>OCHM01000202.1_pt1 | contig 47252 bp, 32 predicted proteins | sample 1538901 | NCBI WGS metagenome assembly OCHM01 (sample SAMN04571734, study PRJEB22368) | human gut metagenome | biome: human gut; material: stool | host: Homo sapiens | place: Luxembourg | collected 2012-11-08 | reverse complement strand
GCACTCGGCAATTTGTGAGCGAGCTCACATTGCGCTCGTTTGCACTATCTTTGCAATCTAAGGCTTTGCTGAAGGCTGAGATAGGTAGCTGTAAAGTCGACACATACATATAAAGACGTTTATTGCAAAAATATGTCACATGAATAAATCCACACTTCACGCTTTTGATGTAAAGTTTGACACTACAACGAAAGTATTAACCATCATCGTGAATTTTGTCTTGATTCTTACAATATGTTTAATGGCAAACATATTGCATGAAGAAATCGGGTTGGTAGTAATTGGGATTGAAGTAATCGTGTTGGCAATAATATGCTCGACCTTGATAATTGGCTTTGTATTCAGTCCATGGAAACTAATCCTTACAAACCACGAGCTTACGATAAGATGCCGTGCCTATAGCCGACACATACTTATTAAGGACATCGCTTCTTGTACGATGAATTCAGAATTTAACGACTATTCCACCATACGCCTATTTGCCTCTGGCGGATTTTGGGGCTACTACGGTCTTTTTTGGAATAGTAAAAATGGAAAATTCCAAGCCTTCATTGGCGATAGATCATCAACATTCACGCTAAAATTAGCCTCAGGAGAAATTATTGTTCTTGGATGCGAAAACTCTAAGGCGCTGACAACAGAACTAACATCGCTAATAAATAGTTCTGAAGAGTGAATTATCTGTTGTCTTAAGCAGTCATCTCTTCGCCCATATCTTCGCAATACCTCTCACGCATCAGTTTGCCACACACGGAGCATCGCCTGCAACTCTTATCCGTATTCCACCAATAGTCAACGAAAGCCTCCGTCACAAAGTCAACGCGAATTATAAATAAGTAATAACTGAGTCAACTCATATTAAAAATAAAGCTTAAAGTGGTCAACTAAAATCGTTAAACCACACCCCTTAAAAAATGAAGCAGGCTTCATTGGTCATTGAAGCCTGCTTCATTCGTCAACGAAGCCTGCTTCGTTGGGCATTGAAGCAAGCTTCATTTTTTTCAATGATTTTTAAGCAAAAAATGACAGCAAGGAACAGAGGTCCTAAAATTCCGTGTTATCCGCACTATCCGTGTGCGACAACTCAACCGAGAAACGCAAACAATTTGTTTTCAAATTACCTATAAAAAAGCCAACTGATTTTAAGCGATAAACCTAAAATCAGTCGGTTGTTTTGTATAGGGAAAAAGTCTAATTACTCCCCTCTCTTTTGGAGGGCACTGAAAAACTAAAACCCACTATCAAATTGAAAGTTGATGACGGAGAAATAGCTGTTTTACCCTTTATTATCTGTCTATTTTAGCCTTATTTTAGGCGATTTGCAGAAAGAGAAGTTACAAATCGTAAGCATTTTCCGTTTTGGTTATAAAAAAAGGGGACTTTTTCAGTGCCCTCCTTTTGGAGAGGGGTTGGGGGTGAGGCTGTTTGTGGGTGAGGCAGTTTTGTTTACTTCACCTCAATCTCCACGCTTGCAGGCTTCACATTCTTGTTGCTCTTGTCGACAACCTTGAGAGTGGCTACGCCAGGAGCGTTGGCAGCCTGGAGGGTAACGACGAGCTTGCCACCAAAGAGCTTCATCCGAGGCTGGGTGAACACTTCGAGCGAGGTGGCATCGCCATTACAGATGCCGCGGAACGAAGCTGCGCCAGATACCTCTACCGAGATATTGTCGGAAGCGGTAGGAAGCTCGTTGCCATCCTTGTCGACGAGCGAGACTGTGACATAAGCCAAATCTTCGCCATCGGCAGCAAGCACGGTCTTGTCGGCTTTCAGGGCTACGGCAGCAGCCTTGCCAGCAGTATGGATGGAGGTTTCGCCCACCTTGTTGCCGTCGGCACCATAAGCCACAACCTTGAGTTCGCCTGGCTCATACTTCACGTCGTTCCACATCAGGCGGTAGCGACGCGCGCGAACCTCAGGCTTGTCTGCCATAGTGGCATGCTGCTTTCTGATGCGTCCTTGCGACTTGCCATTAATGAATAGCTCAGCCTCGGGAGCGTCGGTATAGCAGAACACAGGCGTGAGCTTGCCCTCGCGACCCGGCCATGTCCAATGAGGCAAGAGGTGGAGGGTGTGGCTATTCTTGTTCCATTCCGAGCGATAGAGATAATATCTGTCCTTAAGCAATCCGGCAAGGTCGCAAATGCCGAAATAGCTGCTGCGACTTGGCCAATATTCATCATAAGGAGTAGGTTCGCCAAGATAGTCGATGCCGGTCCACACGAACTGACCGATGGTGTAATCGTAGTCGTCCATGGCGAGGAAATCCTCCTCAGGCAGATTGCTCCACGAGCACCATTGAGTGTCGTAGGAAGTCACCTGTCCGTCCTTGTCGGCCTTTGTAACGCCCCACTCTACAGGGAACTTGTATACTCCGCGCGAGCTAACGGTAGAGGCTGTTTCGGAACCGAGCAAGAACTGCTGAGGCAGTTTGCCGATGCAAGGCTCGTATTTGTGTACACGATAGTTGAAGCCCGGCACATCCATAGCTTGGGCAAAGCCCGTGCGGATAGCGTTGTCGGGGCGGTCGATGCCCTGAGTGACCGGACGCGAAGGATCGAGCTGATGGCAGATATCCTGAAGGTGCTTAGCCATTTCTGTGCCGCCCTTCATGCCCTGCTCCGGAATCTCGTTGCCGATGCTCCACATCACGATAGACGGATGGTTGCGATGAGCCAACACGAGGTTTGTCATGTCCTTGTCGCCCCACTCCTTGAAGAATCGGGCGTAGCCTTTTTTGCATTTAGGATAAACCCACATGTCGAAGCTCTCAGCCATGACCATCATGCCGAGCGAATCGCAAAGATCCATCTGCATCTGGCTTGGCATATTGTGGGAGGTGCGAATGGCGTCGGCACCCATATCCTTCATGAGTTTGATTTGGCGAATCAAGGCAGCCTTGTTGACAGCAGCACCAAGCGGTCCGAGGTCGTGGTGCAGGCAAACGCCCTTGATTTTTCTCGTCACGCCATTAAGCTGGAAACCATTCTCCTTGCTCACGCTAACCGTCCGCACGCCAAACTTCTGAGTGGTTTTGTCGACCACCTTATTATTCTTATATAGTCGAACCTCGAGATTGTAGAGGAACGGATTTTCAGGCGACCACGCTTGTGGTTTCTTCATGGTGAGAGGAAGGGTGACCACTCCGTTGGCAGGCACGTCGGCATGGCCTGCAATCTCTTCGTAGCCCTTAGGGTTGAGGATGGCAACTTCGATGGCCAGCTTGTCGTTGGCGTTGTTGTCGATGCCCACAACCTTTGTAGACACCTCGATTTGCGCCTCGCGCTTAGATAGCGAGAGAGTGCGAGCATAGGTAGCCCACGAGTCGATATTCTGTTTGCCCGTGGTGATAAGCGTTACGGGGCGGAACAAGCCAGCACCAGGATACCAACGGCTGCTCTCTTCGACATTCTGCAGATGCACCTCGATGATGTTGTCGCCCTTGCGCAGAAGGCGGGTTACGTCGAGTCGGAACGAGTTGTAGCCATAAGCCCAATAGCCAGCATATTTGCCGTTGACGAGCACACGAGGCTCAGCCATGGCTCCATCGAAAACGAGCATGGCATGAGGTGGCAGCTGCTTAAGATTTATGGTGGTGCGATAGAAGCCCTGACCTATCCATGGAAGCGCTCCCGAACGACCAGACTTCTCGGTTTTTTGTTTTTCGCCATTCTGAACGATGGCAACATTCTGCAGATCCCATTTCTTGTCGAAAGGTCCGCTAATAGCCCAATCGTGCGGAATGGTTACGTTTTTCCATTCCACGCTATCGTGCGAAAACTCCCAATTCTTGATGTCCAACGTAGAGCGTTGCTGGGCGTTGGCATTAAGAGCCAAACAAAGTAGTGAGGCAAATGTAATATGGTTTAGTTTCATAATTAGTTTTTAGTCAAAGTTAGAGATAATGATTAAGTAGCTATTGAAAAAAAATCGGAAACGAGGCTCAGCCCTATGAATAAGGCAAAGCCAGGTTTCCGACACGTTCCTATTTGAAGATTATAGAGCGAGCGACTTCTTGATAGCCTCGATCTTCTCGTCAGCAGCCTTGTTGCAACGAGCGTAGCAACCGGCACACTTGAACGAAGGATCCTTGACCTCGATATAGAACTTAATCTTAGGCTCGGTACCTGAAGGGCGAACGCTCACCTTGGTGTTGTCGTCGCAGAACCATTGGAGCACGTTGCTTGTAGCAGGCATATCGAGCTTCTCTACGCTACCGTCAGCATGCTTAACCTCGAGAGACTGATAGTCTTTCCATGTAACGATCTTGCTGCCGCCCAACTCCTGAGGAGGGTTAGCGCGGAAGTTTGCCATCATCTGCTTAATCTCGTCGGCACCAGTCTTGCCAGGGCGAACCACGTTGACTGTGAACTCCTTGCTGAAGCCATATTCAGCATAAATCTGCATCAAGAGGTCGTAGAGAGTCTTGCCCTGATCCTTAGCCCAAGCAGCAATCTCGCAAATCAAGCAGATAGAAGCAGGAGCATCCTTATCGCGAACCTTATCGTATGGCAAGAATCCGAACGACTCTTCGCCACCACCAATATAATCCTGCTTACCCTCAGAGATAGCAATTTCGCGAGCAATCCACTTGAAGCCTGTATAGCAGTCGCGAAGCTCCACGTTGTTCTTCTTGGCAATCTCAGCAATAACCTCGGTAGTAACGATAGTCTTAACAAGGAAGTCTGTTGGCTTAAGCTTGCCGAGCTTCTTCTTGTTTTCGATGATGTAGTAGCAGAACATCATGGCAGTCTGGTTGCCGTTGATGATCATCCACTCGCCCTTGTCGTCACGGCAAACGATAGCCAAACGGTCGGCATCAGGGTCGGTAGCCACCACGAGGTCGGCATTAAGCTTAGTACCGAGCTTCATACCGAGAGTCATAGCCTCAGCATTCTCAGGGTTTGGAGAAACTACGGTTGGGAAGTTGCCATCGACAACCATCTGCTCAGGCACCACGTTGATGTTCTGGAATCCCCATGAGCGCAAGCACATAGGCACGATTACGCGACCTGTGCCGTGCATAGCCGAGTAAACGATGTTGAGGTCTTTCTGACGGAGGATAACATCCTGGTCGATCATGGCAGTATGTACGGCTGTCATGTAGTCGTAGTCCATTTCGCCACCAATAATCTGAATCTTATCCCAGTTAGCCTCAAACTTCACCTGGTCGATAGTAACCTTGTTTACCTCGTCGATGATGCCCTTGTCGTGAGGAGCCAAAACCTGAGCGCCATCACTCCAGTAAGCCTTGTAGCCGTTGTACTCCTTAGGGTTGTGAGAAGCTGTTACGTTGACACCAGCCTTAGCGCCAAGCTGACGGATGGCGAACGAAATCTCAGGTGTAGGGCGCAATCCCTCGAAGAGATAAGCCTTGATGCCATTAGCCGAGAAGATGGCAGCCACGGTCTCAGCAAAGAGACGCGAATTGTTGCGGCAGTCGTGACCTACTACTACCGAGAGGTTTTCTTCGCCTGGGAAAGCCTTGAGAATGTAGTTGGCAAAGCCCTGAGTAGCCATACCAACAATATATTTGTTCATACGGTTTGTACCTGCGCCCATGATGCCGCGCAAGCCACCTGTACCAAATTCAAGATTCTGATAGAAAGCGTCGATAAGTGCCGACTTATCTTCGTTGTCAAGCATAGCCTGAACATCTTTACGTGTCTCTTCGTCGAACGAAGGTGACAACCATTGCTTTGCTCTTTCTTCGCATAGAGCAATGAGTTCTGAATTGTTTGCCATAGTTTTAATGTTATTTTTTATATTGTTCTTTTATGATTTTCTCAATTTGTGTGTTTACGTTAACCACATAGTATCTGCAAATTTAGGCAAAAAATCTGAATAACAAAATAAATTGATAATAAAAATTAGTTAAGGGAAGCAAAGGGAGGGAAAAAGGGAAGAGGCGAAAGCGAAAGAAAGAGGAAGCGAAAGAAAGCGAAAGCGACGCAGCCAAGCTGCGACGAACGCAACCCCAAGGGAACAAAGGGAGAAAAAAAGGAAAGAGGGAAAAGGAAAGAGGGAAGAATCAAATAGCAAATAAACTAATAGACTAACGGATTCTTCACTCTTTCCTCTTCACTCTTCACTAATATTTTAGCTTACCTTATTCAACTTTTTGATGATAGAGAATATGAAGAGGGCTGCAACGAGACAGATACACATAAGTGTTCCCCAAACCACATAATGATCATTACCCCATAACATTGTTGGTATAGATACAAGGAAATTACCAACGGCTGTAGCACCAAACCAAAGTCCCATCATAATACCCTTATACTTAGTTGGAGCAACCTTAGTCACAAAGGAAATACCTATTGGAGAAAGCAACAACTCTGCAAAAGTAAGAATCAGATATGTAGTAACAAGGAGATTAGGATTTACATCTGCGAGATGTTTTGGATTTACAGCATCTGGTGCAGGAAGTGCCATAGTTGTTGTAGTCATAAGCAAATATGCTATAGAAGCAACTATCATACCTAAACCAATTTTTACAGGAGCCTTAGGTTCTTTACCCTTCTTAGCAAGCCATCCGAAAATGCCTATACTAACAGGGGTTAAAGCTATTACAAAGCAAGGGTTAAACTGCTGGAAGATAGGAGCTGATATTTCCACTTCTGTTACGTTCATATAGTTATATGAGAGATATGCAACAGCAGCTACTATTAATACTGCAGGAATAATCTTTCCTTTACCCTTATTTTGGAAAATACCAAAAAGGCTATAAACAATAAAGATACAAGCAACAAGATTTGTAACATCCATCTCCATAGCAGTTACACCTGTAGCTGAAGTTGCAACAAAATCACGCGCAAAATAAGTAAGAGTTGCTCCATTCTGATGGAATGCCATCCAGAAGAAGATAACTACGGCAAACACGAGGCAAAGGCAAACGATGCGCTCTTTAGTTTCTGCAGGAGCCATTTCCTCTAATTCTTTAGTATTTTTCTCTACAGCAGCCTTATCTGTTGTAAGAACATGTGCAAATGTAGATTTAAACAAATAGTAGATAGCTATAGAAACAATAAGAGAAACACAAGCTACAGCAAAAGCAAAGTGGTAAGAGTCGGACTTACTGATACCTAAAGACAGTTGCGCCCAATCCATAATCTTAATAGCTGCTGTAGGAGCAAACATGGCACCTACATTTATAAGCATATAAAAAAGTGAGAAACCGGCATCACGCTTCTGAGCATACTTTGGGTCATTATAAAGGTCACCTACCATAACTTGAAGATTACCCTTAAATAAGCCCGTACCAAGACTCACGAGTAACAAAGCTGCGACCATAACAACTATTGCAGGAATATCTGCTCCCATAGGAAGTGATAGAAGTAGATAACCCAAGAACATAACGAAGATACCGATGGTAACCATCTTAGAATATCCCCATTTGTCAGCAGCTGCTCCACCTATAATTGGCAAGAAGTAGACGCAAGCTAAAAAAGATGAATAAACTGTTCCTGCCGTTCCGGATGTCCATCCGAAATTAGCTTGCAGGAAAAGAATAAAGACTGCGAGCATGGTATAGTAACCAAATCGCTCTCCTGTGTTGGCTAACGCCAAGGCCCAAAGACCTTTAGGTTGTCCTTCGAACATAATTTTGTCGTTTAAGATTAGTGATTATTACTGAATTTATTTAATATTTTCGTTCTTTGGCTATTTAATATTCTCGTTCTTTGTTCTGACGATATCGAAGAGATAGGTTAGCTTGACGCTAATGTTGTTGAAATTGCTCGAACCGAAATAGTCGCGCTTAGAGTCGCCATAGATGTTGCCAAGTCCATAATAGTAGCGACCCTCGAGAAGGAAATGACCCACACGAGGAATGCTGAACTCAAGACCTGCGCCAGCTGCAATTCCGTAGTCGAACTTGTTTTCGATAGCCATGGTGTCTTGTGCGCAAACGGGGTTCACACGGTCTGCCATGTTGCGGTCGGAGAAATTGAAGTTGGTCTTGGTGGTCTCGCTCAAGCAATAGCCAAACTGCGGACCAAGATTTACGAAGAAGGCTACGCCCTTGCGCTCCCTACCCCACGCCAAATGCGCCATGACAGGAATCTGGATGTAGTTGATGGTGCGTTGATATTCTTCGGGCAGTCCTGTAGTAGAATTTATCACGGGCTGGTCGTTGACATCTAGAATATCCTCTTTCCATCCCATCTGGCTATAGTTTATTTCGCCATAAACGGAGCAGATGGTATTAAAATATTTCTCACATACATACCTCGCAGACAAACCGGCATTAATGCCTCCTAATTGCGATTGCGACACCTTAGGGGTGAACTTCACGCTCGACATGTTGTAGCCGCCATTTACGCCAATAGAAAAGTCGTTGCGATGAACGCCTATCTGCGCAAAGGCAAACGAAGGCAACAGCATGAGCATCAAGATATAGGATAATTTCCTCATGAAATTTTTGAATTACCTCTTAATATTAATATGTTATCGATTCCAAGCCTCCATCGAGCATATAATGGATTAGCATGTAGCATTTGTTTTGCCATCCGCCCTCCTTCTTGCTTGGCGAGAAAGTTCGCTCAAACGAAAGAGGAGTTTGCAAAGGAAACTTGACCTGCTGACTACGATAGCCGCAAAAGTTTTTGCCGAAATGACGAATACCGCGCACAAAGAACTGGCAATGGTCGTAGCCAGTAATGGCGAAGCGTGGTTGGGCATACTGCATAGGTTCGCCAAACCAACGGCTGTATGAGCGCTCAAGGTTGATGGTGCTGGCATTAACCGCATTATAATAGAATGTGGTTGGAATATAAGTATTAAACTTATGGAAGTTTGCAGACTGATACTTAGTGTACATCAGCCACTCAGTATAGCCGAAGAGCGAGATGCTGATGCCAGGCACGTTGGCTACGAGTCCGTTAAGCTTAGCTATTGCCACGTTGAGCTCAGGCGAACGACCTGTATTCAGAATAACGATGTTTGGCTTGGTGCGCGAGAAAGCCTTTAGGAACATCTGCTCAGAATTGTTGAGATTGGTGATGGAATAATCACGCTTAGCAAGTTGCAGTTGGTTGCGCAAAGCGAATGTGAAAGCGCCCTTCTTGCTTGTGCTATCGTTGCAATCGATGAATACAGGATGATGATTAGGGAATCGCTCCAAGAACGCCTTGATGGCAGCATTATTCTGCTCGTCGGGATTCTGATAAACCTGATAGATATTGGTGTTGTAGCACACGTCGCTACCATATATCGAGAATGGCACCACGAGGCGAATGTCGTGCTGCTTGCAGAAATCGCCAAGAGGCTTGACCTGATGAGTGTACAAAGGACCGAAGATAACGTCGCAATCGGCTGTGCCAGGCTGGCTGAGCAAAGCCTTCACGTCGCCATCAATAGGCAGATTCCACGCCTTGACGTCGGTAGAAATGCCCTCACGCTTTAGCGAGTCGCAAGCCATAAGGATGCCACGATAATATTCTATCATTCTGCGTCCGTCGCCATCTACATTATGCAAAGGCAACATCACGCCAATTCTCACATTCTTGCTCACCTTGGCTGCAGGCTTGGCAGTTTGCGGTTTGGCAGCACTTGGTGATTTGGCGAAAGGAATAAAGATGGTGTCGCCCTTTTTGAGTTCATAACCCTCGGTTTTCATCACGGGGTTAGCCTCGATAAGCTCAGGAAGAGTGATGCCATATTTGCGCGAAATGCCAAACAAGGTATCTTTCTTCTTTGCCTTATATACGTCTTGCCATTTATTCACTTGGGCATCGGCTCCAAACACCAGAAATAGAGCTGCCACTAAGAGAAAAAGCCTCGAAATATGTTTCATATCCAATAAAATTGATTTATTCATGTGCAAAAATACAAAAAAAGTGTGGTTTAATCAACTTTATTAGTTATTTTTGCAAGAATATAAGCTACGAATATGAAAAATAGAACGATATTTACATTACTTGCTGCGTTTTGCATGCACTTGGCGGCATGGTCGCAAACCATTCCTACCATAAATCCGCAGTTCACTTATACCGACGACGAGGGACAGGAACAAACCGTCACAAGTGCCTCGGAATCGGCTCCGCTCGTTGCCACTTTCACTTCGGGCACAGAAAATGCCGAAGGATGGGAAGCTCACTACGAATGGCATTTCTATAAAGACGGAAAGCGAAACGAGCCTTATTTAATAAGGTATGACGAAACTACAGATTATACCTTTACTCAGGCTGGCACCCATTTCGTAGAGCTATACGCCATCTTCACACAAGGCACAGATACCGTGGCTTATACCGAGGAGTATTGGACCTCGGAGGGGGCACCTCTATCAATATCAATTTCTGAGAGCAAGCTCAATATGCCTAACGCCTTTTCGCCTAATGGCGACGGCATCAACGACATCTATAAAGCCAAAGAGGGCTACCAAAGTATTGTGGAATTCCATGCCTACATCTTCAACCGTTGGGGACAGAAACTCTACGAATGGACCGATCCTGCAGGCGGATGGGACGGCAAATACAAAGGCAAGGATGTGGCGCAAGGCGTGTACTATTGTCTGGTGAAAGCCAAGGGCGCCGACGGCAGAAAATACGACATCAAAACGGATGTGAATCTGCTTAGAGGATATACAGAAAACGGAGCAAACAGCAACGAATAGTTAAGGTAGAGAAGAAACAAAGAAAGAGAAGAAACATGGAAAAGATTGAAGTTTTTGGAGCTCGCGTACACAACCTTAAGAATGTTGACGTGGAAATGCCACGCAACTCGCTTACCGTAATCACGGGACTCTCAGGCTCTGGCAAATCTTCGTTGGCTTTCGACACTATCTTTGCCGAAGGACAACGCAGATACATAGAAACATTCTCTGCCTACGCCCGCAACTTCTTGGGCAACATGCAACGCCCTGATGTTGACAAGATTACGGGCTTGTCGCCTGTTATCAGCATCGAGCAAAAGACCACCAACAAGAACCCTCGTTCTACGGTTGGCACGGTTACGGAAATCTACGACTATCTGCGATTGCTCTTTGCGCGTGCTGCTGATGCTTATAGCTACGCAAGTGGCGAAAAGATGGTGAAATATACCGAGGAACAGATTGCGCAAACCATTCACGAGGCTTATCTCGACAAGCGCATCTTTATCTTGGCGCCTCTCGTTAGGCAACGCAAGGGCCACTATCGCGAACTCTTCGACTCCATGCGTCGCAAGGGCTATCTATACGCAAGGGTGGATGGAAAGATTGAAGACCTGGTAGAGGGAATGAAGGTTGACCGCTACAAGAACCACAATATCGAGGTGGTGATTGACAAGATGCAGGTGAAGGAAGGCGACAACGAGCGACTTGCCAAGACCATTCAGACTGCCCTCAGACAAGGCGAAGGCACCATGATGATTTTGGATAAGGATAGCGGAGAGATTCGCAACTTCTCGAAGAAACTCATGGACCCCGTTACAGGAATTGCTTATGGCGACCCAGCCCCAAACATGTTTTCGTTTAACTCGCCCGAAGGTGCTTGTCCACGATGCAAGGGCTTGGGAATGGTCAACGAGATTGACATGGCGAAAGTGGTGCCTGACGATAAATTGAGCATCCACGAGGGCGCAATAGTTCCTTTAGGAAAATACAAGAACCAACTGATATTCTGGCAGATAGAGGTTATACTCAACAATTATAGTTGCACCCTGAAAACTCCTTTCAAGGATATTCCAGCCCAAGCCGTCGACGACATCATGTTTGGCTGCATGGAGAAGGTGAGAATACCGAAAGAGAAGGTTCACACGTCGTCTGATTATTTCACCAATTATGATGGCGTGATAAAATATCTGAAAACGATAATAGAGAACGACGAGAGCTCAGCCGGACAGAAATGGGCTGACCAATTCTTGGCGATGACGGAATGTCCGGAATGCCACGGCATGAGACTGAAGAAGGAGTCGTTGGCTTACAAACTTTGGGACAGCAACATAGCCGAAGTTGCCAACCTCGACCTCATAGCGTTGAAGGAATGGCTCGTGGCTTTGCCTGAGCATATTTCGGAAACTCAACGCAAGATAGGAAGCGAGATTCTGAAAGAATTGACCACAAGGGTCGACTTCTTGCTCGAAGTGGGTCTCGACTATTTGTCGCTCAATCGCCAAAGCGCTACCCTTTCGGGTGGAGAGAGCCAAAGAATCCGTCTTGCCACTCAGATTGGCTCGCAACTCGTCAACGTGCTCTACATACTCGACGAGCCAAGTATCGGACTTCATCAACGCGACAACTGCCGACTGATAGACAGCTTAAAGCAGCTGCGAGATCTTGGCAACACGGTATTGGTGGTAGAACACGACCGCGACATGATGTTGGCTGCCGACTATATCGTCGACATAGGTCCGAAGGCTGGACGCAAGGGTGGCGAAGTTGTGTTCCAAGGCACTCCGCAAGAGATGCTTCGCCAGCACACGCTCACGGCTCAATATCTGAACAACGAGATGAAGATTGAGGTGCCGAAGGAGCGACGCAAGGGCAACGGCAAGAGCATCATCATTCATGGTGCAAGGGGCAACAACCTAAAGAATATCGACGTGGAATTTCCTCTTGGCAAGCTGATTGTGGTGACGGGAGTTTCGGGCTCGGGCAAGTCGACCCTCATCAACGAGACCCTGCAACCTATCCTTAGCCAACATTTCTATCGTTCGCTCAAGAAGCCGATGGCTTACGACAGCATCGAGGGATTGGACAATATAGATAAGGTGGTGAACGTAGACCAAAGTCCGCTCGGCAGAACTCCACGAAGCAATCCTGCCACATATACAGGCGTGTTCTCCGACATTCGCAGCCTCTTCGTAGGTCTGCCCGAAGCTCAGATTCGTGGCTATAAGCCTGGCCGTTTCTCGTTTAATGTGAAGGGCGGACGATGCGAGGCTTGTGGCGGAAATGGATACAAGACCATAGAGATGAACTTTCTGCCCGACGTGATGGTGCCTTGCGAGGTTTGTCAGGGCAAGCGCTACAATCGCGAAACTCTCGAAGTGAGATACAAGGGAAAATCTATTGCCGACGTGCTGGACATGACGATAAATCAGGCTGTAGAGTTCTTCCAGGCTGTGCCTGCAATATTGCAGAAGATTTCAGCCCTTCAGCAGGTGGGATTGGGCTACATCAAGCTCGGACAGTCGTCGACTACTCTCTCTGGAGGCGAAAGCCAACGTGTGAAACTGGCTACAGAATTGGCTAAGCGCGACACGGGCAAGACTCTCTACATCCTCGACGAGCCAACCACGGGTCTGCACTTCGAAGACATCCGCATTCTGATGGACGTTATTCAGAAGCTCGTGGATAAGGGCAATACCGTTATCATCATCGAACACAACCTCGACGTCATAAAACTTGCCGACCACATCATCGATATCGGTCCTGAGGGCGGAAGAGGTGGCGGTCAGGTGTTGGCGGCTGGAACTCCTGAAGAAGTAGCGCAGTCGAAGAAGGGCTACACGCCACGATTCTTGAAAGAAGAATTGGAAGAAAGAGGTTAGAGCCCTATGTTGACTTAATGGAAATATCAAGAGGATGAATCTCTCTAAACATAAAAAACATAAAGCCGAAGAATTAACTAACAAAATAATTAATCATGATGAATTACAGAAATCTATTGTCTTTTAGCTTTTTGCTGCTTGCCCTCACAGCTTGGGCGCAGCCAAATGGCACGGGCAACTATTATCAAGCTGCCAACGGAAAGAAAGGAAGAGACTTGAAAACAGCCTTGTTTGGAATTATCAAGAATCCTGATGTTGTGTCTTACGACGGCTTGTGGTCAGCTTATCTAAAGACCGACCTTCGCTCAGATGGCAAGATTTGGGACATGTATTCCGACATTACAAACTTCGACCCTGTGAAGGGACATGCTGCCAACTACAAAAAAGAAGGCGATTCGTTCAACCGAGAACACTCGTTCCCAAAGAGTTGGTTTAGCAAGGCTAAGCCTATGTTGTCGGATGCAGTACATGTGGTTCCTACGGATGGCTATGTGAACGGTCGTCGTAGCAACTATCCTTATGGTGAAACTGATGGTGGCACCTGGAAATCGCATGGTAGCTTCAGCAAACTTGGAGCGTGCTCGCTTCCTGGATATTCTGGAACAGTTTTCGAGCCTAACGACGAATATAAGGGCGACTTTGCCCGAATCTATTTCTACATGGCTACATGCTACGAGGATAAGATTTCGTCGTGGAGTAGCGACATGCTTTCTCACAACCCTTATCCTGCTTACAAGCAATGGGTTATCGACATGTTGCTTCGTTGGGCAAAGAACGACCCTGTAAGCAAGAAGGAGATAGACCGCAATAATGCCATTCAGGGCGTGCAGGGCAACCGCAATCCTTTTGTCGACTATCCAGGACTTGAGCAGTATATTTGGGGCAACAAGACGGATGTGGCTTTCTCGTACGACAACTACGACTACACCATTCCTGACCCAACTCCTGACCCTAAGCCAGATCCAAACCCTGATCCTAATCCAGATCCAAATCCTGATCCAAATCCTGATCCAAACCCAGACCCAACACCTGATCCAACGCCTACTCCAGAGCCTTCTGAGGGCGAGCAAGTTTACACTCTCGTAGCTTCGGCAGCCGACCTTGCTCCTGACACTTATTATCTGTTGGTTAGAGAGAATGAGAATGGCGACGATGCCAAACTAAAGAGCGTGGCTCTATCTGACATGCTTTCTACAGGTAAGGCTTTCGGCTATGCTAACGTTACGGTAACAAACAATACTATCGTTACAAAGGTGAACGAAGAGAAATGTCCTCATGAGCTCTATCTTGCAAAGGCCGACGATACTTACACCTTGTGCGACGTGAAAATCAAGAAGTATCTCTCGTTGACTTCTTCTGATAATGCGTTGATGGCAAAAGAAAACGTTACTGGCGATGGCGAAAAGTGGACTATCACTTTAGACGAGAACAACGCCATTATCGCAAACAAGAAGATTAAGGATCGCACCATCCGCTTCAACGCAGGTAGTCCTCGCTTTGCTTGCTATAAGGGTTCGCAGCAGCCTGTGCAGCTCTACAAAAAGGTTGTTGCCAACAGCATCAAGAACACCAAGGTTTCTGCCAAGGCCAACAACGTGGTCTACTCTATCGACGGTCGCAGAATCATGAAGATTGGTGATGGCGACAACCCTTACAGAATACTTCCAAAGGGTATGTATATAATAGGTGGACGCAAGGTTGTTGTTGGAAATTAATCCGCATGCAGGAAATTAATCCTGCTTGACAGAAAAAAAACTAAGAAGATAAACAAAGAGTTTAATGTCTAATCACATAAACTTTCGCAAACTATTAGCAATAGGCTTTATAGCACTCTTTTCGTGCTATAAAGCCTTTGGCATGCGTACCGACTCGTTGATGTTGGAACGCATGTTTCGTTATGCGAAAGCCATACAAGACAAACAAAGCTCTATCAACCACAACTACAACTACACTCGCTTTAGCCTCGACATACAAAGGAAAAACTTCACTCTGCTAACCATTCCTTCGATGTATGCCGTGGCACGAACCGGACAACGCACATTTATCGACGAAACCTACAACCGCATTTCGGGCTACGGAACCGACACCATGCAGACTCACACCATGCTTCGAGCAACCACGATTCCGCATCGAAGCGTAACCATGGAAAATGTGCTGAAATATCTCACCCCGAAGATTTATCAGGAGACGATAATCGAAAACTATCTCATTTCTCCTTTCGCAAGAATAAACAAGCGATTCTATAAATATAGAGTCACTTTCTACAACGGCAACAAGGTGGCTAACGTCACCTTCACTCCTCGACGCAACAACACCCAACTTGTTAGCGGATACGCCATCGTGGACTACTATACCGGTCGCATCATAAAATGCTATATAGCAGGCGAATACGACATGGTGGACTTCGGAATGAATCTCACCATGGGCGACGAATATCGCAACTCTCTGCTGCCCACAAAGGTTGACCTAACCACACAATTCTCGTTTGTGGGCAACAGGATAAAAGGAAAATATGTTTCCTACTACGACCGACCAAAGAAAGACAGCATCACCAAAGCCGACAATATCGCAAACATGCGCCCCGACCATCTCTCGCCATACGAGCAAGGGATGATAGATTCGTATAAAGAAAAGAATAGCAAGCCCGACTCTACGAAGCATAAGAGCAGCTCTAAATTTTGGGACGCCATCTCCGACCATACCCTCAACAGAATTAGGCAAAACTTTGGCTCCAAGGGCTACGTCAGGGTAAACCCCATTCTAAATCCTCTTTACCTTGGCTACAGCCAGCGTCGCGGCATTACTTACAAGTTCGACGTCATGGGAAGCTACATATTTTCGGAAAATAGCGAGCTCTCGGCAAGGGTGAAAGCTGGTTACACTTTTAAGCTGAAACAGCTATTGATGAATATTCCTATCACGTGGTATTTCGACAAGAACCGTAATGGCTACACTCGTATCGAATTGGGTAATGGCAACCACGTAGGCAACTCGATGCTTGCCAGACACCTGATGGAGATAATGCCCGATTCGGCTATTGTTTCGAAAGGTAACAACTTGAACGATTTCCACAACAACTATATGAAGATGTATGCCAACATCGACTTCAACAAGTATTTCGGACTCATGGGCGGTTTAACGATGCACTATCGCAAGGCTGTGGATGTGGAGTCGTATAAGAAGCTTAACCAACGCTACACTTACCATTCGTCGGCTCCGATGTTGGAACTCAGGTTGCGACCTTTGGCGTGGCAGGGTCCTGTAATCACGGTCGACTACGAGCGAAGCATCAAGGGACTACTCAACTCCAACATCAACTACGAGCGTTGGGAGCTGAATAGCGAGTATATCTATAGACTCAACAAACTGCAGAATTTCCATTTCAAGTTTGGCACGGGCTTCTATACTACCAAAGACAGCAACGGATATTTCCTCGACTTCGAAAATTTCCGCGACAATATCATAGCTGGAGGATGGAACGACGATTGGAGTGGCGAATTTGAATTGCTGCACCAAGAAACCTACAATCAGTCCGACTACTACATTCGCGCCAACATGAGCTACGAGAGTCCGCTATTGATACTCAGCTGGTTGCCGTATGTGGGCAAATATATGGAGATGGAGCGCATCAACGTGAGCACTCTCGACGTAAAGGGCATTCATCCTTATATCGAAGCCGGCTACAGCTTCACCACTCGTTGGTTCTCGTTTGGCATGTTTGCCTCGATGAAGCAATGGGAGTTTGATAGCGTGGGCGTAAAATGGGGATTCGAACTATTTAGAAAATGGTAACAACATCTTAGAGACTGGAAAACAAGATCATGGACAACATATTGACCGTTTACAGCGCAAGTGCTGGTAGTGGCAAGACGTTTACCCTTGCCGTGAAATATATAGAGCTGCTGATAGAACAGCCCGAAAACTATAGAAAAATTCTTGCCGTAACTTTCACCAACAAGGCTACAGACGAGATGAAGTTGCGTATTCTGAGCCAACTCTACGGTTTGGCTCATTCCCTACCCGACTCTCAGGCTTATAACAACAAGATAAAGGAAGACTTCCATGAGGCGAAAAAGCCCATCTCTGACGAGCTGATAAAGCGGAATGCGGGCAAGGCGCTCCACTATCTGCTCCACAACTACAATTATTTCCGCATTCAAACCATCGACGCTTTCTTCCAGCAGGTTACTCGCAACATGGCGCGCGAGCTAAACCTCAACGCCAATTTCAAACTCTCGCTCAACGATAGTCAGATTGAGGAGAATGCCGTTGACGAGATGATTGAACAGCTCACACCAAAGAGCAACGTGATGAAGTGGATATTAGACTACATCAACGAAAACATCTCGGAAGACAAAAGCTGGAACGTCATCAACTCGATAAAGAATTTCGGACTAACCATCTTTTCCGACATCTACAAGGCTCACGAAGAGGAGCTAAACGATGTGTTCCAACAGCCCGATTTCTTCAAGAATTTCGACAGCCTTATGCGTGGCATCATGAAGCAGGCTGAGGAAGAATACAGCAAGGTCTACGACGACTATCAGGCACTTATGGAGGCCAACGGCGTTAGCTTTGCCGACTTCAAGAGTGGCAAGAGTGGTGCTTGCGGATATTTCGAAAAGTTTGCCAACGGCATCAAGGCGATGGCGGGCGTTGACGACGACAAGCATTTCAACAAAACGGCTCAAAAGGCTACCGAAGACATAGGCGCTTGGGTTAAGAAGGGTGACTTGGGAACGAGTCTTGAGCAGGTGGCGATAAAGCTGATGCAGATGCTCAACGAAACCGAGGCTAAGCGCAAGGAATGGATGAGCAGCTACAAATCGGCTTCCAACACCATTCGCCACATCAGCAAGTTGCGCCTTCTTGGTTCTATAAAGGATAAGGTTGACGAGGTGAACGCTTTGGCAAACAGATTTCCGCTTAGCGCCACTCAGGCTTTGCTCAACACGATGATTGGCACAAGCGATGCTCCATTCGTCTACGAGAAAATAGGCACGCAGATAAGCCACATCATGATTGACGAGTTCCAGGACACGAGCCTTGCGCAATGGCACAATTTCAAAGTGCTGTTGGAGGATTGTATGTCGCAAAATTCTGCTTGCCTCATAGTGGGCGACGTTAAGCAGAGCATCTATCGTTGGCGCTCGAGCGACTGGCGACTGCTCAACAACATAAGCCAAGAGTTTCCGGGCTACAACATAGAGCCTACGCCACTCGATACCAACTATCGTTCGGAGGCTAACATCGTGAAGTTCAACAACGCTTTCTTCGAGACTGCTGCCAAAGAGGAGTTCAAGGAGTTTGCCAACAACGCAAGTAACGTAGACAAAATCTACAAGAAGGAGGCTGTGTGCCAAAAGATTCATCCTAAAAAGGCAGACAAGGCTCACAAGGGTTTGGTTCGCGTAACCTTGTTGCCTATAGACGACTACGAGAGCGTGACCATGCAGCTCATAGCCGACCAAATAAACATGCTCTTGCAAAAGGGCGTAAGGCAAAGCGACATCGCCATCCTCACGCGTACCAATAAACACATCGCTTCTATCGGAACTTTCTTGATGGACGAATTGCCTGAGGTTACATTAGTTTCCGACGAGGCTTTCGTTCTTGAAGCTTCGCTAGCTGTCAGAACCATCATCACAGCTATGCGAGTGATGGCTAACGATGCCGACGAACTGTCGAAAGCCACTCTCGCTCGCTATTCGCAACTGCTTAGTGGCAACGCAGATGCTGCTACGGCTATTCTCAACGCTTCTGCCAACTTCGATGCCTTATTGCCTGCCGCATTCAACAAGGAGGCAAGAGCGCTCTTAGCACAGAAACCTACTTACGAATTGGCTGAAACCATCTGCAATATTTTCCGTCTCGACAAACTGAAAAACGAGACTGCTTATCTTTGCAAATTCTTCGACACTTTGGCTTCGTTCCTTGCCGACACGCCTGCCACAATAGGCGACGTAATCAACGAATGGGACGAGAACATGCACAAGAAGGCTATCGAGAGCGACAAGGTGGAGGGCATTAGATTGCTCACTATTCATAAGAGTAAGGGACTGGAGTTTGACAACGTGATAATCCCGTTCTGCGACTGGAAGATGGAGCAGACCGCTACGCTTTGGGCTTCGCCTAAGGAGAGTCCTTATAATAAGTTGCCGCTTGTGCCGTTGGAGTTTAGCAAAACCAAGCTCTCTGGTACCATCTACGAAGCTGACTACAACGAGGAACACATGCAGAATATGGTCGACAACATGAACTTGCTGTATGTGGCTTTCACTCGTGCCGGAAAGAATCTCTTCGTTTCGTGCAAAGATGCCAACCGCAAAGGCTCACGAACTTCGGGCACTCGTGCCACCATCGTGGCTTCTACGCTCAACGCCCTTGCAAAATCAAACCAGCTCGAGGGATGCTGCATAGAAGAGAACGAAGATGCTACAATTTTCAACTATGGCGAACTATTCATCAAGGAGCCTAAAGCCAAGGAAGCAACTGCTGAAAGCAACAAGGCTGAAACCAACGTTTTCACGCCCGAAATAACGCCTCTGTCGCTCAATCTCGACAACTATTCATACAAGCAAGCCGACGTAGACTTCCGACAGAGCAACAAGAGTCGGGAGTTTGTGGCTGCCGACGACGAGGGAACCGACGAGGAGCAAGAGGCTTACATCAAAACGGGCACCATTCTTCATCGCATATTCTCTACCATCGAGACTTCTGCCGACATCGATAAGGCGCTAACCTTGTTGGAGCAAGAGGGCGAACTATATTCTTCTACCACATCCAAGGAGAAGCTCATGGAGATGCTCCACAAACGATTGGAGAGCAAGAAGGTGAAGGAGTGGTTTTCGCCAGGATGGCAGATTTTCAACGAATGTGCAATATTAGACATCGACCCAACCACGGGCAAGGTGATTAATCGTCGCCCAGACCGAGTGATGATGAATGGCAAGGAAACCATCGTTGTCGACTTCAAATTTGCTGCGCCCAACATCGACCACCAACGCCAAGTGGCGCAATACATGCATTTGCTTTCAAGCATGGGCTACTCTAACGTAAAGGGCTATCTATGGTATGTTTACACTAACAAAATTGAGGAGGTCAACGCATAATGACAAACAATAAATCATTCCTTGAGTCTGTGGCTCAAGACATCATAAATCGTTTCGGCACCGAACTTGCCGACGTAGCTGTGGTTTTCCCTAACAAGCGTGCTTCGCTGTTCCTCAACAAGCATCTGGCGCAAATAGCCAAAAAGCCTATCTGGAGCCCTGCCTACATCACTATCAGCGACTTGTTTCGCAAGCATTCTGAGCTTGAGGTGGCTGACAGCATAGAGCTGGTGTGCCGTCTCTACTCCACCTACTGCCAGCATGTGCCTGCAGGGGCTAACGCTGCTGCCAATAGTCTCGACCATTTCTATGGCTGGGGTGAACTGCTGCTTGCCGATTTCGACGATATTGACAAGAATCTTGGTAATGCCGAGAAGATTTTCTCCGACCTTGGCAATTATCAAGACCTGACCACGGCTCCTGCCGACATGCTGAGCGAGGAACAGATGGCTCAGCTAAAGCGACTTTTTGGATATTTTGCCGAGACACAGAGCGAGCTAAAGCGCCGCTTCAACGAGCTTTGGGGCAAGCTGCTCAACATCTATACCGACTATCGCCAACAGCTACGCCAAGCAGGCTTGGCTTACGAGGGAATGCTCTATCGCGATGTGGCTGAACAGCCCGTGGTAGACTTCAAATATAAGCACTATATTTTCGTTGGTTTCAACATGATGCAGCTGGTGGAACAGCAGCTCTTCACACGACTGAAAAACGAGGGCAAAGCAACCTTCTATTGGGACTTCGACCACTATTATATAGACGCCAAAAATCATCTGCCTAAGGGCGAAGCTGGCGTGTATATTTCGAAGTATCTAACCGATTTTCCTAATGCTTTAGACAACCTCGACGAGGCTATTTACAGCAATATTTCCCAACCAAAAGATATTACATTTCTTAGTGCTCAAACCGAGAACATTCAGGCTCGCTACATCAAGCAATGGCTTGCAGAAAACCATCGTGCCGAGGATAGTGAGCGTACAGCTATAGTTTTGGCAGACGAGAAACTGTTGCCTACCGTGGTCAACAATCTGCCGTCGGGCTTGATGATCAACATCACCACGGGCTATCCGCTCTCGCTCTCGCCAGCTGCTTCGATGCTCAACTTGCTGCTCACTCTTCGTGCCGACTTGCTCTCTACTAATGGTAAATCGTTCAGACTAAAAACGGTCAACAAGCTCCTCGTCCACCCCTACTCGGTTTTCATCAGCCCGAAGGTTTTGGAGCTGAAAGAGCAGTTGATAAAGGACAGAAACTACTTCCCTACGAGTCGCGACTTGTCGGTCGACGAGGGTTTGTCGCTTCTCTTTGCTCAGCCTGCCGACGCCTCCGACACAGCCGAAACCATGGAATGGGTGGCTAAGGTTTTGGAGTATACGGGCAAGCATAGTAGCGACTACGAGGATGCTTTCTTCCAGGAATCCTTGCTCAGAACCTACACTTTAGTTAATCGTCTAAACCTCTTGATTACCAAAGATATACTACAAGTACATTTACAAACACTCGAACGACTCGTTGCCCAGATTGTTGGCGCCACGAGTGTGCCTTTCCATGGCGAACCTGCCGAGGGAATACAGGTGATGGGAGTGTTGGAAACAAGAAACTTGGACTTCGACCATGTGCTCTTTCTTTCGTGCAACGAGGGCAATATGCCTAAGGGTGTCAACGACTCGTCGTTCATTCCTTACTCCATTCGCAAGTTTCACGGGCTCACCACCATTGACAACAAGATTGCCATCTACGCCTATTATTTCTATCGCCTGATGCAAAGGGCTTCCGACATTTCGTTGGCTTACAACACCACAACCGAAGGCACTCACACCTTGGAAATGAGCCGCTTCATGCTTCAGCTCATGGTGGAAAGTGGTCACGACATCAAGCGCCAAAGCATCATGGCGCAGCAGTCGGCAGCCAAAACTTTACAACGCGAAGTGGCGAAAGACGACAAGGTGATGGAGAAAATGCTCACGCCAAAAGAGGGCAAAGAGACCATCAGCATCTCGCCTTCGGCTATCGGAGTTTACCTTACTTGTCAGCTGAAATATTATTACATGCACGTGGTAGGTCTTCGCGAAAACGACGAGACCGACGACGACGATATTGATGCTCGAATATTCGGAAATATATTCCATGCTGCAGCCGATTTCCTGTACAAAGATTATAAGGGACGGGTGTTGCAAAAGTCTGACTTTGGTAACCTCAGAAAGCACATCGACCATTGCGTGGAGAAAGCCTTTGTGAGTGTGCTCTACGAGAAGGATCCCGAGACCACTCGCCTGGGCAAGCTCAACGGTCTGCAGGAGATAAATTCTATGGTTATAAAGAAGTATCTTGGCAAACTCATCGAGGCGGACGCCAAGCAGGCTCCAATCACCATCATCGACACGGAGAAATGGGTGGAGAAGATGCATGACATCAACGTTGGTGGCAAAACCATTAAATGCAAGGTTGGTGGCATCATCGACCGCATAGACCGCATAGAAAACTCAGATACCATTCGCATCGTGGACTACAAAACGGGTCGTTATCCTGCTTACTGGCCAACATCTGTAGACGACATCTTCGACCCTGCCAAAAACAAGGATATTCCTGCTAACTACTACATCCAAACGATGCTCTATTCTACCATCGTTAAGGACAAGGTAGAGGACAAGAAGGTGAGCCCGGCATTGCTGTATATTCAGAAAATGTCGGCCGACGATTACGACCCAATTCTGCAAATCAACAAGGAGCCTATTACTGACATCGCAGATTATCGTGACAAGTATGTGGAGCTGCTCGACAATCTCTTTGCCGAAATCTTCGATCCTGCCATTCCTTTCGCCCCTACTGCCGACACCTCCCGATGCGAACATTGCGCCTTTGCCAACCTGTGCAAATAAAATTGGCACACACTTTGCACATATATTATAAAAAAGGTATAACTTTGTACCCGAAACACAACAGAAAATACAAATATATGACAAGTCAGTTTTCGCCCAAAGTATCGGAAATTCTCGTGTTTAGCCGCGAAGAAGCCACACGATTAGCAAGTCGCTCGGTTGGTCCTGAGCATTTGCTACTTGGCATTATGCGCGATAAACAAGGAGACATAAACCATATTTTCAGCAGAATGTCGATAAACATGGATAACATAAAACACGAGCTCGAAGACAAAGTTCGTGAAGACGACATTACTCAACCAATATCAACATCCGAGCTGGTGCTCAACGAACAAGCCAACAAGCTATTGAAGCTTGCTGTGCTCGAGGCAAGAATGCAACACTCGCAGATTGTTGACGTAAACCACCTGTTGCTCGCCATCCTCCACGACCAAAACAACAACGGAGCTAAAGAGGTGCTGGAGAGCAACAATATCACTTATCAAGACATGTTGGCATACTTACAAAAGCCAAGCAAGCCTGCAGAAGGCATGAACCTCACCAGCGACGACGACTACGACGACGAACTCGACGAGGAACCAAGAAGTGCCTCTAACTCAGGCACATCCAGCAGCGCCACTACAGCCACAGCCAAGAAGGTTGGTGGAAAAACTCCCGTGATAGATAATTTCTCTACCGACCTCACCAAGGCTGCCCTTGAGGGCAAACTCGACCCTGTGGTAGGAAGAGAGAAAGAGATTTGTCGCGTCACAGAAATATTGTGCCGCCGCAAGAAAAACAACCCTATCCTCATCGGCGAACCGGGTGTGGGCAAGAGTGCCATCGTTGAGGGATTGGCGCAGCTCATAGCTACGCGCAAAACATCGCCTGTACTCTTTGGCAAACGACTCGTGAGCCTCGACATGACAGCCATGGTGGCAGGAACAAAATATCGCGGACAGTTCGAAGAGCGCATTCGTGCGTTATTGAAAGAGCTGGAGCAAAATCCTGACATCATAGTGTTTATCGACGAGATTCACACCATGATTGGAGCGGGCAACCAGCAAGGAAGCATGGATGCTGCCAACATCATGAAGCCTGCGCTGGCTCGTGGCACAATACAATGCATCGGAGCCACAACGACCGACGAATATCGCACTTCGATAGAGAAGGATGGAGCATTGGAACGCAGATTCCAAAAGGTGCTCGTGGAGCCTACTTCGGCAAGCGAGACCCTCGAGATATTACACAACATCAAAGAGCGCTACGAGGAGCACCACAACGTGACGTACACGGAGGAGGCTCTTGCTGCTTGTGTCAATTTGACAGAACGTTATGTCAACGACCGCTCATTCCCTGACAAAGCCATCGACGCCTTGGACGAGGTGGGCTCGCGCATACGTCTACGTAGCGCACATGTTCCTACTGAGATTACTGAGAAAGAGAAGGAACTGGACATCACAAAGCAGAAGAAGCAGATGGCTATCAACAACCAAAACTTTGAGCTGGCTGCCGGCTTCCGCGACAGACAGACAACGATAGAGCAGGAATTGGCTGAACTAAACCGCAAATGGCAAGCCAACGAATGCACCACTCGATCGGAAGTAAACGAAGCCGACGTGGCAGAGGTAGTTTCGATGATGTCGGGAGTGCCTGTGCAGCGTGTGGCTGCTTCAGAGGGTAGTCAGCTGAAGGGAATGGCAGACAAGCTGAAACACGAGATTATAGCTCAAGATAGCGCCATCGACAAGATTGTGAAGGCCATCCAGCGCAACCGTGTGGGCTTAAAGCCTGCCAACCAGCCTATTGGCGCCTTTATGTTCTTGGGTCCAACGGGTGTTGGCAAAACCTATTTGGCTAAGCGATTGGCAGCCCTAATGTTTGGTCGCGACGACGCCTTGATTCGTATCGACATGAGCGAATATAGCGAGAGCTTCAACACCTCGCGCCTCGTAGGTGCGCCTCCAGGATACGTAGGCTACGAAGAGGGCGGACAACTCACGGAGCGTGTGCGCCGTCATCCATATTCTATAGTATTGCTCGACGAGATAGAGAAGGCTCATGGCAACGTGTTCAACATGTTGCTGCAGGTGCTCGACGAGGGTCGACTCACAGACGGCAATGGTCGTTTGGTAGACTTCCGCAACACCATAATCATCATGACTTCTAATGCCGGAACTCGTCAGCTCAAAGAGTTTGGCAAGGGTGTGGGCTTCACCGCAGGCACCAGTCTTGGCGCAAATCTCGACGAAAAAGACAAGGAATATGCTCGTTCTATCATCCAAAAGAGCCTTAGCAAGCAATTTTCGCCAGAGTTCCTAAACCGTCTCGACGACATTATCACCTTCGATCAACTCGACCTTGCAGCCATCAAGCGCATCATCGACCTTGAGCTCCACGGTCTACATACGAAGATGGAGGAGATGGGTTACAAGCTGGAAATCAGCGATAAAGCTAAGGAGTTTGTTGCCACTAAGGGCTACGATGTTCAGTTTGGTGCTCGCCCACTAAAGCGTGCCATCCAGACCTACATAGAGGACGGAATCTGCGAATTGCTCCTCGACGAAACCCTTGCTCCAGGCGACACAATCCTCGTAGATAAGGCCGAAAATAGCGAAAAACTCACTATTGAACAAAAGAAATAATAAAAATATTAGAGGGAAAATATCGGTTTTCGCCATATTTTCCCTCTTTTTTTTGTGCATATTCCTCCTCTATTTGTGTAGATTTCTTTACTTTTGTGTGTTTCAACATAAGCCGAATCACATCACTTCACCTTCATAATTCAAGCTTAATACATTGAAATACAAGATATTAGCTACAACAAACATAAAATCTTGTCATGATTGTCATTTGTCATTTGGTCATTTTGAATTTTTGAAAGTGTGAAATTACGCCTATATATTTATATAATATATAAATATATAGAGGTCTGACAACCTCTTTTTTTCTCGAAAATGACAAAATGACAAATGACAATCTTGACAACCTCAGGAAAAGACACCCATCTGCAAGTACAAGTGGTCATTAAGTGTCATTAGTCATTATGTCATTTTCAAAAAAATAGTGTGTCAAAACATCTATATAATTATATATTATAATATATAATTATATAGGCATAATTTCACACTTCAAAATCCTTAATGACCTAATGACATAATGACTTAATGACAAGATTTGAACCATTAAATGTTAAAACATAAGGGGTCATTTCAACTGAGCCCATAGATCCTAGTTTATGTTAATCTTTAAAAGTGTGGGATTTAAATCTTCAGAAGCGGTAAATGTTAAAAGATTGGGGGCAAAAGTTAAAAGCCGGTCAAAATCGGACATAAGCGGACATAATCGGACAGCTATATGCGGAGTTGATGTATTTTTGCAAAGAGTTTGGGAGAGAATAAGGGCAAGGGACGAGAAAACAAAGGTAACGACGGGGATACGAGGGCTAACGACGGGAAACAAGGACAAATAGCAAGAAATGAGGGTAAGACGACGCGAAACGATGCGACAGACCGCACAAGCTAATGAGAGTAATCGAAAGACGCCACGAGATTATTCGAAAAGGCTGATGAGGATAGTCGCAGCAAACGAAGGGAACAACAGCAGTAAAAGTACTAAAAAATACTAATACATTTTGTAAATTGCTCGAAATTTATTACTTTTGAAGTTGGTTTAAAGAATCAATCCTTTTAACAAGATTAGAATTTAATGAAAAATATAATTATATCAGCATTCCTGTTTTTATTACCTTTGACGGCTTCGGCTCAGAAGATTACGCTCGGTTCCATGAACATAACGATGGACAACACACACGGAGTTTACAAAGGCGAGATGGCAGCAGGAAAGCCACATGGCAAAGGCATAGTTGTTTTCGACAACGGCAACTCATACGAAGGCAACTTCGTGAAAGGCAAGCGCCATGGCTACGGAGTCTACACATTCGCCGATGGTGAAAAATATGAAGGCGAATGGTTTCAGAACCAACAGCACGGTCAGGGCACTTATTATTTCAACAACAACAACAAGTATGTGGGTCTTTGGTATCGCGACTATCAGCAGGGACACGGCGTGATGTATTACTACAATGGCGACATTTATGTTGGCAACTGGCTGAAAGACAAACGACAGGGCAAAGGCAAATACACTTATTCTAACGGAGCTTTCTATGACGGTCAATGGGCTGACGACCAGAAGTCGGGCAAGGGAACTTTCGACTGGGGCGACGGCACAGTATACGAGGGTATGTGGGCAAACAACCAGCGCTCGGGCAAGGGCACAAACAGATATGCTGATGGCGACATTTATGTTGGCGACTGGAAAGACGACATTCAGAATGGTAGAGGAATATACAAATTCCAAAATGGCGACGTTTACGAAGGCGACTATGTACAGGGCGAGCGAACTGGCATAGGAATATTGAAATATGCCAACGGTGACAAATATACAGGCCACTTCTTCGAAGGCGACAAACAGGGTCAAGGCACATTGGTTTGGAACAATGGCGACACATATGTTGGCGACTGGAAGGGCGACAAGCAGAATGGTCATGGCAAGCTCACCAAGAAGTCGGGCGACGTCTTTGAAGGCTCGTTTGCCAAAGGCAAGGTGGAGGGCGAAGTGATTATCCACTATGCCGACGGCTCACGATTTAAGGGCGTATACAAGAATGGCAAGCGCAACGGCAAGGTGATAGAAGAAGACAAAGACGGCAAGCGTTTTGAAGGCACCTATGTCGACGACCGACGAGATGGCAACTTCGTGGAAAAAGACCGCAACGGAGCCATCACAGCCAAAGGACACTACGAGCGTGGCAGACGCTATGTGGACAAATAAAATCTATATATTCAACAACTTAACAAAAACTTATACGGTTATGGTAGTAGACACAATGGAGAACATCGGAAAGTATGTTTCTTTGAACCCTCTTTTCGAGGAAATGGTAAAGTTTATCAATACCCACGATTTGGCAACTCTCGAAGTAGGCAAACACCCTATCGTAGGCAACGATTTGTTTGTGAACATCGCTGTTGCCAACGGCAAGACCGAGGAAGAGGCTGTTTTCGAAACCCATCGCAAGATGATCGACGTACAGATACCGCTCGATGCTCCTGAAACATACGGCTACACCCCTCTTTGCGACCTGCCAGAGGTGGAATACAACGAAGAGAAGGACATCACAAAATATCCTGGTGTGAAGGCAGAAACTCTCGTAAACTGCAAGCCAGGCGAATTTGCAATCTTCTTTCCTCAGGACGGACACCAGCCTTGTATCGGCACAGGCACCATCCACAAAGCTATCTTTAAGATCAAGGCTTAACCACTACTAACTTAAAAATAATTATGGCTGTAAAGAAAAAGGCAGCTAAGCCCGCTGCAGTAAAACATATCGGGCTTGTAAAGAACGACGGCTATCTCGAACCATTCGAGGATGCTATCAAGGGACGTCACGAAAATGTGCTACATAAACTCGCACAACTTACCGACAACGGCAAGAAGACCCTCTCTGATTTTGCTAATGGCTACGAATATTTCGGACTCCACAAAACTGCTCGTGGAGGATGGGTGTTTCGCGAGTGGGCTCCTAACGCTACCGACATCTATCTCGTTGGCGATTTCAACAATTGGCAGGAGAGCGACAAGTATAGAGCAAAACGCATAAAGGGTACCGAAAACTGGGAGCTCAAACTGCCAGCTAAGGCTATGAAGCATGGCGACCTTTATAAAATGCACGTTTATTGGAACGGCGGACACGGCGAGCGTATTCCTGCTTGGGCTCAGCGAGTGGTGCAGGACGACGAAACAAAGATATTCTCGGCACAGGTATGGGACGCAGAACCATACGCATGGAAGAAGAAGACTTTCAAGCCTAACACTTCCCCACTCCTCATCTACGAATGCCATATCGGTATGGCGCAAGACGCTGAGAAAGTGGGCACATATACTGAGTTTAAGGAGAATGTGTTGCCACGAATCATTGCCGATGGCTACAACTGCATCCAGATAATGGCTATCCAGGAGCACCCTTACTACGGTTCGTTTGGCTACCATGTAAGCTCATTCTTTGCAGCATCAAGCCGCTTTGGCACTCCTGAAGAGCTAAAAGCCCTGATCGATGAAGCCCACAGGCACGGCATAGCTGTGATCATGGACATCGTTCATTCTCACGCCGTGAAGAACGAGGTTGAGGGACTCGGCAACCTTGCTGGCGACCCTAACCAATATTTCTATCCTGGCGACCGCCACGAGCATCCAGCTTGGGACAGCCTATGCTTCGACTATGGCAAAGACCAGGTGATCCACTTCCTGCTCTCCAACTGCAAATACTGGCTCAACGAATTCCATTTCGACGGTTTCCGCTTCGACGGAGTGACATCGATGCTTTACTATAGCCACGGACTTGGCGAAGCATTCTGCGGATATCAGGACTATTTCAACGGTCATCAAGACGACAACGCCATCTGCTACCTCACCCTTGCCAACCTGCTTATCCACGAGGTAAATCCAAAGGCTATCACCATAGCCGAAGAGGTGAGCGGAATGCCTGGACTGGCTGCTAAATTCAAGGATGGAGGCTACGGTTTCGACTACCGCATGGCGATGAACATTCCTGACTATTGGATTAAGACCATCAAGGAGCTAAAGGACGAAGACTGGAAGCCAAGCTCTATATTCTGGGAGGTTAAGAATCGTCGTAGCGACGAAAAGACAATATCGTATTGCGAAAGCCACGACCAAGCTTTGGTGGGCGACAAGACCATCATCTTCCGCCTCATCGATGCCGACATGTATTGGCACTTCAAGAAGGGCGACGAAAACTTCATGGCAAACCGCGGAATTGCTCTTCACAAGATGATTCGTCTCGTTACGGCTTCTACCATCAACGGTGGCTACCTGAACTTCATGGGCAATGAGTTTGGACACCCTGAGTGGATTGATTTCCCTCGCGAAGGCAACGGCTGGAGCCATAAGTATGCACGCCGCCAATGGAACCTCGTTGACAATAAGGAGCTCGACTACCACTATCTTGGCGACTTCGACCGCGAGATGCTGAAGGTGATAAAGAGCGAGAAAGATTTCAATAAGACTCCTGTGCAGGAGATTTGGCACAACGATGGCGACCAGGTGTTGGCTTACATGCGTGGCGACATTATCTTTGTGTTCAACTTCTCGCCAAACCGCTCGTATACCGACTATGGCTTCATTGTGCCTGAGGGTGCCTACGAAGTGGTGTTGAATACCGACAGCAAAGACTTTGGAGGAAACGGACTCAACGACGACAGCATAACTCATTTCACCAACTACGACAAGCTCTACGCACAAGACGGCAAGGGATGGCTCAAGCTGTATTTGCCTGCTCGCTCAGCCGTGGTTTTGCGCAAGAAGAAATAAGTTATGTATGCGTTGCGCAAGCAAGAAATAAGACGAGTTGCGCAAACAAGAAATAAAACTAAGAAAGAGAGCCATTAGTAAAAAAAAAGCTAATGGCTTCTCTTTATTCTTATAAAAACAAGCAAATGGACAAGGTTTTTCGCGAAGACAGCATTATAGTAAGGATAACGAGTGCTGCATGTTTTCTGATTTTCACATTTCTATATTTATATAATTATCAGACCGACGTGCTGGCAATGGCTCAGCATGTGCTCTCTGACGGCAAAACATACTACGTGCCCTTCGTTGGTGCTTCGCTCATCACCATCCTCTTATTCCTGCTTCAGCTCTTGATAGCAAGATTTCTACAGCTGAAGACCATGTTTCATGCCCTCACCTATTTCCCTTCGTTGCTCATTCTTGCCATCATCACCGACGTTAGTCCCGACATCGACCGCGGCTTTAGTTTTGGAGCATGGCTGTGGGTGGTGCCATTGCTGATGGTGGTGTGGCTGATAGGATCGTGGATAGCTAAGGCATGGGAAGTTTACGAGCCTTTGCGATTTTCGCATGGTTTCTTTTCGCGAGCCGTATGGATGAACCTTGCCCAGTTTGCCTTGATGTTTGTACTCGTGGGAATGGTAGGCAACTCCAACGAGGTGTTCCACTACCGCATGGCTGTGGAGCGTAGCCTTGTCAAGGGCGACTACAAGAAAGCACTCAAAATAGGCGAAAAATCGTTGGTCACAGACAGCAGCCTTACCATGCTTCGCATCTATGCTTTGGCTGCCAACAAGCAGTTGCCTGAGCGACTGTTCGAATATTCACTCGTGGGCGGTTCGGAAGCCATGAAACCAAACGGCACCAGCGTGAAGATGATGCTCTATACCGACACTAAGTTGCGACTATTGCGCAAATCCAAGACCGACTCCCAGTTGTGCGCCTACCTCTTGGATCGCAACCTCGACGGCTTCGTAAAGGCTATGGTGAAAATCTATGGCAAACCTACCGTGGAGAAGAAATCGAAAACCGACCCTGCAACTCCCGACGACAACACGTCTACAGCTCCTTATACCATCACAAAAGCGTTGCCTAAGCACTATCGCGAAGCACTTGTGCTCTACACACATCTGCGCTCTAATCCGCTTGTAGACTACCACGACGACATCCTGGATGCCGACTATCGCGACTTCCAAGATTTGGAGCACAACTATACTAACCCACAAGAGCGAAAAAACATGATTCGCGACACTTATGGCAAAACATATTGGTATTATTACGATTATAGATAATTCAAAGAAACAATAAACAAAAGCGAGAAAAAAATGAAATTCGTAGCAATAATTCCTGCACGCTTTGCCTCGACAAGATTTCCTGGCAAGCCATTGGCTATTCTCGGCGGAAAGCCTGTGATACAACATGTTTATGAGAAGGCTGCAGCAGTATTGGGTGACGCCTACGTGGCTACCGACGACGAACGCATAGAAGAAACCGTAAAGGCGTTTGGCGGCAAGGTGGTGATGACGAGAAACGACCACAAGAGCGGCACCGACCGCATAGCTGAAGCCTTAGAAAAAATTGGTGGCGACTACGACGTGGTAGTGAACATCCAGGGCGACGAGCCTTTCATCGACAAAAGTCAGATAGAAGAAATATGCCATTGCTTCGACGATGAGAATACAGAAATTGCCACCCTCGGCAAACCTTTCGAGAGCATGGAGGCGGTGAAAAATCCTAATTCGCCAAAAATCGTAACCGACAATAATGGCTACGCCATGTATTTCTCACGCTCGGTAATTCCATACGTCAGAGGCAAGGAAGAGAGCGAATGGTTAGCCAACTTCCCTTACTTGAAGCATTTGGGTATTTACGCTTATAAATGCAAGGTGCTCAAGGAGATAACCAAGTTGCCACAATCGCCACTCGAAATAGCCGAGAGCCTCGAACAGCTCCGTTGGCTACAGAATGGCTACAAGATAAAAGTGGGACGCACAGACATCGAGACCGTGGGCATAGACACTCCTGAAGACCTTACGAGAGCAGAGAAATTTCTACAACAGATTTCGAACAAGGACTAACGGCAAATCTGCCATCAAGACGTTTGCCCACAACCCATAGAATATTGCCGCAGGCATCGGCAACGACAAGCTGACGACGCTTCAACGGGAGCGCCACCTTTTGGTCGGTAAGGAAATCGCTAACGAGTTTGCTTCCCTTCATACCGAAAGGCACAAAGCGGTCGCCACGAGCAACGCGGCGAATCATCAACGGAAACTTCACTTTTTGAGCATCCAGGCAAACCTTGTCGGATGTGCGCGAGATGGTGTAGTTTTCGTTGATTTCTTTTTGTTCTATTTTCAGCTTGCAAAGTTCTGTATACACGTAGGTACCTGCTTCGGGAATTCGCATCTGTCTGCCCTCTTCCTTATCCAAAGGAGTAAGGATGAGTCGACCACGGTCGAGAGTAAGCTCGTGAGAAGAAGAGCGCCACGAGGTACCTGTAGTGGCATGCAGATTCTCAGCCACCAAAGCCACCTGCGAAGAGTTGAAACCATAGTCCTTAAGAATGTTCCAAAGCAAATATTCTGCCGACGGATATTCCTCTACCTTGGAAATATCTACGCAGAACGAATCGTTCAGCGTTGCAGACGAAACAGCCTTAGCTTTAGCCTCACTAAGCGAAGCTTCTACAATTGTGGAAGCCTCAGCAATCCATCGAGCCATAGTAAGGATGTTGTCCTTGACGGCAGGATTCACATTCTCAAGAAGCGGCAACACGTTTAGCCTGATTTTGTTGCGTTGCACATCGTCGACAAGATTAGAGCTGTCGGTGACGTAGTCTTGATTTTCAGCCTCGAGATATTCCAAGATGTCTTCTCTACCTATGCAGAGCAAGGGGCGCAAGATGAAGCCATTACGAGGCGAAATGCCAGTTAGTCCGTTCATGCCTGTGCCTCTGACGAGGTTGAGCAGAATGGTCTCCACATTATCGTCCTTATGGTGAGCCACACAGATGGCGTCGGCATTAATATCGCGACGCAACTGTTCGAAATAAGAATATCTGAGGTCGCGGGCAGCCATTTCGATGCTGACCTTATGGAGTTGGGCGTAGGTGAGAGTGTCGAAATGTATGCGATGAAGAATTATGCCCAACGATTCGCATAGCGACACACAGAAGTTCTCGTCGCGCTCCGACTCTTTGCCACGCAAATGGAAATTGCAATGCGCAGCCTCAACGTCGTAGCCGAGAGCCTTCATAATAAGCAACAAAGCGACACTATCGGCTCCACCCGACAATGCCACTATGTATTTATTGTCAGCAGCAAGCAACTGATTTCGAGCTATGAAACCAGCCACCTGCTGCAGGATTTTATCTTTCTTAGTTTTCGACATACGGTATTTTTCAGAATACAGTATTTATTCAGAACTGAGGTGTATTTTATTCTACGTAGAGCACCAATCCCTTCAAATATTCACCCTCTGGATGATAGATGTTGATAGGATGATCGGCAGGCTGATGAAGCTGATGAAGGATGCGCACCTTGCGACCAGCCTGAGCAGCAGCTGTGAAGACAGCATTGCGGAAGTTGTCTTTAGTAACCACCTGCGAGCAGCTGAAGGTAAACAATATTCCGCCTGGCTTAATCTTTTCGAAGCCCTTGACATTGAGGCGTGTGTAGCCCTTCAAAGCATTATGAAGAGCAGCACGATGCTTAGCAAAGGCTGGAGGGTCAAGAATGATAAGGTCGTATTTGCCATCGTTGGCATCAAGGAATTTGAAAGCATCCTCGCAGAAAGCCTCATGGCGCTTGTCGCCCGCAAAGTTGAGGTCGATGTTGGCATTGGTAAGCTCAATAGCCTTAGCACTACTATCTACCGAGTGCACCAACTTGGCTCCGCCACGCATAGCATAGACAGAGAAACCGCCAGTATAGCAGAACATATTGAGCACACTCTTGCCATGAGAATATTTCTCGAGCAATGAGCGGTTTTCACGCTGGTCGACGAAGAAGCCTGTCTTCTGACCTCTGAGCCAGTCGACATGGAAAAGGAGTCCGTTTTCCTTGGTTGTATTCTCGTCGCTACCGCCATAGATAAAGCTATTCTGCTGTCCGAGATCGGCTTTGAAAGGCAGGGTGGTTTCGCTCTTGTAATAAACGTTTTCTATTCTCTCGCCCATCACGCTAACGAGCGCCTTGCACACCTCCATTCGGCAAACGTGCATTCCCACGCTATGAGCCTGCATCACGGCAGTTTTGCCGTAGCAGTCGATTACGAGACCTGGCAAATTGTCACCCTCGCCATGCACCAAACGATAGGTGTTGTTGTCGGGATTGTCGGCAATGCCAAGGCTGCGACGAACCTCAAGAGCCGAAGCAAGACGAGCTGTCCAGAAGTTGTCGTCGATTTCAATATCTCTGAACGACAACACTCTTACTGCGATAGAACCAATTTGGAAATGACCTACTGCGAGGAAGTCGCCACCTGCCGACAACACTCTTACAATATCGCCCTCAGCAATATCGTCGTCACCTCGGAGAATAGCTCCCGAGAATATCCAAGGATGAAAACGCTTTAGCGATTCTTCCTTACCCTTTTTCAAATATATTGTCTTATACATCTTTTATTGTTTATACTTTACTGCTTTTATTATTCAGAAATTAGATCTATTGAAAAGTAGTTTGAAAATGAAATGATAAGTTTTAGAATAGTCTCTACCCCTCACTACCATTTGATTCTTCACTCTTCACTTTTTTCTCTTCCCTCTTCACTTTTTTCTCTTTCCTCTTCACTCATCACGAGATCATAGTTGCCAGTTTTTCTTAGGCGCTCTATTTCTTCGTAGAGGTTGATGCAGCTCCACGCATCTGTGGCAGCATACTGCTTTTGCTTATCGTTGAGCACATCGATTTCCCAGTTAGTGAGTCGCTGGCGTTTGCTTATTTTCTGTCCGAACACGTTGGCATAGAGTTTCTGCAAACTGCGATCTTCGATGCCTATAGAGCCAACGATGTCTTGCAGGTCGATGAACAATCCTGGAGTAAACTCCTGACGCTTTCTGAGCATAAGGATGTCGTCGTGCCATGAGAGTCCGATTTTCTTTACTGTAATGTCTTCCAAGAGTCGCTTAATGGCTGGAGTAATGCCAGTATGGTTTAGACGAAACAAGAAACAGGTGTCGCGAGTAGACACTTGCAGCAACGCCACTTTGTGCATCTCGCCACGATGAAAAGATGGTCGAGTCTCGGTATCTACGCCTAAGATATCGCTCGAAAGTAAATAGTCTACGGCCTTTTCTGTTTCGCCTTCAGACATAATTACGATGATGCGGCCAGGGAATTTTAGCACAGGCAAGGCTGTTATGGCACGCTTATCAAACTTGTTGTATATGGTCTTTCTCATTATCTATTTCTTGTTACAATTTGCAAAATTAGAAAAAAGTTATCAAATTATGGCAGAATCTAAGTTTTTTACGCTATTTTTGCAGTTAAATTTGTAAATACATACCATGGCAAAGAAAAAAGTAGAGCGCAAAAGCAAATCATTTACCGAAGTATTCGGGCTCAACAAGATATTATCCAACGAAACAACAGATGCCCTTTTTGGACTTTTTCTCATAGCATCAGCAATAGTGCTGATAATTGCTATGGGGTCATTTTTCGCAACAGGAGCTGCTGACCAAAGCATCTTGGAGAACCTTCGACCGGGAGAATGGCTAAACACAGGCAAACAATTCACCAACTATTGTGGTTCGATAGGAGCGTTGCTGTCATATTATCTTATGACGGTAAACTTCGGTATTCCTGCGTTCCTCATTCCGGTATTTATTATAATGGTGGGACTAAAACTGCTGCATGCTTACAACGTGAACCTTTGGAAATGGTTCTTCGGCATGATGGTGGTGATGGTGTGGACTTCGGTGACACTCGCCAAATTCCTCACTCCTATCATGGGGTCGATGACTTTTAACCCTGGTGGCAACCACGGAGTGTTTATCGTAGAACAGTTGGAGAACCTCGTTGGTCCTCCAGGACTTACTGCGATATTGCTGCTCACAGCCCTCACTTTCTTGACTTATCTCACCAGCGAGACTATAGAATTGATTCGCAAGGCTTTGAACCCTGTGGCTTACTTGACATCGAAGATAAAATTCAATGTCACAAACATGGGCGACAATAATGCTGACGATAATCATCCGCTCACTTCTGTTGATACTGAAGAAAACCTCTACGGCGGAACAGAAGAAGAGAATGACGAAGCTACGGTTGTTGACCTAAGCAACGACAACGACGATAATAATGCAGCTCCAGCCGTTGACAGTCTGGAGCCTGAGAACAATAGCATCGCAGTAGACATAGAGCCTACAGCTACAAATGACGAAGACAAGAAGAATTCGCCCGACATTACTGTAGAAGCTGCTCCAGCCGTAGAACAGGGCAAGGGCAACGAACTGTCGATAGAGGAAATATTGAAGACTCCTATCAACCCGCTGGAGCCTTTTACAAGATATAAGAAGCCAGGATTGGAACTCCTGAAGAAATACGAGGAGAACAATCGGCCTGTGGTTGATATGGAGGAAATCACAGCCAACAAGAATCGCATCGTTGAGGTGCTCGACAGCTTTGGCGTGAAGATTAGCCGCATCAGCGCTACCGTGGGTCCAACCATCACTCTCTACGAGATTACTCCTGCCGAGGGTGTGCGCATCAACAAGATTAGAAACTTGGAAGACGATATTGCCTTGAACCTTGCAGCTCTTGGCATTCGTATCATCGCTCCTATCCCTGGTCGTGGCACAATCGGTATCGAGGTGCCTAACAAGAAGCCACAGATAGTTTCGATGGAGAGTGTATTAAACTCTAAGAAGTTTAAGGAGTCGAAGATGGAGTTGCCTGTGGCTATTGGTAAGACCATCTCTAACGACGTATTTATGTTCGACCTCCACAAGCTTCCTCACCTTCTCGTGGCAGGTGCTACTGGTCAGGGTAAGTCTGTAGGTCTGAACGCCATCATCACTTCCCTACTCTACAAGAAGCATCCAAACGAACTTAAGTTTGTGCTTGTAGACCCTAAGAAGGTGGAGTTCTCAATCTACAATCAGATTACTTCTCACTTCATGGCTGCACTTCCTGAGAACGACGACGAGCCTATCATCACCGACGTAAACAAGGTGGTGCGCACACTCAACTCTCTCTGCAAGCTCATGGATCATCGCTACGACATGCTGAAGATGGCACAGGTGAAGAAGATTGAGGAATACAACGAGAAATTCGTTAACCATAAGCTCGACATGACTAAGGGTCACGAATACATGCCTTACATCGTGGTTATCATCGACGAGTTTGGCGACCTTATCATGACTGCCGGCAAGGAGATAGAGCAACCAATTGCACGTATTGCACAGTTGGCACGTGCCGTTGGTATCCACATGGTTATTGCAACTCAGCGACCAACAACCAAGATTATTACTGGTAATATCAAGGCCAACTTCCCTGGACGTATTGCCTTCCGTGTGACTTCGGTTGTCGACTCTCGCACCATCCTCGACCGCAAGGGCGCAGAGCAGTTGGTGGGTAAGGGCGACATGCTCTTCCTTGCTGGTGGCGACCCTATTCGTGTGCAATGTGCATTCATCGATACTCCTGAAATTGAGAATGTCAACGACCACATCTCTGGGCAGTCGGGTCCTGTGGCTCCTATGGAACTCCCTGAACCTGCCGACGAAGGTGGAAGCGGCGACTTTGGTGGCGACGGTTCTGCCGATCTCAAGAGTCTTGACCCATTCTTCGAAGATGCTGCCCACGCCATCGTAATCTCGCAACAGGGTTCTACAAGTATGATTCAGCGTCGTTTCTCTATAGGCTACAATCGTGCCGGACGACTAATGGATCAATTAGAGTCAGCAGGCATCGTAGGTGCTCAGCAGGGTTCGAAACCTCGCGAGGTGCTCATTACCGACGAGAATACTCTCAACGAGCTTTTGGCAAGACTGAGAGGATAATTTTAAAGGTAAAAGGGTAAAAAAGTAAAAAAGTAAAAAGGTAAAAAAATAAAAAGGTAAAAGTGGTTTTGGGGTTGCGTTCGTCGCAGCTCGGCTGCGTCGCTTATCCCAAAAAGGGTAAAAAAGGTAAAAAGAAGGAGAAACAAGATATGAAAAAGATTATCATTTTTTCTATGCTTATGGCTCTGCTGAGCCTTACAGCATCAGCACAATCTGCAGCTCAGGCTCGCAAGGTGCTGGACAAAACAGCAACAGTAGTTGGCAACAAGGGCGGCGCAAGTGCTTCGTTCACTATGTCGAACCCAAAGATAGGAACCACTTCGGGCACCATCGCTATCAAAGGTCACATGTTTCAAGCCTCTATTCCAAGTGCCATCGTTTGGTACAACGGCAAAACTCAATGGAGCTACATGAAATCGACCAACGAGGTAAACATCACCACTCCTACCGAAGCTAAGCGTATGAAGATGAATCCTTATACTTTTATCACTATGTATAAGAGTGGCTACAACATGTCGATGAAGACTTCGGGCAGAAACTATGTTGTTCACCTCACAGCTCAAAACAAAAAGCGCTCGGTGAAGGAACTCTACATCACCGTGAACAGCTCTACATACATTCCTGTGCAGGTAAAGATGCTTGAGGGCAACACATGGTCGACCATCAACATCAAAAACTTCAAAGCAAAGAAGTTGGCAAACAGCATGTTCACCTTCAAGGCTAAGGATTTTCCAAAAGCTGAGGTTATTGACTTGAGATAACACCTTATTATATATAGTAGTGCTCAAGGATTCTTCTAAATTGAAATAGCTCAAGTATTTTAATTGCACCTCAAGATGGAGAAAATCGAAATATTCAAAACTCTACAACAACATCGCCGCCTTGCTGAGAAACGCAGTCCGCTGTATCCTCAGACCATGGCGGCAAAGTTTTTTATTGGCGTAGTTTCGTTGCTCGTGATAGCTTATCTGGCTTTCATTGCCGTGATGCTATCGCTAATAGCCAACGAGAGTCGTGGCTTCACAGCCCTGGAGTTGATAATGGGCGTAATGCCGATTATCCTTGGCATAGACTTCGGTTTCCGTTGGATTGGTCAGCAAACGCCGTCGCAAATCATCAAACCATACGTGCTGTTGCCATTGCCACGCTACGTATGTATCGATGCTTTCTTATTCCGATCCATCTTCTCGTGGGGCAACATCACATGGTACGCCATCCTCATCCCATTTTGCTTGATGTCGATGGTTTTCGCCCACGGCATTGGCGCTTGCCTATTGCTTTTCCTCACCTACACCATCTTTGTTTTTGCCAATAGCCAATGGTATTCCATTGTGCGCACACTCGTGGTCAGCAGCATGCTGTGGTGGCTGCTGCCAATAGCTGTCTACGCCTTGGTGTTCCTACCATTATACATAGGCGGAATGCCTACCGAGAAATCGTTTGAAGCTTTCTTCAATCTTTATGCCACTCTCGGCACTTGGCTCGACAAGGGCAACATCTTGCCACTCGTTATTGCCTTAGGCTTGTTGGCTATTATGGTGGTGGTAAATCGCAAGTTGCAATACGATAGCGTGATGAGCGAGATTGGTCGCACCGGCAAGACTACGAAGATAAAGAAGGTGTCGGAATTCAAGTTCCTCGATAGATACAAGGAAATAGGCGAATACTTGAAGCTCGAGATAAAGAGCCTGATGCGCAATAAGAATCCGCGCAAGAGCTTCATCAGCGCCACATGGGCTGTGATTGTAGTAACCCTTATTTGCTCGTTCTCCGATGTCTACGACAACATGGAAATGACAGACTTTTGGTGTTTGTATAATCTTGTTGTCTATGCTGCCATGATGCTTATCCACGTGATGAGCTACGAGGGCAACTACATCGATGCACTAATGGTTCACAAGGAGAATATCTATTCTCTGCTTCGTGCCAAATACTATTTCTTTAGCGCCTTGACCATCATCCCTATTCTCCTACTGTTGCCAACGGTATTTACCGGCAAATGGTCTATTTGGATGATTCTCTCGTATGCGCTATTCACCATCGGCTGCCAATATTTCTGCATCATGCAGATGGCAGTCTACAACAAGTCGTCGTTGCCTCTAAACACCAAGTTTGTGAGCAAGAATGGCATGGGCAACAACTATGTGCAGATAATGACCACCTTAGGTATCTTCATCGTCCCTATGGTTTTCGTTTCTCTGCTATCTGCCTTCTGCTCCACCACAACCTCAAACATCGTAATGGCAACCGTTGGCGCAGCATTCTTCCTCACCCATCGTCTTTGGCTTCGCAACATCTACAACCGCATGATGAAGCGTCGCTATGAGAATATGGAGGGATTCAGGAAGTAGAATTAGTGGGAATTCTGAGGGTTAGAAACTAATAATGAAAGAAATAAGAAAGCCATAATAGCATAAAGTTTGCTATTATGGCTTTTCCATTTTATTTTATCACTACTTTCAAAGAAATAATTCCGTTTCATTACGGCATTATTAAATTTTGAAGAATTTTGTCTTTTTGTCATCGACAAAGCCAAATGAAGTATGGATGAATACTAAATAAAACCTATATAAAAAACGAATGCCCCCCACTTCACAGCGAGAGGCACTTCACCAATAGGTATTAGTCTTTTTAAGGTAAAAGATTGTATTCAGGATAACATTCGCAAAGGTATAGTTTTCAATTGACATCTCCAAATATTTCTTGAAAAAAATCACACATAATCATGATATTTTTCTTGTTTGCGCAAACATTGTGCAAACGTATACACCAATTTTTACAAGATGGTTCAAAAACCATATTTACGACATAGTTATAACATCTTTGTAATACAATTGTAACATTTTCTTTACTCGTCTCCCATCTTTAACAAAGATTCTACAAGAACTATCTACGCGTGCGAACATAAAAAAATATAAATATACATCAAGAAAACTATGCAAATACATCAAGATTCTTCTTTAATATCATTTTTTTGCATTATCTTTGCATGTTGTTATAATACATAATCTCACATTGTAACATCTAAACATAAGAGAGAACAAAACATAAAGCGATAAACAACAAAAAAACAATATAAGTTATGACAACTATTGAAGAAAACAGCGCTATTGATGAAAAGCGCAGCATCAGCTTTGTAGAACAGCTTGTGGAAGAAGACCTCGCTGCCGGAAAGAACGGTGGCCGCATTCAGACCCGATTCCCGCCAGAGCCTAACGGATATTTGCACATCGGTCACGCAAAGGCTATTTGCATGGACTTTGGTGTGGCTGAGAAATATAATGGCGTTTGCAACCTACGCTTCGACGATACAAACCCAAGCAAGGAGAACAAAGAATATGTGGAGAATATCCTTCACGACATCACTTGGCTTGGATTCAAGTGGGGCAACATCTATTATGCTTCCGACTATTTCGAGAAGCTCTGGGACTTCGCTGTTTGGATGATCAAGAAGGGTTTGGCTTATGTCGACGAACAGTCGAGCGAAGTTATCGCACAGCAAAAGGGTACTCCTACCACTCCTGGTGTGCCTTCCCCTTACAGAGATCGCCCTGTTGAGGAGAGCCTTAAGCTATTCGAATTTATGAATACTGCCGAGGCGGTAGAAGGTAGCATGGTGCTTAGAGCTAAGCTCGATATGGCAAGCGACAATATGCACTTCCGCGATCCTATCATGTATCGTATCATCCACACTCCTCATCATCGCACAGGCACAAAGTGGAACGCTTATCCTATGTACGACTTCGCACATGGTCAGAGCGACTACTTCGAGGGTGTTACCCACTCTATCTGTACCTTGGAGTTTGTTCCTCACCGTCCGCTCTACGATAAGTTTATCGACTTCTTGAAAGAGAAGAATGGCGAAACAGAGAATATCCACGACTTCCGTCCACGTCAGATTGAGTTCAACCGTTTGAACCTCACTTATACCGTGATGAGCAAGCGTAAACTCCACACTCTCGTCGACGAGCATCTCGTTAATGGATGGGACGACCCACGAATGCCTACTCTCTGTGGTATGCGTCGTAGAGGTTACTCGCCAGAGAGCATCCGCAAGTTTATCGACAGCATTGGCTACACCAAGTTTGACGCTCTCAACGATATGGCTCTGCTCGAGGCTGCCGTTCGCGACGACCTCAACAAGAAGGCTATCCGCGTGAGCGCTGTACTCGACCCTGTGAAGCTCGTCATCACCAACTATCCAGAGGGTAAGACCGAAGAGATGGAGGCTATCAACAATCCTGAGAACGAGGCTGACGGCACACACACCATCACCTTCTCTCGCAACTTGTGGATTGAGCGCGAAGACTTTATGGAGGATGCTCCAAAGAAATTCTTCCGCATGACTCCTGGCAAGGAGGTTCGTCTGAAGAATGCTTATATAATAATGTGTACTGGTTGCACCAAGGATGCAGATGGCAACATCATCGAGATTCAGGCAGAATACGATCCTAACAGCAAGAGCGGTATGGAAGGTGCTAACCGCAAGGTTAAGGGTACTCTTCATTGGGTTTCTGTCGACCATAGCGTGAAGGCTGAGGTTAGAGAATACGACCGCCTATTCATGGTTGAGAATACTGGTGCAGACGAGCGCGACTTCCACGAACTCTTGAATCCAGAGTCGTTGCATGTAGACACCAACTGCTACGTTGAGAAGTTTGCTGCCGACATGAAGGCTGGTCAGTATCTGCAGTTCCAGCGCATTGGCTACTTCATGGCAGACCTCGACTCTACAGCCGAGAAACCTGTATTCAACAAGACTGTAGGCTTGAAGGATACTTGGGCTAAGCAGAAGAAATAATCTTTATTTCAAGTAGAAAAAGTGGCCTATCACAGACCACATCATCATTACATGAACAACAACTCAGAACTCTTAGACAATATCAGAAAATACGAAGACGCCAAGGCAAGAGGTGAAAGCCTCTACCTTGACGTCGATTCTCTTATTGATATTGCCGAACATTATTATTCTGAGAAACATCTCGCCAAGGCTCTCGAAGTTATCGACTATGCCATCGACTTGTTCCCGGGCTCTACCCTTCCCTTGTGTTTCAAAGCGCGACAAGCGCTCAACGAAAAAAACATAGAGAAGGCAGAAGCTTATGCTGCGCAAGTGGAAGACCGCACAGATATTGAATACCGATATCTGATGGTCGAGATTCTGCTGTGCAAAGGACAACTGGAGCATGCCGACATGCTGATGGAGGAAATCTACGACAATGCTGCCGACAGCGAGAAAGATGAATGCGCTTTGGAAATAGCTAAGGTTTTCTTCGACTATGAGTACGACGAGAAATGCCAGAAATGGCTAAACAAATGCGCAGACAAAGACTCCGTGGGCTACATGGAGCTAAAGAGCAGATATGCAATCTCTAAGGGTAAATTTACGCAAGGAGAGAAATTCCTCGACAAACTTCTCGACCAAGATCCTTTTTCTGCAACATACTGGACTCAGATGGCGTCGGCTCAATTCCTTAGCAACAACATCGATAAGAGCCTTGAGAGTTGCGACTATGCGCTCGCCATCGACTCAAATAATGTTGATGCCATCATCCATAAGGCCAACTGCCTATGCTCGCTCGAAAACTATGACGAAGCAATAAAATATTATCTTCGCTATTCAGAGCTTGTGCCAGAGTCAGAGCTGGGAGACATGTTTCTTGGCATCTGCTATTCCAATAGAGACAAATACCAAGAAGCCATTCCGCATCTGCAAAAAGCTATAGAAAAATGTTCGCCTTCGTCAGACAATCTGCTGCCGATTTACAAGGAACTTGCTTACTGCTATTCTGCAACAAAGAATCTTCCAGAGGCTCTCAACGCTATTGACATGGCAAGCATGCAACCAGAGAGCGATGCTGCAGAAATAAGATGCATGCGAAGCATTTGCTACATCATGAATGGCAAAGACCTCGAGGCTTTCGAAATGTTCAAGCAGGCTTTGGCTATTGCTGATAGCGACCAGCTATTGCAGATTTGCATCGACTTCTCGGCAGCTTCTATCGACAGTCAGCATCCCGACCTCGCCTACTTCATCCTTCACAAACTCTACTACGAAGAAGGTAACGAACAGCTCAACGACGGTTGGGGATATTATGCTTTAGCATGTCTGCAACTCAATAAGCCTGCAGAATACTATACAGCCCTAAGCAACGTGTGCCAACGCAATCCGGAAGAAGCTAAGCAGGTGCTCGGCAGTCTGTTTCCCGACGGCACACCAGTAGAAGATTACATCAATTATTCCAATAAGTTTTTTAAATGAACATCATCACATCGCTATTGAGCAATCTCAACTATGGTACTATTTTCTTCTTGATGCTCCTCGAGAGCACGGTAATACCAGTACCATCAGAGCTCGTTGTGTCGCCAGCAGCTTATCATGCAGCGGCAGGCAATCTCGACATATTCCTCGTAATCCTCTTCGCCACCATTGGTGCCGACGTAGGTGCGTCAATCAACTATTTTGCAGCCTACTATCTCGGTCGTCCTATCATCTATCGTTTTGCTAATAGCAAATGGGGCAAAATGTGCTTGCTAAACCAACAGAAAGTTGAAAAGAGCGAGAAATATTTCTACGACCATGGCATGGTGGCAACCCTCACAGGTCGTCTGCTCCCAGGCATCCGCCACCTAATCTCTATCCCTGCAGGTTTGGCAAAGATGAAATACTGGCATTTCCTCCTCTACACCACAATCGGAGCAGGAGCATGGAACTGCATCCTCGCAACCCTTGGCTGGTATCTTCACACCATGGTACCAGAAGAGCAGCTACACGATAAAATCCTTGAATATGGCGACTACATCAAGTTTGCCATTATCGGCATCGTAGGCCTCGTAATCCTTTGGTTTGCCATTAAATGGATTATCAAGAAGATTAAGAAATAGTAGCGTCTGATTACTCTACAACAGAGATGGAACCTATCTATTACATAAAATAGCACTAAGAAACTATCAAAAAAAATAAATGCAGATTGCAAAACCGACTCGAAGGTTAATGCAATCTGCTTTTGTTTTTAGAAGAGTATTTAGAGCCTTGTAACTAACCATAATTTACTATGACTAACTAACAATAGAATGCAGAAGGTGACAAGCAGAATGAAGATGTACGCAAGTCTGTCAACAAGACATACACTTACTATATGCAGAATCTCAATAAGCAGATAGAGGAGAACAAGTCGCTTCGTGACGAGAATGATGCGCTAAAGACTGAAAACAACAAAGTCAAACAACGCATCTCTCAACTTGACGAGAAGGCTGTGGAGCGAGTTACTACTCAACTTGTCTATGCGAAGGAAGAACTCGCCAGTGCCCAAAAATATAAGACTACACTTATGGAAATGTACAATGATTTGAAGGACTAAGTGAACAAAAGAAAGAAAAAGGGCTGGGGCGATAAAAGAACAGAGAATAGTAACAAATAGACTTCATCATCTTTGTTACTTATCCGTAAGAGTTGAGAGGATTATTATAAAAAGAGGAATACCTATAATTGCTTCAATAGAATATATTGCTGCTTCGCAATACATTTTTGCCGTTTCGAATAAGGAGACGTTGTGTATAAAAACAAACGATTGTACTTTTGCAGCATAATAATAAGTTTTCGGGGATCTTGTCCTTGGATATAATTTAATCATAACAACATATGAGAAAGATTGTATTATCATTATTTGCATTATGCTGTTTTTCGGCAGTAATGGCACAACAGAAGACACGCAGCCTGTCTGTAGAATTACTTGGTGCCCAAACTATTGTGGGCATCAACTACGACAGCAGATTCGATGGAAACTCCGGTTTCGGCTACCGTGTGGGTATTGGCTATGGCTATGGAGACAATTCTGGTTGGTTCGACCAGAAAATCAATGGCGTTGGTGTTCCGTTGGAGCTAAACTATCTCCTCGGAAAGAAGAATAGCAAGTTGGAGCTGGGTTTCGGTGCGAGTCTTGGTGTATATCAGGTAAAGGAAACAATAGGATACGTAAAAGATACAGGATGGTATCCAGGTGGGGATAATACAGACGAAACTTCTCCTAAAACTGAATTTTACACTTCATCAAAAACTCAATTCGGTTATTTTCTCTTCGGCAACATCGGCTACCGCTATCAGCGCCCCAACGGATTCATGTTTCGTGTTGGCGTATCGCCGTCCTTCAATTTCGGAGACAAGTATGGACTCAAAAAGGCAGCCTTCTTTCCATATATCGGTTTAGGTTGGTCGTTCTAAGTAGATTTCGAGTGCTCCAGATGCATATTTATGCTTCAGGAGCACTCGCTTTAATTATTTCTCCAACCATTTCTTAAACAATGTCGCATTCTCCTTGCTTATCACAATATTCTCATCTTCACATCCTTTCAATCTTACTATGAGTTTGGAACTGAAGTAAAAACTGATTTTCCTGATGCCATTAATGTTGGCGATATACTGTCGATTGAGACGGAAGA
>OCHM01000200.1_pt1 | contig 47466 bp, 37 predicted proteins | sample 1538901 | NCBI WGS metagenome assembly OCHM01 (sample SAMN04571734, study PRJEB22368) | human gut metagenome | biome: human gut; material: stool | host: Homo sapiens | place: Luxembourg | collected 2012-11-08 | reverse complement strand
GCACTCGGCAATTTGTGAGCGAGCTCACATTGCGCTCGTTTGCACTATCTTTGCATAAGATAGGCTGCACTCGGCAATTTGTGAGCGTGCTCTCATTGCGCTCGTTTGTACTATCTTTGCATAAGATAGGGTAAATAATCAATAAGAATAGCTATGGCACAATTCATAAACCCCTTTACCGACATAGGCTTTAAGCGAATCTTCGGTCAGGAGATATCAAAACCTCTGTTGCTCGACTTCCTCAACAACTTGCTGGCAGGCGAGGAACATATCGTGAACCTTAGTTTTCTCGACAAAGAGCAGCCTGCTCTGTACGAAGACGACCGCTCGCTAATATATGATATCTATTGCGAGACCGATGAGGGCAAGAAGATTATTGTGGAAATGCAAAATAAGTCGCAACCTTATTTCAAGAACCGCAGTATCTACTATGTCTCTGAGGCTATAGCCCGCCAAGGCGAAAGAGGGTCGGGATGGAACTATGCCATAGATGCCGTGTATCTTGTAGCCTTTCTTAACTTCTGTCCTATGGATTTTAATCATAAGTTCAGAACAGACGTCGTGTTGAAAGATAAGGAAACAAATGATGAGTTTTCTGACAAGATACGCATGACATATATGCAGCTACCTTTGTTTAATAAGGAGGCTGATGAGTGTGAGAATGAATTTGAACGTTGGATTTTTGTATTGAAGAATATGGAAACATTGACAAGACTACCTTGGGCTGCACAGAATGCAGTATTCAAGAAGCTGGAAGATATAGCCGATGTTGCTGCTCTGTCAAGACAAGAGCGCATGAAATACGATGAAGGACTGAGAAAGTATCGCGATACAATCTCTGTGCTTCAGGGTGCACGCGAAGATGGATTTGCTGAGGGAAGAGCTGAGGGAAGAAAACAAGAGGCTCTTGCTATTGCTAAGAAATTGAAGGCTATGGGTATGTCAGTTAAGGAAATTACTGAAGCAACAGGCTTATTAGAAGAAGATTTAAAGTAATGAAGCTATAAAAAGAATCGGGGTTGACTGAAGCTAAAAAAACTTCTGCCAACCCCGATTTATTTATATCAACGACAATAGTACCTCCAAGATATTCGTTGAGATTGTAATTTTAAGTCAACAAATACAACATGTACAACAGATACAACATTGGATTATCCGGAACATAACGGATTTAGACTGCACGGATTTTATAACAAGGTATTGTCCCAACAAAGACTAATCACTCCCCTCTCTTTTGAGGGCACTGAAAAACTAAAACCCACTATCAAATTGAAAGTTGATGACGGAGAAATAGCTGTTTTACCCTTTATTATCTGTCTATTTTAGCCTTATTTTAGGCGATTTGCAGAAAGAGAAGTTACAAATCGTAAGCATTTTCCGTTTTGGTTATAAAAAAAGGGGACTTTTTCAGTGCCCTCCTTTTGGAGAGGGGTTGGGGGTGAGGCTTTTTATACCAAAAGTGGTGGCACCCTTTCGGATACCACCACTTATATTTTATTCTCGTATATATTTAGCCTAAGCTTAATCTTCGTCATCCCAAGATGATGACTGGCGGCTGCGAGCATCGCCTAAGTCGGTTGCATAATTGTCTTTACTTCCTAAGCTAAATGTATTTGTAGTTGTTTCGTCACTTGTTGCAGCCATAACAACATTATCAATTATCATAGTCTTTATTTCTGGTGCAATATATGATTTCTTCATGATTATATTCTTTTTAATTATTGTTGTGTTTATTTATTAAATTGATTAGAAGCGATATTTCTTTCCGTTAATGATATAGAGTCCCTTAGTAGGAGTCTTTACGCGCATACCCTGCAAGTTGTAGATAGCGTTGTCTGCCTTCTTTTCTACAGCTATACCGTTGATGGCTGTAGCCTCGCCAATAAACAAAGTAGATGGCTTAGCTGAAGTTCCAGCAGGAAGCTCAAGATATGCTTTACCTTTCTTAAAAGTACCTTTAGATTTTGCAGGATCGATATACTTGAATTCAGTATCACTAGCCAAAATATAAGCAGTTTTACCTTTGAAGTCACTTGCTTCCATATTCTTGGTAACACCAACAAGGGCATTGTTTTCATACTTTGTAGCATCATGAACTACAGGAAGTGTAACAGAGGTTACTTTGCCTACATTCTTAATCAATAGACCTTCGCCAGCCATTACCAGACCATTAACTCTTTCTAAAGAAACAACGTTGCCACTAACTTTAGCCGTATAAGCCTCAACATCATTTACCTTAGTGAAGTCAACATTCCAGTCTGAGCAGAATGTAGAATATTGGTATTTTTCATTAAGAGTTAGCTCTACACCAGGATTTTCTTTGATCTCCAAAGATTTCAGGCAAACGTTCTTATCATAAGTTGCACCTACTGCTGTATAATGACCAAATTCTACTTTCTTAAAATCAGCTGTTGTTTTTTCCTTTCCGCTTGATATCACACCATCAGTATTAGCTAAAGTATAAGAAGCCTCATCTGAAGCATGGTTTACAACAATAGTAATTGTGTAATAAACGCTATTTGGTATTCCTGCCAATGTTTTTTCAGTACCATCAACCACGAGTTTGAAATAACCATGACCATCTTTAACAACTCTATTAAATTTGAATGTTATTCCACCAAAAGTAAAAAAATCATATGATCCTTCATTACCACAATCATTTCCAGCCTTGAATTCCGCAACTAATGTTACCAAAGGTTCTTGACTATTAAAATTAAATTCTTTGCTTGTAGAACCTGTAGTGGCAAAAATAAGATTTTTTCTATCCTTATCCAATGTAGTCCCTTTCCATTCTGCTACATCATCAGTAGTCCAACCACAAGTTCCAGTTTTGTCTTCTCCATCTTTTTTGTAAACGTCTTCTGCAAACGCATTACTTACTCCAAGCGCAATGACAAGGAGCAACAAAGTAAATTTTACCAATTGCTTTTTCATAATTAAATTTGTGTTTTAGTAAATATTTAATAAATAATTATATATTAGTTCTAAATATTATCCTACGACAAGTTATCCTCTGTCTATAGTTTGTTTTATTGGTAAGTTATCCTCGTCTTTAGTTTGCTTGTGGCAAGTTACGCCTACCTATTAGTTTGTTTAGCAGATTATTTCTGCTTTGCAAATTGATCGTTTCTTCAAAAATTGGGTACAAAGATAACACTTATTACAATATCAGCAAAATATTTTCGAAACTTTTTATGATTTTTTTACAACCTTATAGTTTGATAATCAACGATAAAAGGCTATCTGAAGTTGTTATAGTTGTATTGGCTATATTAGAATTATCCTACGGAACATAAACGGACAGAACTGACTAAGGAAATACGGAGAATAGTCGCACGGAATGTAAACGGAGGCTGACGCCCATGAGTATTTATCTTATATAGAAAATGCAGAAAACATATTCCATAAATGCGACTAGTCGCGAAGACCAATACGACTAATCGTGTTGCCCATTGCGACTAGTCGCATAGTCCATCAAGACTACTCGCTTGTGTTTAATGTTTAATGTTTAGTGTTTAATGTTTAGTGTTTAGTGTTTAGTGTTTAATGTTTATGCGGTTTATGTTCTTATAACAACAGATAAACGTACTTAAGTGGTATTATTCTACCGTAGAAATCGTGACATCAGTAAACTCGTTCATATAATCGAAGAGTTTCAGGGTGTAGTTGCCACGCTTTGCTTTCACCTCGATGTTAGCCTCAAGGTATTCGCCCTTTGATGTGCGACGATCTTTAATCTCGTAGGAGTGAACCTCCATGCCATCGAGTTTTATGCGCTTGATAAGTTCCTTCACGCTGTCGCGCGAAGGAGCAGAGAATGATAGTTCGATGTTGGTAGTGACGAACTGTGGGATGAGATAGTTAAGCACTTCGAGTCCAAGCAGCACCATGATGGTAGTGGCTAAGGCTGCAACATACATACCTGTGCCACAAGCCAAGCCGATGGCTGCCGTTACCCATAAGCCGGCAGCCGTGGTGAGTCCACGCACAACATTCTTTTGGAAGATGATGGTGCCAGCACCGAGGAATCCTATTCCCGATACCACCTGTGCTGCCACGCGAGAGGAATCTTTGAGATCGAAGCCAAAGCCATATTGCGACACTATACAGAACAAGGCACTACCCAAAGCAACAAGGAAATGAGTGCGAAATCCCGCTTCCTTGGCTCTGTATTCTCGTTCTATGCCTATGGCACCTCCTAAAGCCAATGCCATCGACAAGCGAATGGTAAGATCTAAATAGGTAGCATCCATATATTGTTCCTCCACATTATTATATATATGACTATTTACTTGATATATTCAGCCACATAGTTGGTGAGCTCAACAAACTGCTGCAACGCGAGTTGCTCAGGGCGCTTTGTCATAAGCTCATGTTCGAAGAAGTCGGCAGGCACATTTGCTGCATCTATAATCTGGCGAAGACTCACGCGCAACATCTTGCGACGCTGATTAAACACCGTCTTTACCACACGCTTAAACAGTTGCTCGTCGCAACCAAGAGTGCGATTATCGTTGCGAGTCATTCTGATTACGGCACTCTTCACCTTTGGAGGCGGATTAAACACATTCTCATCGACGGTGAAGAGATATTCCACATCATACCATGCCTGAATCATCACCGACAATATGCCATAAGCCTTAGTGCCAGGAGCCGAAGCAATGCGCTGTGCCACCTCGCGCTGGATCATACCCGTGCAACAAGGTATGAGGTCGCGATAGTCGAGCATTTTGAAGAATATCTGCGAAGAGATGTCGTAAGGATAATTGCCAGTAAGCACAAACTGATTACCGCCGAAGAGTTCTCTGAGATCCATACGCAGGAAGTCGTCGCCGATGATGTTTTCGCGCAAAGCAGGGAACGCCTCGTTGAGATAAGCCACCGACTCAGAGTCTATCTCTATGGCTTTAACAAGACGAGGTTTCTGAATAAGATACTGAGTGAGCACACCCATTCCTGGTCCTATCTCTAAAACAGGAATATCAGGACAGGCATCCACGGTATCGGCAATGCGCTTGGCTATGTTGAGGTCGGTCAAGAAATGCTGACCGAGATTTTTCTTTGGTTTTACAGCTTTCATGTTGCAAAAATAATAATTTTTTCTATAACAACATAGCCAAGCGCCCGATTTTATTAGTTTTTAGGAATGCAGAAGCATGCGTCGCTGTTGGCGTAACCTCTTTAAACGCTGCTGACGATTGAATCCTCGCCATACTCGCATACCCACATTAGGCCACAAAGGAATATGCTTTATCTGATGGCGAACCATAGGAATATCCCATAGCATCATGAGCAAAGCAAAAAACAAGCCTGCAAGAAGAGTCCATCCGAAGAGTATTTTAATGCTCTGCGCCATAAAGCCTTCGACTACGGTATTCATAAGCTGCGGAAGATTGACATTAGTGGCTGTCATCCTAACGCTATCGATATAGCCCGAACAACGAGCAAAACCATCTGCCATATAATATTTCATTCCGAAGGCATGGAGGGCAGCTCCGACAAGTCCGCCTACGAACATGTGCAACACATTGAATACCGACAATGCCTGGAAGAAATGTTCGAACGACATGATGGCATGCAGACACCACATGAAGGATATACACAACACAGCATAGCTGAAGCCACGCCACACCAAAGGTATGCGCAACTGCTCGATGTTGATATTGGCATCTACCAAGAAATAGAAACCGCCAGCATAGATGCAGAAAGCAAAGAGCGCAAAGGCTATGAGTTTGTATATATTCCAGCGCATGAGCCTAAGCCAGCCAAGCGAGAACAAGCAACCTGCCCATATACCAATGAGCGACCATTGGTTGAGAGCCTCGTAGGTGTGGTCGGCATAGTGCATCACCTCTTCATAGTATATCATCTCGAGCACATGCTCGCATGAGAATAAAGCCTCAACAACTCCGATAAGCAATATCACAGGCACCACATTATGATAGCGCCACATGGCAAGTTCGAAATAAGGCTTAGGATGGTTGAACATACGCTGAAGGCAGACGGCAAAGGTTAGAAGCATGGTGCCCGTGATGAGACGGAAGGCAGAAGAATGCCACCAATCGAGCCAGTCGCCATAGTTGAGTAGCCATGCCACCTGCATCCAGAACACACACCACAAGATGGCACCAAACCAGTCGATGCCCTTTAGTGGAACTATCTGAGGCATGGCATGGAAAGGGCGAGTGAGCGTAGCCTGCACCAACAAGACGAGGATCATGAGCGATGCCACAAACCAATACATATACGTCCAATGCATATCGTAGGCAAACCATGCTGCAAGATAGCCTGTGAACTCTATATAGGTGAGCAACACGATATGAAGTATAGGGAAGAAAACTCCGAAATCACGCTTTGGAGTCATCCATAGCTGTATAGTTGACAAACACTCGAAGGTGCCCTGAATCTTTGCCATACCGCAAATCACACAGACTATCCATAGCACAGGCAATGGCAGACGGAATGTTGCCACGAGATTGCACACAAGGATAACGACTGCAGCCGACATGATGAGGAGCTTATTGGTAAACCTAAACTTCATGCGGAAGAGTACAGGGAAATAGAGTGCCATACCTATCAAGGTGGCATATAGGCACATCTGCACATCTTCACGCATTATGCCCCACTCGCCAACAATGTTGTTCATGGCTCCAAGGTACATACCATTGGAAAACTGGAAGCAGAAAGCTAACAGCAGATATATCCACGGACGGATGGCTTCGGGAACAAAGTCATGAAACATGGGCATAGCAAATGTCATTGGTGGCCCTGCCGCATGAGAATTCTTATTGTTGTTGTCCATGATTGTTATTAATCTTTCTTCTCTACCACACATTCCACGTTCATACCAGCACGCAACTTTGCGAGCTTCTTGCTATCAGCCTTAAGACTGATTCTAACAGGAATACGCTGTTCTACCTTTACGAAATTGCCAGTGGCATTGTCTTGTGGTATCATAGAGAATGCAGAACCTGTGGCATCGCTGATGCGCTCTACCACACCCTCGTATTCTTCACCAGGCACAGCATCAGCCTTGACGCTGACCTTGCAACCTACAGAAATGCCAGTCAACTGAGTTTCACGATAGTTGGCAACCACCCATAGTTCGGAATTGTCGACGATATCTACCATCACCTGACCAGGCTGCACAAGCTGTCCCTCGTGGATATTCTTCTTACCCACCACACCATCGGCAGTAGCTATGATTACAGTATACGAGAGGTTGAGCTTTGCAAGATTTACCTGCGCACGAGCAGCCTCGATGGCAGCATTGTTTTGCGAGAGACGATGTCCCTGCTCATTGGTTGCACTGGTGAGAGTAGCACGACTACGCACCACCTGCTCATAGCGAGCTTTAGCTGCGAGATAAGTGGTATGTATCTGGTCGTACTGCTGACGAGTCACAGCATCGCTCTTTAGCAACTGCGCATAGCGCTCGTCATCGTTCTTGGCATTCTCCATTCTGACACGTGCCTCCTCGATGCTTGCATCGTTGACATTAATATTCTGGCGAGTAACATCAATACCAGAAGTGGTGGCAGCACCGCCAGCAAGTTCACGTTGCAAAGATGCCTCAGCCTGAGCTAAGAGCAAACGGAATTCGCTATCCTCAATGATAACGAGGGTGTCGCCACGATGTACAGGCTGATATTCATTGAATCTTATCTCTTTGATAAAACCACCCACACGAGCATTTACAGGAGTGATATGCTGCTGCACGGTAGCATTATCGGTATACTCGCCATCGCCAAAGCGCACGAAATGGTTTATCACCAATACTATTCCAATGAGGAGTATTATGAGCACACAAATATTATATACTGTACGGAATGTCTTAGAATCTTTCATCTTTTTATATTGTTGTTATTTATTCTTTTTATCGTTTCTGATTTTATAGTTTGCCTGCAGCATACATTATATTATAATAGGTGTAGGCAACGTTTATACGAGCGTTCACTTCCTGCAATTCGGCATTGAGGCGGATATTTGAAGCATCAACCATATCGGTGATGAGGGCAAGCTGGTTGAGATAGCGATTGTTTACCACATCATAGTTTTGTACCGCCAATTGCACGCTCTTTTGCTGAGTTTCCAATTCTATGTAGGCTTGCTGATGCAATGTATAGGCTTGCTGCACCTGGTTGTTAAGAGTTTCGTTGGCAAGAGCGTGAGCATTGCGAGTAAGGATTTGCTGTTGCTTTGCCTTGCGAATGGTTTTGTTTGACTTAAACAAAGAGCTCAACGAATATTTCACACCTATGCCAACATACCAGATATTGAAATTCTTATCGATAGGTGGAAGGTCGTAGACGAAAGGACCATCGAAATTGTCGGCAGCAACTATAGCAACCTTAGGCAATAGTTCGCTCTTAGCAAGCTTTAACTGCTGTGTTGCCATCTGCATTCCTATCTCCGACTGGCGGAGCATTGGTGAAGAAGATATAGCATCCGACTGCCATTGCGACTCAGAGATATTGCGACCTTCAGCCTTGTCAAGCTCTATCTCAGGCACAACCTCTACACCTTGAAGCATCAGAGTATTGCAGAGCTGATGATTTAAAATAGCCTTTTGGTCTTGAAGCTTACGTTTGCCAAGCTTCAGCTGTTCGAGTTGCAGCTCATAGCGAGTAACGTCATTTTTTAATGCCATACCCTGCACCTGCTTAGCCTTGATATCAGCAATAAGCTTATGGGTAAGAGCAATATTGCTATCATAAACTTTTATGCCGTTGGCAAGTTTGTAGAGGTCGAGATACTGGCCTAAAGCCACGAAGCGCTGATTGCAGCGAGTTTGCTCTACTCCACTCTCGCTCTGCTCCTTCTGCAATTCAGCCATACGTATGCCAGCATTTATTGCACCACCAGCATATACCACCTGTTCAGCCTGTAAAGAGAAAGAATTGCCAAAATGTGGCTGCGAAATACCTTTAGCATTACTAAAATCGCGGTCGGTCATCAAAACATTTCCATTATAGCTTGCCGACAACGAGACATTGATATCTGGCAAGCGACGGCTCTTGGCTTCTTCAAGCCCACGCTGTGCCACACCAACTTCAGAAGTCTGCACCTTTAATGCTTTGCTACCCTGCTCTACCAATTGGAAGAGTTCATCTACTGTAATACTGCGCTGTGTGGTTTGTCCATGACTATAGCCTACAAGGAGCCAAGCCGCAAATGCACAGCAAACTGTTTTCTTTTTCATCGTTTGTATATAATCTCTCATTAAATTTTTCGGGTGCAAAGGTACTAAGGAAATAAACAAGAGGAGTTTCACAAATTTCTACCATTATGGGATTTTTAGGAACTATTGTTTCTATATATCACATAAAAATGCGATATTTGCAGCCGATAACAGAACAATGCAGGATTAGACAATAGAAACAATGATAGATTTCGAGCTAAGAGGAAAAGGCGATGTGGCATTAAAAAAAACGGCACTCGACAGTTGGTATGGCGCAACATCGGTGATAGACTGCGGCATGATAATAATCTGCAAGGCAGGTGAGGCAACGATGAGTGTGAACTTCAAGAAATGGACACTAACAGAAGGGTCTGTGATTACGCTATTTCCCAACGACATGGTGACAGTAGACGACAAGAGCGACAACTTTGAGGTGAAATTGCTGAGATATAGTGCAACATTGCTACGCGAAGCAAGTTTGCAACTGGAACAAGCAGTATATTCTCTGCTAAAAGAAGACCGTTGCTGCTCAGATTCGCCTGTACCAACCAACATCATAAACAATATGTTTGCACTATTGGGCGTATATTTCAATCAGCCTAATTGCAGATGCTTGGAACAGTTGGTGTTGTATCAGCTAAAAGCTTTCTTTATTGGTTTCTACGACTATATCTGCCAAATGCCACATAAGGTAAAAGGCATCGACGACGAGAGTCCGAGAACAAAGGAATTGTTTAATAGGTTTATGATGGAGTTGGAATACAACTTCAAGGAGTCGAGAGATGTGGGATATTATGCGCAAAGATTGAATATCACTCCCAAATACCTTAATATCATTGCCAACCGCATAACAGGACATACCGTGAAGACGCTGATAAACCACTATGTGATATTGCAGATAAAGCAGTCGCTACGCTCACAATCGAAGTCGGTGAAAGAGATAGCTTGGGAATATAAATTTAGCGATATTTCATTCTTTTGCCGATATTTTAAACAACATACAGGAACAACTCCTCTACAGTTTATTAAGAACGGAATAGCCGAGGTATAAGGTCGTGTACCAAAAGTTTATGCAAAATTTACTAAAAACATCCTATTTATGCTCATTGCTGAATAAAAAAAAGTAACTTTGCAGAAATTATGGATACAAGAAAGGCTATAAACAACATATTCAAGGTGGGCACGTCGCTCATATTGGGCGGCGCCATACTCTATTGGATGTATCGAGGATTCGACTTCGAACAGATAAAAGAGGTGGTGATGCACAAGATGAATTGGACTTGGATGCTGTTGTCGTTTCCCTTCGGAATATTGGCACAGATGTTTCGTGGATGGAGATGGCGACAGTCGCTTGAGCCTATAGGAGAGAAGCTTCGCTCGAGTGTGAGCATAAACTCCATATTCTTGTCGTATGCATTGAGCTTGGTAGTGCCACGCGTAGGCGAGTTTGCTCGCTGCGGAGTGTTGAAGAGATGGGACGGAGTGTCGTTTCCAAAAGCGTTGGGAACAGTGGTTACGGAACGTGTCATCGACTCGCTACTGGTGCTCATCATCACAGGCATTGTATTTCTGATGCAGATACCTGTATTCCTACACTTCTTCAACGAGACAGGCACAAGCATTGATGGATTGTTGCACCAGTTTACGGCTACGGGATACATAGTGACGATAATATGTGGCGTTGCAGTATTGATACTGCTACATGTGTTGCTCAAGAAGCTCGCTATATATAATAAGGTAAAGGCTACGCTATGTGGACTATGGCAGGGAGTGATATCGCTGAAGGGTGTGAAGAATGTTCCTTTGTTCATAGCTTTCACCATCGGCATATGGCTTAGCTACTTCTTACACTACTACTTGACATTCCAATGTTTTGAGTCGACAAGCCACTTGAGTTTGACTTGCGGACTGGTGACATTCATTGTTGGTAGCATAGCGGTGATAGTGCCAACACCAAATGGTGCAGGACCATGGCATTTCGCTGTAAAGACAATGCTGATATTATATGGCATACAGTCGACAGATGCTTTGTTCTTTGTGCTGATAGTTCACTCTGTGCAAACGCTACTCGTTGTGCTTCTCGGCGTATATGCCTGGATTGCCCTTGCGTTCACTAAGAAAGTGAAGAGGGAAGAGTGAAGAGTGAAGAGTGAAGAATTAAACACTACACATTAAACATTAGAAATTTAACCATTAACCATTAAAAACTATAATTATGGCTGAAATCAAAAACCTAAAACCTGAGTGCATTTGGCGCAACTTTGATGCGCTGACCCAGGTGCCACGTCCATCTGGACACCTTGAGAAAGTACAACAGTTCTTGCTCGACTTCGGTAAGAAGGTAGGTGTTGAAGTATTCAAAGACGAGGCAGAAAACATTGTAATGAAGAAGCCTGCTACTCCAGGAATGGAGAATCGCAAGACTATCTTGCTGCAGGCTCACATGGATATGGTGCCACAGAAGGCTGTGGACAGCACCCACAATTTTGAGACAGACCCTATCCAGACCTATATCGATGGCGAATGGGTGAAAGCTAAGGGTACAACTCTTGGTGCCGACGATGGTATCGGAGTAGCAGCTATCATGGCAGTTATGGAAGACAAGACTTTGAAGCATGGTCCTATCGAGGCTCTTATCACAGCAGATGAAGAGACAGGTATGTTTGGTGCAGAAGGTCTTCCTACAAACACTCTCAACTCTGACGTATTGCTTAACCTCGACTCTGAGACTTGGGGTAAGTTTGTTATCGGTAGTGCAGGTGGTGTAGACGTTACTGCTGATTTGGAATACAAAGAAGTAGAAACTGATGCTAACGATGCAGCATTGCAGGTCACAGTAAAAGGATTGAAGGGTGGACACTCTGGTTTGGAGATTCACGAAGGCAGAGCCAATGCCAACAAGTTGATGGTGAGATTCGTTCGCGAAGCTATCAAGGACTACGAGGCTCGCTTGGCTTCATGGCATGGCGGAAGTATGCGCAACGCAATTCCTTTTGAGTGCAAGGTGGTGTTGACATTGCCAAAGGAGAATGTAGAGGCTGTTAAGGAACTCGTAGAAGAGTGGAAGGCAGACTTCAACGACGAATACAAGAACATTGAGAATGGCGTAGAATTCTTTGCAGAAGATGTAGAGACTCCTAAGACTGAGGTGCCAGAAGAAATACAAGACAACCTCGTTGATGCTATCTACGCATGCCACGACGGTGTGATTCGTATGATTCCTGCTTATCCTAACGTAGTAGAGACATCAAGCAACCTCGCTATCATCGACATTGAAGGTGGCGCAGCTTATATCAAGATATTGGCTCGCTCATCACGCGAAGATATGAGAGACTATGTAGCTACAATGCTCGAAAGCTGCTTCAACATGGCAGGCATGAGAGTGGTACACAGCGGACAGTATGGCGGTTGGGATCCAAACCCAGACAGCGAGATATTGCACCTCTTGAAGACTATCTACAAGGAGCAGAATAATGAGGACGCATTGGTGCAGGTAGACCATGCTGGTTTGGAGTGCTCTGTGATATTGGGCAAATATCCTAACATGGATGTTGTTTCGCTCGGTCCAACCCTCCGTAGCCCTCACACCACAAATGAGCGTTGCCTTATCGACACCGTGGCTCCATTCTGGGAGTTGCTTAAGGAAACAATGCAAAGAATTGGCGAGAAATAAGACATTTTTCATGAGAAACAAAGCTTATATCAAGCTATATTATTAAAAAAGCGTTGCATCGAAGATTTTTTTTCGTTGCAACGCTTTATTTATTTAATCTAAATTAGTAATTTTGCAGGCGAAATAACCAAATCATTTTTCTTACATGGACGACTATCACGCGGAAAACCAGAAATTGTAAGACGAAGATAAGCAAAAGTATAGTAAGCTAATCTTCGCCAACAACTCATTTTTCCTAAAAGAAACGAGGATTAGCACAATGAAAACATACTGGAACATCGAAAACACCCTCAAAGCCATTCCTGAGTGGCAACCAAACTGCTGGATTCAAGTTACATGCCCTACAGAAGAGGATCAGAAAGAACTTGAAGAAAGATTTAATATCCCTGATTATTTTCTTTCCGACATTTCCGATACCGACGAGCGTGCCCGCTATGAGTACGACGACGGATGGATGCTCATCATCTTGCGTATACCATACGTCAAGGAGGTGCGCTCACGCACGCCATATACCACAGTTCCACTTGGTATTATCCACAAGCGCGACGTGACAATAACTGTTTGCTACTACGAGACCAATATGATGATTGATTTTGTGAGCTATCAGCAGAAACGCGGAGAGGGATTCACCGACTATGTAGACATGATTTTCCGCTTGTTCCTATCAAGTTCTGTGTGGTATCTGAAACGACTAAAGCAGATAAACACCTTGATAGAAAAGGCTAAGCACAACCTCGACCATGAGGTGAACAACGAGAGCCTTATCGGACTAAGTCGCCTGCAAGACTCATTGACATATTTCGTGACATCTATTCGTGGCAACGAAAACTTGCTGGCTAAGCTGAAGTTTAAGTTGCAGGTGGACGAATTGGATGCCGACCTTATCGAGGACGTAAACATTGAGATGACGCAGGCACGAGAAACTACCAATATCTACTCCGACATCTTGGAGTCAACGATGGACACTTACTCGAGCATCATTAACAACAATATGAACACCGTGATGCGTACGCTTACTGCCGTGACAATTATCATGATGTTCCCTACCCTCATAGCATCACTCCTGGGTATGAACCTCATCAATGGCATGGAGAATAATCCGTATGGATTTGTGATTGCCATAGTGATTTCATTCCTTGTAACAGGATTATCGTGGGGAATTTTACGCCATAAGCGTCTCTTATAATGTAAAAACAAAAAAAAATCCCTATTTAATTAGGATTTTACGTTTTTTTTATTTAAGTTTGCAACTCGTAAACATATTATTCTGAGCATCGACCATCGGATAGATGGGAGGTGCTAACCATAAACCGAATCAGAAACTCAAATCAGTTACATGATGGACTCTCAAGAAAATACCCTTAAACAGGGTTTGCAGGCTGAAGAGCAGCAGGAGACTGTTGTCGCAGCAGAGGTAGAAAACACAGAAAACGTTGCCACAGAAGAAACCGAAAGCAAGGCTGCTCCTGTACGACCAACTTTCAAGAACAAACAAGAAGTGCTTGAAAGAGTAAAGGAATTGGCTCATTGCGAAGAGGTACCAAGCAAAGACGAGGTAGACTTTTTGAAGACTGTATTCTACAAGCTTCACTTTGCTGAGCGCGAAGAAGCACAGAAGAAATACCTCGAAGAAGGTGGCGACCCAGAGAAATACCAGCTATTGCCAGATGAAGACGAGAAAGCCTTCAAGGCAGAAATGGCTATCATCAGAGAAAAGAGAGCCAAGGTTTTCATGGAGCAAGAGGCTGAAAAGCAAGAGAACCTTAAGCGCAAGCTTGAGATTATCGACAAGATAAAGGCTATGGCTACATCGCCAGATGAAGCTAACAAATCATACCAGGAGTTCAAGGCTCTGCAGCAGGAATGGAAAGAGATTAAGGCTGTTCCAGCAGAAAAGGCTAACGAACTTTGGCGCAACTATCAGCTCTATGTGGAGCAGTTCTACGATTTGTTGAACCTTAACCGCGAGGCTCGCGAATATGACTTCAAGAAGAATCTTGATCTCAAGACTAAGCTTTGCGAAGCCGCAGAGAAACTTGATGAAGAGCCAGACGTAATCAGCGCCTTCCATCAGTTGCAGGAGTTGCACCAGCAGTATCGCGAGATTGGTCCTGTAGCTAAGGAGTTGCGCGAAGAGATTTGGGCACGCTTTAAGGCAGCTTCTACTGTTATCAACAAGAAGCACCAGCAGCACTTTGAATCTTTGCGCCAGCAGGAAGAAACAAACTTGGCTCGTAAGACAGAACTCTGCGAAAAGGTGGAAGTTATAGGCAAAGAAGAAAACAATACAGCTAACGACTGGGAGAAGCGCACAAAGGAAATCATGGAAATCCAGGCTGAATGGAAGACCATCGGTTTTGCTCCACAGAAGATGAATGTGAAGATATTCGAGCGTTTCCGTGCAGCTTGCGACGACTTCTTCAACCGCAAGGCAGAATTCTTCAAGCAACTCAAAGAGCGTCTTGCAGAGAATGCTGCTAAGAAGAAAGCTCTCGTAGAAAAGGCTCAGGCGCTTTGCGATAGCACCGAATGGAAGTCTACTTCTGATAAGCTCATTGCTTTGCAGAAAGAATGGAAGACTATCGGTACTACTCAGAAGAAGATTGGCGACCAACTTTGGAACGACTTCTTGACAGCTTGCAACAAGTTCTTCGAGGCACGCAATGCTGCTAACGCAGGCACACGCAACGAGGAGCACGCTAATCTTGCCAAGAAGCGTAGCATCATCGAACAGCTCAAGGCTTTGGCTGAGGAAGCTGGCGACAACTTGCAGGAGAAGGTGCAGCAGCTCATAGCTGAATACAACGCTGTAGGTCATGTGCCTTTCAAGGAGAAAGATAAGGTATATGCAGAATTCCATGAAATTGTAGACAAGCTATATAAGGAATTCCATATTTCAAATGCTCGTCGTCGTCTTGACAACTTCAAGTCGAACTTGAAGAATGTAGCAAAGCGTGGCGAGGATGCTTTGGATAGCGAGCGTGGCCGCTTGATGCGTCGCTACGAGCAGCTAAAACAGGAAATACAGACCTACGAGAACAACCTCGGCTTCCTCAATGCAAGTAGCAAGAAGGGCAACAGCCTCATCGACGAGATGAACCGCAAGGTACAGAAGCTCAAGGATGATGCTCAGCTCGTAAGAGAGAAAATCAAAGCTATCGATGCAGAAAACAAAGAGCAGTAAAAGGTAGTCTGTATCTAAACAAAAGACAAATATCATAGATACACATAACACCGCATTCTAAAAGTTCACACTTTATAGAATGCGGTTTTTCTTTGCCTAATCTCTAAACATTAAACTCTAAACACTATTTTCTGCATACAAATTGTATGAAAAGTAGAAAAAATGAGGCTTAAAAGATAAAAAAGAGAGGAAAAGTTTTGGTGATTAAGTAAAAAGCAGTATCTTTGCATCGCAATTCAGAAATACACATCTGATAAACATTGGGATATGGTGTAATGGTAACACTGCAGATTCTGGTCCTGCCTTTCCTGGTTCGAATCCGGGTATCCCAACAAAAAGGAACTTACAATTTAGTAAGTTCCTTTTTTGTTTTACAATCCATCGTTCTTTATATATATTCTCGGCTTTATCATTAGCTTACTATATTTATCTTTTTTTATTGCATAGAGGGATACTTATCTCATTTTTTATTTATAAATTTGCAGAAAAGAAACTAATGAAATCGTTAAGAGAACTATACAGAATAGGTAAAGGTCCTTCGAGCAGCCACACTATGGGTCCTGAAAATGCTGCTAAGTTATTCTCAAAGAAACATCCTGATGCTGCACGCTATGAGGTGACACTATACGGAAGTCTCGCTGCAACAGGCAAAGGTCACCTTACCGACAAAGCCATAAAGGATGTGCTAAAACCTTTGGCTCCAGTAGAGATTATATGGGAAGCACAAATAGAATTGCCCTACCACCCTAATGGTATGCAATTCAAAGCCTTCGATGCCAAGGATAAGCTTATAGACGATTGGACCGTCTATAGCGTTGGTGGTGGCGCTCTTTCAGAGGGCGACAACGATGACATGTTTTCTACTCCTGAACCATATCCGCTCAACAAACTTGAAGACATCATGAACTGGTGTTTGGATAATGGCAGACAGTATTGGGAATATGTTGAAGAATGCGAAGATGAAGGCATTTGGGACTTCTTGCAAGATATTTGGGAAGCTATGCAACGCTCGGTAAAAAACGGTTTGGAACACGAAGGTGTGTTGCCAGGTCAGCTTCATCTACCACGCAAGGCTGCCAATTACTACATTAAGACAACGAGTTTCCGCCCTACACTACAGAGCCGAGGTCTTGTTTTCTCATATGCCTTGGCGGTGAGTGAAGAGAATGCTGCTGGTGGAACTATCGTTACTGCTCCTACCTGCGGATCGTGTGGCGTGGTGCCAGGAATACTATATCACCTATCAAGAGCTCACGGCTTTAGCGACAAGCGCATACAGCATGCGCTGGCAACAGCAGGATTGATAGGAAACATCGTTAAGCAGAATGCTTCTATCAGCGGTGCTGAAGTAGGATGTCAAGGAGAGGTTGGTGTGGCTTGTGCTATGGCATCGGCTGCAGCATGCCAATTGTTTGGTGGCGGTCCACGACAAATAGAATATGCTGCCGAAATGGGATTGGAACATCATCTCGGTATGACTTGCGACCCTATGTGCGGACTTGTGCAGATACCATGTATTGAGCGCAACGCTTTTGCTGCTGCACGCTCGTTGGATGCTGAGCTATATGCCACATTCTCTGACGGTCATCATCAGGTATCGTTCGACAAGGTGGTACAGGTGATGAAGCAAACTGGTCGCGACCTGCCATCGCTTTACAAAGAAACAAGCGAGGGAGGATTGGCAAGACTGAAACTTAAGAAGAAATAAAGTTGATACTTCCAACTACACATTATTATATATATAAGAAAGACGAATCTTAAACAAAGCCTATAAACTGAAAATACTATGGAAGGATTAAAAGACTTCAAAGACATGCTTGCACGACTGGAATGTCGCAACAAACGTTGGCGTTTGGCATTGGTATGTGCCGAAGACGAATCATCACGTATAGCTGCTCAATGGGCGCTAGAACGTAAGTTTGTTGACATCACCTTCGTAGGTGGCTCAAAGATTGTGATGAGCGACGAAAGACTGAAGAAGTATGCCACACATTGGAAGGTGGTGAGAGTTGAATCGCGCGACGAGGCTGCTCGCATAGCTGTAGAGATGGCACGCAATGGCGAGGTTGACATATTGATGAAAGGTATGATCAACACCGACAACCTGCTAAGAGCTATACTCGACAAGCAATGCGGACTGCTATTGCCAGGAGCCGTGATGACTCATATAGCATTGGCTCATATGCCATCATATCACAAGATGTTGTTCTTTAGCGACTCGGCAGTAATACCATACCCTACCCTACAACAGCGCATAGAACAAATACGCTATATAGTAGACCTTTGCCACGGCATCGGTATGCCACACCCAAAGATAGCGCTGATACATTGCTCAGAAAAAGTGAATGGCAAGACATTCCCTCTGACTCTCGACTATGTAGAGCTGAAAGAGATGGCAGAGAAAGGTGAGTTTGGCAATTGCATCATCGATGGTCCTATGGACGTGAAGACGGCATGCTCGGCAGAAGCCATGAGAATAAAGAATATGACATCGCCTATTAATGGTGATGCCGATGCTTTGATAATGCCAGATATTGAAGCGGGCAACAGTTTCTATAAGACGATAACTCTGTTTGCACAGGCAGATACTGCAGGAATACTGATGGGAACAAAGGTTCCTGTGGTGCTTCCATCAAGAGGCGACGATGCCATGAGCAAGTTCTTTAGCTTGGCTTTAGCATCATGGAGCTGTGCTGCAGCTGAAAAGAAATAATGAAATATTATTAATTTTCTAATACTTCAATTGAAAAATACTGAAAGGACTTTGTAATATCAAACTTTAATATTATCTTTGCAGAGTGTTTTTCATGGTATTAGATTATTAAGGTTACAAAAAAGGATGGCTGTCGCGAGACACCCATCCTTTGTTTTTTATATTAATCTTTATTTCTAAAGACTGCTACTCAATAATAAAGACTGCTAAGCTATATTATTTCTTCTCGAACAAGCTGTCGAGGATAGTATAGAACTCAGGGTCTTCGCCAACGATGGTCTTTACAATCTTACCATCAGTACCGATGATAATCTTTGTTGGGAAACCATTGATAGCATAAGTCTGGCATACATCATTCTTGGCACCACGAGGGTTGTAGACATGAAGCCATGGCAACCCATGCTTAGCAACAGCAGCCTTCCACTTTTCTTGAGTCTCGTTACAGTCGATACCAAGGATTTCGAATTTGCCTTTATACTTTGCGTAGTATTCCTTCATCTGAGGCATACCCTTGATACACCATCCGCACCATGAGCCCCAAAAGTCGAGAACAACGACCTTACCTCTAAGACTTGACAATGTCAATGGCTTACCATTGATATCGTTGAGAGTGAAGTCAGGAGCTTCTACACCTGAGGCCTGCAACTTAGCAGCCTTTTCCTCGCTCTCCTTAGCCTTCTTGGCATTATCTACAAACTCTGAGTATACATCTTTCATTCTGCCTTCGCGAACACGCTCAGACAAGAAGCCAAGAGCTTTCATTATGCTATCATAGTCCTCAAGTTCGTAGAGAGCCATTGTAGAAGCCTCATAGTCAGGATGATTCTTGACGAAATCGAGCACAGCATCCTTGTATGCGCCATCGCAAGCTTCCATCTTCTTCATCACATCATTAGTCACCTGCTGCTTGTTTTCGCCTGCAGCAAGACGAGTGCGATATTCATCTTGGAAATTATTCATCTTTGCGATGAAGCTATCCTTGATGCAATCAATCATACCATATTGCTTATAGAACTCCGAGCCTGAATAGTTAAGTCTTGAAAGTTCATCGCCCGAAATCTCCATAGTTTCACCAGGTACGCCAACGAGCCATGCAGTCTGTCCGGCTTGTCTTGCCTGCTGTTCGCCACGAGCAAATGCAGGAGAAGCAAGCTGTATCATCTGAGGTTTGTCGAGGTTGATAGAAAAATCCATCTTGCCATCCTTCAAAGCAATAGTATCAACAACATTCTTTGGAGAAGTATGGTACACAAAAACAGAATCGGTGAATACGTCAAGCTGTCCTTTTATGCGTAGGGTGTTAGCATCCTGTGCCATAGCAGAGTTAGCCAAAGCAAGGAGTGCAAGACATAAAAACTGTTTCTTCATATTATTCTACTTTAGATGGCTTTGAAACCACGGAAAGTACTATTGTGCAAAATGTCTCGGATGTTGAGCTCATGGTCTGCACGATGCTCTTCCATCTCATGCCAGCCCTCTTCCTCTTCTTCAGAGTGCTCGTAAGTGAGAGTCATATTCTTTAGCTCTGCAATAACCCATACAAGGAGACAGAGAACCAAGAAAAGAAAGAAGTAGAGAAGAATGATACTCTTGTCTTGTGCCATTAAAAATTCCATTTTTTCCATATATATTTATTATTTAATATTGTTTCTGAACGTATTGTGCAAAATTACGCAATATCCACGAGATTAACAAGAAAGCAGAGGAAAATTTGTTTTTCCCGATATTTAGTAGTATTTTTGCGTCTATAAAACACAACAAGAATACGAATATGGACAACAAGAATAATGCTTTTGGCAAATATATCAATGAGATAGGAAACATCAGCATGCTAACGGCAGAAGAAGAGGCGCAATTGGCAGCACAGATTAAGCAGGGCAATCAGCGTGCATTAGACAAGCTGACACGTGCTTGCTTGAAGTTTGTGGTGTCATTGGCAAACCAATATAAGGGACGTGGTGCTGATATCGATGATTTGGTAGGCGAAGGCAATATGGCTTTGATAAAGGCTGCACAGAAATATGAGCCTGGTCATGGCTGCCGTTTTGCTTCGTATGCTGCACCATACATCCGCAGAGCTATGGAGCAGTCGATAGAGCAGATGTCGGGTCTATATCGTATTCCTCGCGACATGGATACTCCTGCCGAGCGTAAGCGCTCTACCCCACTATCTATGGATGCTCCTTTGGGCGGCAGAGATAATGTAAACTTGCTGAGTGTTGTAGAAGATCCATCATCGCCAATACCTGGTGAAGACCAAGAGATTGCCGACCTTCATGAGCAGCTAACCGTCTGCCTACCTTTGCTCGACGACCGTGAAAAGCAGGTGGTAACTATGATCTATGGGCTGAATACCGAAAAGCGCACTATGGCAGAGATTGCCGAATTGATGGGAATAAAGCGCGAGCGAGTAAGACAGATCAGAGACAAAGCTATGAGAAAAGTTAGGAAAGCAGGAAAGAAATAGAAACCATAAAAATAAACGAAATAATAATCTAAAAGGGTTGAACTCCTACATTTGGAGTTCAACCCTTTTAGATTATTATTTTGTCTAACAGCTGTTAGGCGATAAATGTTTTTTTACTTCACCATAACCTTCATAGCACGTGATGAGCCATCGGCCATTATCTCTTGGCGCACATAGATGCCATTGGCTGTAGGCTTTGAGTTGCCAAGCATTTTGCCTTCTACAGAATAGTAGATGGTATGAGCCAACTTGCTATCAGAAGTAGAGATGCCTTTAACGGCTGTGGTACCATTTATAAGGTCGGTAGTATCGATAGGGTCGATACCCTTGCGAGTAGGAATGGTACGCTTTATTGTGCCATCAGCATTAAAAGCAAGCTTGTCAACGCAAACCTCACGATGGTAGCCAGGGCCATTTGAAAGATACTTTTTGTTGATACGATGGTAAACGATGTACCACTCGTCGGTATCTGGGATATTGACGATAGAATTATGGGCTGTGCCATAAATCTCGTTGTCGGCATCTTGGATAAGGATGACAGGTTCCTTGGCAACTGTTATAGGACCTGTAGGCGATGTGCTGGTGCCATAAGCCACATGATAGTTCTTAGAACCTGTGTCGTCGACACTCCAGAGGAAATAGTACAAACCATTACGATAGAATACATATACGCCCTCACGGAAAGCATAATCAGCAAGCGAGCCACCCTGTGGGGTAATAGTATATTCTGTATTGCCAACAGAAATCATATCGTCGTTGAGCAAACGATAGTGAAGCTGTCCGTTGCCATAATAGAGATACGACTGTCCGCTAACAGGATCGGTAAAGACGTCAGAATCGATCATCTGACCACCACTTGTAGATGTGAAGAGAGGAGCCTTAGAAGCCTTGAAAGGACCTGTTGGGTTTTCCGCAACAGCTACACCAAGAGTTTTCTTATTTACAGAAGCATTATGAGCGCTGAAATAATAGAAGTATTTCCATTTGCCATCTACCCATTTTTCTTCGATACAAGGTGCCCATGCGTTGCCACTTGCCCAAGGTGCATCATGACCAGCAGAGAGGTTGAGGATTGTGCCCTCGTTGGTGAAGTGTACAAGATCAGGCGAAGAGAATACATCGAAGAAGTAGCCACCCCAACCACTATAACCATCAGAAGTAGGATAAACATAGAAACGACCAGTCTTCTTTGACAACAGCACTTCAGGGTCGGCATGAAAACCTGGGATGATAGGGTTGCCCTCGGCAGCTACACTCACCTTATATGTTTTGGTCTGACCATTCAAGCTCACGGTATAAGTAACCTCGCCCTTTGTGAAATCCTGCTCACCCTCTGGAGCAACTACGGCTCCGGGAGTGGCAACAAACATAGGGTCGAAAGCAGAGATATCAGTACCCTGCTCTACTGGGATAAATATTTCCTGTGCCTTGATATCCAGGTTTTCCTGCTTGATGCGATGATTTGTAGCAGCAGAAATTTTAGCAGAAAGACCATCTACAGGGAATGCTTCGAGAAGTTTGCGAGCTTCTTCGGCTGTGATAGGAAGTACTGTGCCATGGCGAGGAGTGAATGCGCCTGAGGTAGTAGTATTCTTCTCCCAAGTAAACTTGTTAAGATCGTCGGAAGAGCAGAACTGATAGTATCCGCTGGTATAGCAGTCGTACATCAAGCACCACTTATCCTGGTTGATGAATTTGAATACTCCCGCACCCTCTACGGCAACATTTGTCTGCTGCAAAGTAGGTGAAGGTTCCGACCATTGCGAGCCAAGAGGCTGACCTTCGGGAGCTGTAAGCGTACGAGCAGTAACCTTACAGATGCCACCTTGACCTTCGTTCTTAAAGAATCCATGATACAACGAGTCGCTTTCGTTGTATACGATATCCATATCGATGGTAGCCGAGCCACGGTCGTAGAGGTATGTTGGTTCGCCAACAAGGTCGGTAAAGTCGTCGTTGGCATAGCAATAAAAGTCCTTATCGTATGGTATGGTGCCATCGTTTGTCAGCAACGAAAAGTAGACCATATACTTACCTGCCTGATTATCGTAGATAGTCTCAGGAGCCCAAACACGAGTTACGTTGGCAAAATTGGTACCTGCATATTTTTCAGGGAAATGTACTTTACTGCAAGTCCAATTGATAAGGTCTGACGACTTCATCAATACCAGTCCGCGGTTGCTCGACCATCCCTTTGAGCACATCATATCTGTGACAGCCATATAGAAATTGCCATCAGGACCACGCAAGATATGTGGGTCGCGCAAACCCCCCATTATAGTGTTGCCCTCGGCCTTGAAGAAAGCTTGACCATTGTTGAGCGGAGTATAATTGTAGCCATCCTCAGAGATAGCATAGTATAGATTCTCGTTGTTGTTTGATGGGAAGTAAACGAAGAGATAATGAGAATAAGGCTCGCGCTCGTGGATAGTTACTGTATAATCGTGCGAGATGCGCTCTTTGCCGCGCATGAGAGTTGCAGTAAGAGTAACCTGTTGCTTCTTGCCATCAGGTTGCTTAACCACACGACCTGTATTAGTTAGCCAATTGGTATCAGCCGACTTCCATGTAATAACGGAACCAAGTTCGCCTACGGTAGGCAAAGTGAGCTTATCATATACATTATTTATATTACCACCAATTTTCAAATGCTCGAGGTCGTAGGCGATGGTCTCAGCATCAGAGAACTCAGGCAATACTGTAACATCGAAATTAAGTTTCTTTGTCACCAATCCCTCCTCTGAAAATTTTGTAGCAGTAGAAATGATGGTAGCAGTAAGAGTGGCAGTAGCAACAGGACGTCCGAAAACAGGACGAGTGATAGTGCCATCGGCTGTGATGACATTAGCATTCGAGGTCGTCCACACAACCTTTGCATAGTCGCCAACGGTAGTTGGCAGTTCTATATCATCCATCAAATTCTTAGTATTCAGCTCGATTGTTGCATTATTAATTTTCTCATCAATCGCAAGCGAATCGGCATACTTATTTAGCTTCACGTTGTTTTGCTTTGCCATATTTGTGACAGCCTTAAGCGTTCGTATAGGCAGAGCATAGTTGTAAAGCCTGAAGTCGTGGAACATAGCATTCTTCAGATATGCATCGCCATTATAGCAACTCTTGCCGAGATAGTTCATTATGGTGTTGCCAATTTCCTTTGGCGACAAAGTCCATGATATGTTAGACGTAGATCCGCCAAGGCTACCGTCGATATAGAAGTTTGCATAAAATTTGCCAGTAGTTCCCAATTTCTTGACGACAACTGTCAGATTAATCCATTTACCCTTAGGAAGTGGAGTTTTCAACGACACGCCACTTTCGTCAGAATAGTTGGTTTTGGTGATGGCATAGCGTGTTTCCTTAGCCCCCAAAAACAGGTAACCCGTAGAAGACGAGTTAGCGAAACACCACACGAAGTTTCCATTCTTTGTGATGTCAGTAGACTCTGGGATGTAGAGATCGGTAACTATAGTGAACGCCTCAAGCGAGCCTATCACTTTACCGAAGTCGGCTCCAAAATCGAAATAGCCATCGTCGTTGCCCAAAGCAAGCACGTTGGCTTCTCCATAATTAATAAGTTTTGCACCCTGACACAAAGTTGCATTGTACAACTTAGCCGAATCGGCTGTAGAAGCAAAGTCGAACTTCACCATCGTACTGTCTTGAGCCGAAGCCGAGTAAGCAACGCTTAGGCTTAGGGCTAATGGTAAGAATAGTTTTTTTATCATATAATTGTTGTATTTAGTTTTCTTCAAAAAGAACATATCGACACCTTATTATATTAATAAGCTACCTTTTTTATTATATATAAATACGTATAAAGTGGAATAAATCCTCAAACGCTTGATAAATTGCGAAATAATGTGTATTTTTGTACTCGCATTTGATTATTAACTAACAAAACCATAATAATAAACCACCTAAAAATTATGAACATCAAAACTATTCTAAGTTCAAAGAAAGCCTTGCTTACAGTACTTGGCATGACATGTTTTCTAACAGTTTCGGCTCAAAACCTTGTGAAGGGCGACTACGGCTACCTATATTGCCACATGAGCGATAAGGGAGAGTGGACAGCATATGCTGTGAGCCGCGACGGATACAACTATCAAGACATTATCGACGGTGAACCTATCTTCGACCAAAAGAAGTTGGCACGCATAGAGGGTGGCACACGCGACGCCTTTATCACTCGTGCTTACAACGGCAAGGGATATGTGATGGTGACAACAGATATGTGTGTAGCAAAGTCGCACAAATGGGACAACTATGGTATCGACCTCTTTAAGAGCGACGACTTGATACATTGGACAAGCGTTACCTTCGACTATCGCAAGGGACAGCAGATATTCTCAGACCCTACAGCACCATCGCCATACAAGGATTGGTCTACTATCAACCGCGTATGGGCACCTCAGATATTCTGGGATCCAGACTATACATGGAAGAATGGCGACAAGGGCGGATACATGATTTACTACTCTATGCTAAACCGTGCGGAAGAGAAGTATGACCGCATGTATTATAGCTACGCAAACAAGGACTTTACAGAGATTACCACTCCAAAGCTACTCTTCGACTGGGGATATGCTACCATCGATGCCGACATCAATCTGCTCGACGACGGTCTCTACCATATGCTCATCAAGAAGGAAGGTGGAAAGCCTGGCATCTATACAGCTACAAGCAAATACTTGACTCATGGTTGGGGCGAGCCTGTAGAAGACGACTACGTGAGCTTCGAAGGTCGCAAAAACTGCGAAGGTTCAAGTGCTTTCCAGCTTATTGGCGACAAGACATGGCGCGTGGCTTATATCCAGTATAGCGACCACCCTAAGCACTATCGCATTTGCAAGGCTGACGAAAACCTTCGCAACTTCCACGACCCTGTAGACATAAAGGGCGTTACTGGACCACAGCACGGCTCGTTCATGCGCATCACTAAGAAGGAATACAAGAAACTTCTGAAGTTCGACGCTGAATACAAGAAGAACAAGAAATAATTTATATACACAACATGGAAAAACTTATAGTAAACTCTTACGAGGACTTTGCCTCACATCTTGGCGAAGTGCTCGGAACAAGCGAATGGTTGCAGATAGACCAAGACCGCATCAACATGTTTGCTGACGCAACTCTCGACCACCAATGGATTCACGTAGACGTGGAGAGAGCTAAAACCGAAAGTCCATACAAGTCGACCATAGCTCACGGCTATCTCACACTCTCTGTACTCCCATACCTTTGGGATCAGATTATCGAGGTGAAGAACATCAAGATGCTCGTTAACTACGGTATCGAGCACATGCGCTTCGGCAAGCCTGTTATCACAGGCAGCAGAGTTCGCTTGGTGACAAAGCTTCACCAAATTCAGAACCTCCGCGGCACATGCAAGACGGAGATCGACTTCCGCATAGAAATAGAAGGCGAACGCAAGCCTGCTCTCGAAGGCATAGCCGTATTCCTTTATTATTTCAACTAAGACAAACAAAATGTTTAGGAAACTTATCTTAGGCTTGACCATGCTAATGTGCATAGGTCAAGCCTTTGCGCAAAATACACTACGCTTCAAAAAGGGATTATTCAAGATTGTGCAGATTACAGATTTGCACTATAAACTCGGAGTGAAGGCCTCGGAACAGGGACTTGCCTGTGTAAGAGAAATGGTGGAGACCGAGAAACCTGACCTCGTGGTAGTAACTGGCGACATCATCTATTCAGCTCCTGCCGACAGCACACTTTCGGTAGTATTAAAAACATTTGCCAAACTTGGCGTGCCTTTCTGCATGACCTTCGGCAACCACGACTACGACTTCAAAACGCCAGCTGTAGCCCTATACAACCAAATGCAGAAAACTCCAAACTGCGTGATGCCCGTATTGCAAGGTAAGAACACCGACTATTCGCTATCTATTCTGTCATCCAACGGCAAGCGGACTGCTGCCGTGCTATATTGCATCGACACTCACAACAAACCAGCTATAGGCGGCATTGGTGGCTACCAATGGATAAGCCACAACCAAATAACCTGGTATCGACAGCGCTCCATGGTTTACAAGCAGAAGAATGGCGGCAGACCAGTACCTTCGCTTGCATTCCTACACATTCCGTTGCCTGAATTCAACTATGCCACAGACAACACTCAATGCCCTATGTATGGTTCACGCCTGGAGAAAGCATACAGTCCTTCTATAAATAGCGGCATGTTTGCTTCGATAAAGGAGATGGGCGACATCATGGGAGTGTTCTGCGGACACGACCACGACAACGACTATGCTGTTTCCTACTTTAATGTATTGTTGGCTCACGGCCGCTTCTCGGGTGGCAACACAGAATACAATCATCTGAAGCGTGGAGCAAGGGTGATAGTATTGAAAGAAGGTAAACGCGAATTCGACACTTGGATTCGCGAGGTGGGCGGCAACGTGCTTTATCGAACCACATACCCTAAGAGCTATGTGAAGGATAATTGGCGAAAAAGAAAGTAAAAGAGAAAACGCGACTATTCGCATCAGCCGATGCGGATAGTCGCGTTGTTATTTGCGAGTAGTCGTATTGCCCGATGCGACTACTCGCATTTATTTATGCATATACTCGCATGAATGAATGATTTATTGTTTGCGCAGCAGGGCAACCATGGTCTTGGCAGCATTATCTGGCGCAACGTCATTACCAAGCTTTGCCTTCACCTCGTCGTAGCCTTGGAGCATAGCCTCGCGACCATCGCCTCCTGGAAGGATAAGGCTGAGATGATGGGTGATATCATTAAAGGTGAACTTATCGGCAAATAGCTCTGGCACCACCTCACGGTCGGCAACTAGGTTGACAAGACTGATATACTTCACTTTCAAAATATGATTGAAAGTCCAACGCATGAAGCGTGGAATAGGAGTCTTATAGCATACCACCTGTGGCACGCTGAAGAGTGCTGTTTCGAGAGTAGCCGTTCCACTCGTAACGAGAGCGCAAGTGGAATGTGAAAGCAAAGCGTAGGTGTCGTTGTGAACCAACTTCACGTTGCTACCTTCTACATATTTATTATAATAATCGTCGTCGATAGAAGGTGCACCAGCCAACACCATCTGATAGTCGGCAAACTGTGATGCCGTTTGTATCATCATTGGCAAGTTGTCTTTTATCTCCTGCTTGCGGCTACCAGCAAGGAGCGCTATAACAGGCTTATTTTTATCAAGATTATTCCTATCGCAGAATTCATCCTTTGTCTCCTTATATTCCTTGCAGAAAGTGCGCACCTCGTCGGCAGTAGGGTTGCCCACATAGTGGATTGGGTAGCCATGCTTCTGCTCGAAGAAAGGAACCTCGAAAGGCAGGATAGAGAACAAGGCTGTGATGTCGCGCTTTATTGCCTTGATGCGCCATTCCTTCCATGCCCATATCTTTGGTGAGATATAATAGTAGATAGGAATATTCGTTGTAGAATGGATATATTTGGCTATATCGAGGTTGAAGCCAGGATAGTCGACAAGTATCAAGGCATCAGGCTTCCACTCCACTATATCGCGCTTGCAATAAGCCATATTGGCGAAGATGGTGCGCAGATGTAGCAACACTGGAACAAAGCCCATGTAAGCCATGTCACGATAGTGTTTCACCAAGGTGCCACCAACAACTTGCATAAGGTCGCCTCCGATGAAGCGAAACTCAGCCTGACTGTCTTCTTTTTTCAGCGATGCCATAAGATGAGAAGCATGCAGGTCGCCACTCGCCTCGCCTACTATGATATAGTATTTCATGCTATGAAGATTGGTTCTACAGATTCCAGTTCTTGATGGTGTCGATCATCTCGTAAGCAGTAACGTCGATGCTTGTAGGTGTGATGGCAACATAGCCATGCGACAAAGCCCATTGGTCGGTATCTTCGGCTGTAGGCTCGTCGTTGGCATATTCGCCCACCATCCAATAATAGTCGTAGCCTCGTGGCTGATGAGCCTTCACCACTTCGTTGATCCAACGACCAAAGGTCATTCGGCAAACTTTTACGCCCTTGAACTCCTGCATGGCAGGGAAGTTGACATTCAGGCATACACCACGTGGCAAACCATTAGCAAGCACGTTGCTCACAATATTTCTTACATATTCGCTCAGAGGCTCGAAGTTTGCATCATGATTATAATAGCAACTTGAGAAAGCTATAGAAGGGATATATTTCATACAACCCTCTTTGGCAATGCCCATGGTGCCGCTGTAATGATTGTTTACAGTAGAATTGTCGCCATGATTGATTCCGCCAATAACCATATCAGGCATTTTGCCTTCGAGCAGTTGGTCGATAGCAAGCTTCACACAGTCTACTGGTGTGCCATTGCATGCCCAGACTTCCACTTTGTCGTCGCTCCACTTATGCCACAATCTTAGAGGCAACTCGGAAGAGAAGGCACACGAATAGCCACTACGTGGACCATCGGGAGCACAAACGAGTATCTTGACGTCTAACGGACGCAACATGTCTACGAGCTTATTGATACCAGGAGCCTGGTAGCCATCATCGTTGGAAATGAGAATTAAAGGTGTTTTTGAATTCATAATCATCTGTATCTTTCTACCTCACAAAGCCTTCGCTTATAGTTACAAAACCTACGGGCTGAGGCAAGTAGAATATTTAATTTGCATGCAAAAGTACGAAAAAACCTTTAATTTACGTCTATCTCGCATAAAATATGTAACTTTGCAGAATAAATTCTGTAAAGACAAGCTTTCACATACATGAAGGAAAGGAAGACGAAAGCTATCTTTTACACAAACAAAGATTAAGAAAACCATGGCAAAGATTATTGCATTAGCAAATCAGAAAGGCGGTGTAGGCAAGACTACAACATCTATAAACCTTGCGGCATCACTCGCTACTCTCGAAAAGTCGGTGCTCGTTGTAGATGCCGACCCACAGGCAAACGCATCATCAGGATTGGGTATAGACCTGGCAGAAGTAGACTGCTCGCTCTATGAATGTATCATTGACCACGCCGACGTAAGAGACGCTATCTATACTACTGATATCAACGGACTCGACATCATACCAAGCCATATCGACCTTGTAGGCGCAGAAATAGAAATGCTGAATATCGAAAACCGTGAAAAGGTAATAAAGCAGTTGTTAGCTCCTATCAGAGACGACTATGACTATATTCTCATCGACTGTTCGCCTTCGTTGGGTCTTATCACAGTTAATGCTTTGACTGCTGCCGACTCTGTGATAATACCTGTGCAATGCGAATACTTCGCCCTTGAGGGTATCAGCAAACTCCTCAACACTATCAAGATTATCAAGAGCAAACTTAATCCGAAACTCGAAATAGAGGGTTTCCTTCTCACTATGTACGATAGTCGTCTTCGTCTTGCCAACCAGATTTACGATGAGGTGAAGAGACACTTCCAGGAGTTGGTATTCAAGACCGTGATTCAGCGCAACGTAAAACTTAGCGAATGTCCAAGCCATGGATTGCCTGTGATACTATACGACGCAGAGTCGAACGGAGCAAAGAACCACCTGGCTTTGGCTAAGGAAATCATTAACAAGAACTCTTAAACTAAGTGAAGAACGAAGAGTGATGAGTGAAGAATCCATTAGCTTTCATCCTCTGCACTTTAGTTTTTTCACTAACCAATAGAGTAAAGACAAGAGAATTCTTCACTCTTCGTTCTTCACTCTTCACTTAATAATAACATAATGGCTATACACAAGAAATACAACGCATTAGGAAGAGGACTCGACGCTCTAATCTCTACCGAGGGAGTGCGCACACAAGGCAGCTCTACTATCAATGAGATTGCCATAGACCAGATAGAAGCAAACCCTAATCAGCCTCGACGTGAGTTTGACGAGGATGCACTTCAGGAACTAGCCATCAGCATTCGCGAGATTGGCATCATTCAGCCTATTACACTTCGACAGGTGGCTGAAAACAAGTTCCAGATTATTGCTGGTGAACGTAGATGGAGAGCTTCGCAACTTGCCGGACTAAAGGCTATTCCGGCATACATCCGCACCATAAAGGACGAGAATGTGATGGAGATGGCGCTCGTGGAGAATATCCAACGCGAAGACCTCAACGCCATCGAGATTGCTCTTGCTTATGAGCATTTGCTTGAAAATACTGGTATGACTCAGGAGAAGGTTTCGGAGCGTGTAGGCAAAAGCCGTGCTGCGATAACCAACTATCTGCGATTGCTGAAGCTTCCTGCTCAGATACAGATGGCATTACAGAAACATGAAATCGACATGGGTCATGCTCGTGCCTTGTTGGCATTGGATAGTCCTTCGCTTCAGATTCGCCTTTTTAAGGAGATTCAGAAGAATGGATATTCTGTACGCAAGGTAGAGGAAATGGTTCAACACCTAAAGAATGGCGAAGACATAGAGAGCAGCAAGAAGAAGATTGTTGCCAAGAATGCCTTGTCTGAAGAGCTTTCCGCTGTGAAGACTCGCCTATCGCAATTCCTTGATACTAAGGTGCAGCTCACTTGCTCTCCTAAGGGCAAGGGCAAAATCAGCATTCCTTTCGCTAACGAAGAGGAGCTGGAGAAAATCATGAACATGTTCGACAAACTGAAAGGACAATAATACTGTGGGTAACACTTTTTCCTACACTCTACGTTGTATCGTGGTTGGGATAGCTTTGCTTGTCTCGGCTTGCCTGAACGTGTATGCTCAAAAAGCCGACACCTCAGTTAGCGACACCATCGCCAAGAAGGTGGAACGTATCGACAGCATTAGCAAAGTGGCTATCGCAACAGAGCAGGTGGCATATACCGACTCTGCTTGGAAAGCCGACTCGCTAAAGATGATGACTGAGGAGATAAAGACTCCAAAGCAAATCGTTGCAGCTACAGACACCACAAAGCATCGCCGCGACTGGGCAACATGGAAACCAGACCCAAAGAGGGCTATGTGGTTGGCATTGGTATTGCCTGGAGCAGGACAGATATACAACCGCAAATACTGGAAGTTGCCTATCATCTATGGCGGATTCGTAGGATGCGCCTACGCCATGAGATGGAACAACATGATGTATCGCGACTATTCGCAAGCATATCTCGACATCATGGACGACGACCCTACAACGGAGAGCTATAACCAATTTCTACATCTCGGCAACAAGATAACGCCAGAGAATATGGAACGCTGGAAGACAATCTTCAAGAAGCGTAAGGATAGATACCGTCGTTGGCGCGATATGAGTTTCTTCTGTATGCTTGGAGTCTACGCATTTTCTGTGATAGATGCTTACGTAGATGCCTCGCTATCAGAATTCGACATCAGCCACGACTTGAGTATGAGAGTATCGCCTGCTGTGATAAGTAGCAAGACCGATTTCACAGGTAGCCGACATACATCGTTGGGTGTGAGCTGTAGTCTAAACTTCTGATGAAGACTACACCTTATTATATATATAATATATAAGAGCCGCTCACACCTTATTATATATATGCCATATAGCTAAACAACATAAAAGAACATAAACGAATTCTACAGATATAAAAAACATAATGAAGAAAACATTTTTGATAGCAGCCGCCATGATGTTTTGCATGCCAAGCTTCATGTCTGCTCAAAACGATGACACAGATATAATTGTTACTGACGAAGAAGGCAACGAGGAAGAATTTGAAGTACCCGAAGCCATGACATACGAGCTTGACAGTTTGCTCAACCTCTACAATGCAAAGACATATTTGAAGCCCGACAACAACTGCAACATGTCGGACGTGAACCCTGTATACGACAAAGACACCTACAAACAACGTCTCAACCGCATGCCTACTATCATAGAGATGCCATACAACGAGGTGGTACAGCAGTTCATCGACCGCTATAGTGGTCGCCTTCGTCGCTCTGTAAGCTATATGCTCGGAGCACAAAACTTCTACATCCCTATCTTCGAGCAGGCTCTCGAAACCTATGGCATGCCTCTCGAACTGAAATACTTGCCTGTTATAGAGTCGGCTCTCAACCCTAAAGCTGTATCAAGAGTTGGCGCTACAGGTCTTTGGCAGTTTATGGTTACCACAGGTAAGCAATACGGACTTGAGGTAAACTCTATGGTCGACGAACGTTGCGACCCTGTGAAGTCGTCGTATGCTGCTGCCAACTATCTTAGCGACCTCTACAAGATATTCGGCGATTGGAATCTCGTTATCGCAGCCTACAACTGCGGACCAGACAACATCAACAAGGCTATACATAGAGCTAATGGCGCTAAGGACTATTGGGAAATATACCCTTACTTGCCAAAGGAAACTCGCGGATATGTGCCTGCATTTATCGCAGCCAACTATATCATGAACTACTATTGCGACCACAACATCTGTCCGATGACAACAACTTTGCCTGTAAAGACAGATACCGTGATGGTAGACCGCGATGTACACTTTGAACAGATATCAAAGGTGCTTAATATTCCTTTAGATCTGATAGCAAACCTCAATCCACAATACCGTCGTAACATCGTCAACGGAAGCAACAAGCCTTCTGCTATCCGTTTGCCTGAGTCAAAGGCAATAGCTTTTATCGACAATCAGGATTCTATCTATGCTTATGTTCCAGAGAACGTTACTACAAAGCGTGCTGAGGTTAGCGTAAACACAAGCAACTTAGCTTACAAAGACTCAAGATCGTCACGCCACTCTTCAAGCAAAAGAAGCAAGAGCCGTAAAAGTAGAAAAAGAACAAAGAGCGTAACCATACGTCAGGGTGACACCCTTGGTGCTATCGCAGCTCGCAACAATACAACTGTAGCTAAACTAAAGAGGCTCAATCGTATTAAGGGCTCAAGCATCAGGGCTGGCAAAAAGCTGAAGGTGAAATAATCCTTCGCTTGCCCCACACCACACATTAACCCTCAATTATAATCTTATTATCACGTGGTCCAAACAACAATAATAAATTTTGGAGGACATGACAATGGACAATCAGGACACTATCAACAAAGAGAGAGAAATTGCCGACGACAAGATGATAACCGCGGCTTTCGATAAGCTCATGAAGACTTATCTCGATTCTCCTCATCGCAAAAAGGTGGATATCATCACCAAAGCTTTCAACTTCGCCCGCCAAGCACACAAAGGTGTAAGACGACTATCGGGCGAACCATATATCATGCACCCTATTGCCGTTGCACAGATAGCATGCGAGGAGATGGGGCTTGGATCAACAAGTATTTGTGCCGCACTCCTGCATGATGTTGTCGAAGATACCGACTACTCGGTAGAAGACATCGAGAATATCTTCGGTTCGAAGATAGCTATGATTGTAGACGGACTTACAAAGATTAGTGGTGGTATATTCGGAGATAAGGCTTCGGCTCAAGCCGAAAACTTTAAGAAGTTGTTGCTCACTATGAGCGACGATATCCGAGTGATATTGATTAAGATTTGCGACCGTCTGCACAACATGCGCACTTTGGCTTCGCAAGCTCCTAATAAGCAATACAAGATTGCTGGCGAAACGATGTATATCTATGCTCCTCTCGCCAACCGTCTTGGACTAAACAAGATAAAGACTGAACTTGAAGACCTTAGCTTCAAGTATGAGCATCCTGAAGAATATAAGGATATCACAAATAAACTTTCTATGTCGGAAGAGCAACGCCAAAAGCTCTTCAAAGACTTCACCACTCCTATTCGTGCAGCCCTCGACTCTCTTGGCATACAATATGAAATCAAGGCAAGAGTGAAGAGTCCTTATTCTATTTGGAATAAGATGCAAAACAAGCATGTTTCGTTTGATGAGATTTATGATATTCTTGCCGTGCGTATCATCTTTACTCCTAAAGAGCGCGCCAACGAAATCAACGAATGTTTCAACATTTATGTTGCAATAAGCAGAATATACAAGAGCCATCCAGACCGCTTGCGCGACTGGCTCAACCATCCTAAGGCAAATGGATATCAGGCTCTCCACGTCACTCTGATGTCTAAACAGGGTAAGTGGATTGAGGTACAGATTCGTAGCGACCGTATGGACGAAATTGCAGAACAAGGTTTTGCTGCGCATTGGAAATATAAAGATGGAAACGATGGGCATGAAGACGATGGCGAGCTCAACGATTGGCTAAGCACTATCAAGGAAATTCTCGACGACCCACAGCCTGATGCTATGGATTTCCTCGATGCTATAAAGCTCAACCTTTTTGCATCTGAAATATTCGTGTTTACTCCTAAGGGCGAGGTGAAGACGATGCCTGCCAACTGTACAGTCCTCGACTTTGCATTCCAAATACACACCTTCCTTGGTAGCCATTGTATCGGAGCTAAAGTAAACCACAAGCTCGTACCGCTAAGCCATAAGCTCAATAGTGGCGACCAGGTAGAAGTGCTTACTTCCAAGTCGCAACATGTACAGCCCGATTGGATAAACTTTGTTTCTACTGCTAAGGCTAAGGCTAAGATACAAGCAATATTGCGCCGCGACAACCGCGAGACTCAAAAGAAGGGCGAAGAAACTCTTAAGCAATGGCTACAGACGAACGAAATAGAACTTTCTACATCTGTTCTCGATAAGCTTTGCTCATTCCATGGTGTGCAGAAGCCTGAAGAATTATTCCTTGGATTGGGCAACAGGACAATATTACTTGGTGAGAAAGATATCAACGAGCTCCATGGTAAGAGCCAAAAGAATGAGAGCTCTGGAGGAGGATGGAGAAAGTTTGTTCCTTTCCTTAGCAAGAGCAAAGATAAGAAGGAAACTGTGCCACCAAGCGACAAGAAGCTTGTGGTAGGCAAAGAATTCAATAAGAAGATTCCTTGCGTAATCTCCGAGAAGACCATCGGCATGTATATCCTTCCTACTTGTTGTCATGCTATTCCTGGTGACGACATCCTTGGATATATCGACAACAAAAACCAGGTGGAGATACACAATCGTGCGTGCCCTGTTGCCAACCGACTAAAGTCAAGTTTCGGCAATCGCATCCTTGATGCTAAATGGGATATGCACAAGGTATTATTCTTTGATGCAACTATCCAGATTAGAGGTATCGACCGCAAGGGCATGCTTCACGATATATCTGAGGTGATATCAGAGAAGCTTGATGTCAACATCCATCGCATCACCATCAATGCCGACGAAGGCATCTATGATGGCAAGATAGAGATTCGTGTTCACGATCGCTCTGAAGCTCAAGAGATTGTAAACGCTCTCAAAAAGATTGATGACCTCAAGGAGGTTAAACAGATAATGTAAATATTCCTATATCTACACCCCTCCCTATTTTCCATCCTCGTGTGAAGCCGTTTCTACGGCTTCACCTCAAGGCGAGGCATAATATAAACATAAACAAACTATGAAGCTAATTACAACAACTCTACTACTTATGCTCTCAGCCATCACGGCTATGGGCGCAAACAAATACGACAACCCTGATACCATCTTCGTGGCTCGCGACGGTACAGCCGAATTCCGCAACATTAGCGAAGCCATAGAGGTTTGTCGTGCTTTTATGGAATATCATAAGGTGATATACGTTAAGAAAGGAGTCTACAAGGAAAAACTCGTTATCCCTTCATGGCTCGACAACATAGAAATATGTGGCGAAGACCGCGACAATACCATCATCACCTACGACGACCATGCCAACATAAAGCTTCCTGAAACAGGCAAGGGTATGGGCACTTTCCGCACTTACACTCTGAAGATACAAGGCAACGACATTACCTTGAAGAATATCACCATCGAAAACAATTCTGCTCGACTTGGTCAGGCTGTTGCCCTACATACCGAAGGCGACCGTCTATCGTTCATCAACTGCCGTTTCCTCGGACATCAGGATACTATCTACACAGGCAAAGCCTCTACTCGCCAGCTATTCAAAGACTGCTATATCGAAGGCACTACCGACTTCATCTTTGGTCCTTCTACAGCTTGGTTTGAGTCGTGCACCATCCACTCAAAGGCTAATAGCTATATCACAGCAGCCTCTACTCCTGCCAACCAGACTTATGGCTACATTTTCAACCATTGCCACCTCACGGCAGCAGACAATATTAATAAGGTGTATCTCGGTCGCCCATGGCGTCCATATGCTCATACCTTGTTTATGAACTGCACCATGGATAGCCATATCAGACCAGAGGGATGGGAGAACTGGAGAAATCCTGCGAACGAAAAGACTGCTCGCTATCAAGAGTATAACAATACAGGCGCTGGTGCCAATACTTCAAAGCGAGTTGGCTGGAGCCATCAGCTAACAAAGAAAGAAGCACAAGGAATAACCATCGAAAAGGTTTTCCATAGCGATACAAGCTGGCTTCCATCTTGCATGAAATAAATAAGAATATAAAAACATTATAAAAGCAAACAGCACATAGCCAAAGACATGAGCCTGGCTATGTGCTGTTTGCATATCATGCAAGATAATCTTCTTATACCAAAGAATTTATATACGAGATAATGATTATACCAAAGAGTCGAGATGTTTCTTCAAATCCTTAAGCTGGTCTCTTACAGATATCAAAGTCTCAAGGATATCTGCACTACGGTCGGCACCCTCACGATTAGCCGCAAGCATCTTCTTAGCTGCAGCAATCTTGAAGCCACGCACCTTGATAAGGTTATAGACAACCTTGAGCTGTTCTATATCCTTCTCCGTATACTGTCTGATACCCGTTCCTCTGGCTGTACGAGGCTTAATCTGAGGGAATTCTGATTCCCAGAAACGCAACGTACTCTCAGCAACGCCCAATTGCTGCGCCACCTCCTTTATAGAGAAATATATCTTAAGGTTTTTATCTGTATTAAGAGCCATAGTTGACAAATTACATCTAATTTGGGACAAAGATAGTAAATATTTTGCATATTTCAATTACAATCGTCATTTTATTAGTATCTTTGCACAAGTTTTTAATCATCAGCTTCTTGTCTAAGCTATAACATGGCAGCAATAAGCTAAGAAGATTAAAATATCAAGGATAAATAAAACAAAAACATACAAACAGAAATGATGACAGCTAATGAAGTGCGCGAATCCTTCAAGAAGTTCTTTGAAGGCAAAGGCCACAAGATTGTACCATCAGCACCTATGGTAATCAAAGACGACCCTACGCTGATGTTTACAAATGCAGGTATGAACCAATGGAAAGACATCATCCTCGGTACTAAAGACCCAGGTAAGGATGTTCGTCGTGTTGATACACAGAAGTGTCTCCGTGTAAGCGGTAAGCACAACGACCTCGAAGAGGTTGGTCACGATACTTACCACCACACCATGTTCGAGATGCTCGGTAACTGGAGCTTCGGCGACTACTTCAAAGAAGGCGCCATCGATATGGCTTGGGAATATTTGACAGAAATATTGAAGCTTAATCCAGACGATCTCTACGTTACCGTGTTCGAGGGTTGCGAAGAAGAAGGTTTGAAGCGCGACGACGAGGCTGCAAGCTATTGGGCTAAGCACGTGCCAGCAGACCACATCATCAACGGTAACAAGCACGACAACTTCTGGGAAATGGGCGATACAGGTCCTTGCGGTCCTTGCTCTGAGATTCACGTAGACTCTCGTACTCCAGAAGAGAAGGCTAAGGTACCAGGACATGAGTTGGTAAACAAAGACAACCCACAGGTAATCGAAATCTGGAACATCGTGTTCATGCAGTATAACCGCAAGGCTGATGGTTCGCTCGAGCCATTGTCTATGAACGTTATCGATACTGGTATGGGCTTCGAGCGCTTGGTTCGCATGTTGCAAGACAAGCACTCTAACTATGATACCGACATCTTCCAGCCTATCATCAAGGAAATCGAAGCTATCTCTGGCAAGAAGTATGGCTTTACTACTCCTACTGGTGAAAATGGTGAGGGTAAGGATGAGCAGGAGAAGGTAGACATCGCTATGCGTGTTTGTGCCGACCACCTTCGTGCTGTAGCTTTCTCTATTGCTGACGGTCAGTTGCCAAGCAATGCTAAGGCAGGTTACGTAATCCGTCGTATCTTGCGCCGTGCCGTTCGTTATGCTTATACATTCCTTGGTCAGAAGCAGGCATTCATGTACAAGCTCGTTAATGTATTGGTAGAGCAGATGGGTGCTGCCTTCCCAGAGCTTCCAGCTCAGCAGGAACTTATCACTCGCGTGATGAAAGAGGAAGAGGATTCATTCCTCCGCACTTTGGAGAAGGGTATCAACCTCTTGAATGGCGACATGGACGAGCTCAAGGCTCATGGTCAGACTCAGCTCGACGGTACATGTGCATTCCGTCTCTTCGATACCTACGGTTTCCCTCTCGACCTTACCGAACTTATCTGCCGTGAGAATGGCTATACAGTTGACGAAAAGGGCTTCGACGAGGAGATGAAGAAGCAGAAAGAGCGTGCTCGTAATGCTGCCGTGGTAGAGAATGGCGACTGGGAAGTATTGCAGGAAGGCGACCAGAACTTCGTTGGTTATGACTATACAGAATATGAGTGCCACATCCTTCGCTATCGCAAGGTTACTCAGAAGAAGAACACCTTCTATGAGTTGGTACTCGACAACACTCCTTTCTATGGCGAAATGGGTGGACAGGTTGGCGACAAGGGTGTACTCGTTAGCGAGGATGAGACTATCGAGATTATCGACACCAAGCGCGAAAACAACCAGAGCATCCATATCGTTAAGCAGTTGCCTAAGAATATCTCAGCCGACTTCATGGCTTGTGTAGATATCGACTCTCGTGAGGGTAGCGCTGCCAACCATACAGCAACCCACTTGCTCGACTATTGCTTGAAGCAGGTTTTGGGCGAGCACGTAGAGCAGAAGGGTTCTTATGTAGACAAGGACACTTTGCGTTTCGACTTCTCTCACTTCCAGAAGGTTACAGACGAGGAACTTCGCAAGGTAGAGCGCATGGTAAACGAGATGATTCGTGCCGATTATCCACTCGACGAGCATCGCGATACTCCTATCGAGGAGGCTAAGGAGCTTGGCGCTATCGCCCTCTTTGGTGAAAAGTATGGCGACAAGGTTCGTGTTGTTCGCTTCGGTCCTTCAGCTGAGTTCTGTGGTGGTATCCACGCAAAGAGCACAGGTAAGATTGGTTTCTTCAAGATTATCTCTGAGAGTAGCGTAGCTGCCGGCATCCGCCGTATCGAGGCTCTTACAGGTAAGGCAAGCGAAGAGGCAATCTACACTTTGCAAGACACTATCATGGCTTTGAAGGGCTTGTTCAACAATGCTAAGGATCTTGAAGGCGTTATCAGAAAGTATATCGACGAGCACGATGCTTTGAAGAAGGATGTTGAGAAGTTCCAGGCTCAGGCTGTTGAGCGCGCTAAGGAGAAGCTCGTAGCAAATGCTAAGGTTGTTAATGGCGTAAATGTTGTTACTGCCGTATTGCCTATGGAGCCAGCAGCAGCTAAGGACTTGGTATTCAAGGTTCGCGAGGCTTTGCCTGAGAATCTCGTTTGCGTAGTAGGTTCTGTCAGCAACGATAAACCTATGCTTAGCGTAATGTTTAGCGACGATATGGTTAAGGACCACAACCTTAATGCTGGTAAGATGATTCGCGAAGCTGCTAAGTTGATCCAAGGTGGTGGTGGCGGTCAGCCTCACTATGCACAGGCTGGTGGTAAGAACAAGGATGGCTTGAGCGCAGCTGTCGACAAGGTTGTTGAGTTGGCTCAGCTGTAAGCTAATAAGACGTTATATAAAAGTAATATATAATATAAGATATAAAGGGTTGCAATCTCATTATAGATCGCAACCTTTTTTTTATAGACCATGATAAAAGTTCATTTTTTAGGGGTATTTTGATGGTATTCCACCAATTATCCCAAGTGGTTCTAACCATCGGTAAGCATATAATGCGGACCTGTCGTCATCATCAGTAAAGTCAAAACGCAACATGCACACTAGAATAGACCAAAGGTACTAACAGCATGAAACTAAAACAATTTCACCGTGTAAGCAAAGAAAACAACCTCGCAGTTGTGGTTTATCGACAAAATCCATTATCTTTGTAGATTGTATGACAGCAGTCATAACAAAATTGGTAACAAACGAAACACGTCTAAGATGATACAGAAAACAACGAGCAGAGAAGATGAACTGCACCCAGCAGTATATCTCTAGAATTCTCAAAGGACGTGAGAACCTTTCGCTCGAAGCCTTAAGCAAAATAGAAAACGCATTAGAGATTTAAATTCTACAATTTGATATTTAGCCTTGATGCTAAGTTTAATGAATAAAACGGAATAAGATATGCCTATACAAAGTGAAGCTGCCCTTGAAAACGGACTTATCGCCACTCTTCAACAGATGAACTATGAATATGTTCACATTGAAGAGGAAAAAAACTTGTATGCAAACTTCAAACTTCAGTTGGAGAAACACAACCGCAAACGGTTGGAAGAGTTTGGGCGTACAGAGTTCACGGCATCAGAGTTTGACAAGATTCTGATTTATCTAGAGGGTGGTACTCGCTTTGAAAAGGCAAAGAAACTGCGTGACCTTTATCCACTTGAACTGGAAAGTGGTGAACGCTTGTGGGTGGAGTTCTTGAACCGCGCCCACTGGTGTCGGAATGAGTTTCAGGTTTCCAATCAGATAACCGTTGAGGGAAGAAAGAAATGCCGCTATGACGTGACGATACTCATCAATGGCTTGCCATTGGTGCAGATTGAATTAAAGCGAAGAGGTGTAGAGTTGAAACAAGCCTACAATCAGATACAACGTTATCACAAGACTTCGTTCCATGGTCTCTTCGATTACATCCAGTTGTTTGTCATTTCCAATGGCGTGAACACACGTTATTTCGCCAACAATCCAAATAGTGGATATAAGTTCACATTCAATTGGACGGATGCAGCCAACGTTCCTTTCAACGATTTACAAAAGTTTGCTACCATCTTCTTTGACAAGTGTACTTTAGGCAAGATTATCGGTAAATATATCGTTCTGCATGAGGGCGACAAGTGTCTCATGGTGCTTCGTCCCTACCAATTCTATGCCGTGGAGAAGATTCTCGATCGTGTGGAAAACTCCAACGACAACGGCTATATCTGGCACACCACAGGCGCAGGAAAGACATTAACCTCGTTCAAGGCAGCGCAATTGGTTTCAGAATTGGACGATGTAGACAAGGTGATGTTTGTAGTCGATCGCCACGACCTCGACACCCAGACGCAAGCTGAATATGAAGCCTTTGAGCCTGGGGCTGTAGATAGCACCGACAACACTGACGAGTTGGTGAAGCGTCTTCACAGTAACTCCAAAATTATCATCACCACCATACAGAAACTTAATGCAGCCGTTAGCCGTCAGTGGTATAGCAGCCGTATTGAGGAGATACGCCATTCACGCATCGTGATGATATTCGATGAATGTCATCGCAGTCACTTTGGTGAATGTCATAAGAACATCGTCAAGTTCTTCGACAATACGCAGATATTCGGATTTACTGGAACTCCTATCTTTGTAGAGAATGCCGTGGACGGACATACCACAAAAGAGATTTTTGGCAACTGCCTACATAAATATCTCATTAAGGATGCTATTGCTGACGAAAATGTGCTTGGCTTCTTGGTGGAATACTATCATGGCTCTGCCGATGTGGACAATGCTAACCAAGGACGCATGACGGAGATAGCCAAGTTTATCCTTAATAATTTCAATAAGTCAACATTCGATGGCGAATTTGACGCACTGTTTGCCGTGCAGTCAGTGCCGATGCTCATCAGCTATTACAAGATATTCAAGAGCCTCGATCCGAAAATTAGAATTGGAGCCGTATTCACATACGCAGCTAATAGTAGCCAAGACGATGCTCTGACAGGCATGAACACAGGCGGTTATGTAAGCGACAGCACTGGCGAGGCTGACGAGTTGCAAGCCATTATGGATGATTATAATAATATGTATGGAACGAGTTTCACTACAGAAAACTTCCGTGCATATTACGATGACATCAACCTTCGCATGAAGAAAAAGAAGGCGGACATGAAGCCTCTTGACCTCTGTCTGGTTGTCGGAATGTTCCTTACTGGCTTCGACAGCAAGAAGCTCAACACGCTCTATGTGGACAAAAACATGGAGTACCATGGCTTGTTACAAGCCTTCAGCCGTACCAACCGAGTGCTGAACGAGAAGAAGCGTTTCGGTAAAGTGGTTTGCTTCCGTGACTTGAAGAGCAAGGTGGATGAAGCCATAAAGCTGTTTAGCAATGGCACCCCTATAGAAGACATCGTGCGTAAGCCCTTCAATGAGGTGAAGAAGGACTATCAAGAACTGACAACAGACTTCTTGGGACATTATCCCGAACCTCATTATGTGGACTATTTGCAAAGTGAGAACGACAAGAAGCAGTTTATCCTCGCTTTCCGTGACATCATCAAGAAGCATGCTGAAATACAGGTGTATGACGAGTTTGAGGAAGATGCTCCCGACCTCGGAATGACCGAACAGCAGTTTATGGACTTCCGCAGCAAGTATCTTGATATATACGATTCGTTTGCTGGCGGTGGCAACACTCAACAAACAACGACATACCAAGTGCCAGAGGACAACCCCGGCATGGCTGGCGAACCAGACCCTCGAGAAGAAACTGCTACCGGCATGGGAGATATAGACTTCTGCCTGGAACTTCTGCATAGCGACATCATCAATGTTGCCTATATATTGGAGTTGATTGCAGACCTGAATCCATACAGTGAGGACTATTCTGAGAAGCGTAAGCACATCATCGACACAATGATAAAGGATGCCGAACTTCGCAGCAAAGCAAAACTCATTGACGGATTTATCCAGAAGAATGTGGATGATGATCGTGACAATTTCATGGCTCGCAAACTAAAGGCTGATGGTACAAGCGACCTTGAAGAACGGTTGAACAACTACATTGTGACCGAGCGTAACAATGCTGTCTATACGCTTGCCAAGGACGAAGACATTGACGCAGATGTGCTCAACCACTATCTTTCTGAATATGATTACTTACAAAAGGAACAACCAGAAATCATACAGGAGGCTCTAAAGGGCAAACACCTCGGACTGATAAAGAGACGCAAAGCTTTGACAAGAATTATGGATAAATTGCGTTCTATAACAAGAACATTCAGCTGGGAATAATCAAAACGAATAAAAAAGAAATAACAATATGAGCGAAGAATTACAACAGAAACTCCGTGACCAACTTTGGGAAGTCGCTAACAAACTGCGTGGCAATATGTCGGCAAGCGACTTCATGTATTTCACCCTTGGCTTCATCTTCTACAAATACTTGTCTGAGAAGATAGAGAAGCATGCCAATGATGCATTAGTGGATGACGAAATTACGTTCAAAGAACTATGGGCAATGGAGAAAGATGAAGATGTTGAAGCCTTGCAAGAAGAAGTCAAGAAAGAATGTCTTGACAACATAGGCTATTTCATTGACCCAGACTTCCTTTTCTCGTCAGTCATTGAGAGCATCAAGAAGAAGGAAAACATCCTGCCGATTCTTGAACGTTCACTGAAACGTATTGAGGACAGCACGCTGGGACACGATAGCGAAGAGGACTTTGGAGGTCTATTCTCTGACATTGACCTTGCTTCGCCTAAGTTGGGCAAGACTGCCGATGACAAGAACACGCTTGTAAGCAATGTGTTGCTCGCTCTTGATGATATTGACTTCGGGGTGGAAGCATCGCAAGAGATTGATATTCTTGGCGATGCTTACGAATATATGATTTCGCAGTTTGCCGCTGGTGCAGGCAAGAAGGCTGGCGAGTTTTATACACCTCAGGAGGTGAGCCGTATCTTAGCAGAGATTGTTACTATCGGTCACACTCGCTTGCGCAATGTTTATGACCCTACTTGTGGTAGTGGTTCGCTGTTGCTCCGTGCTGCAAGTATCGGTCATGCGAACGAGATTTTCGGACAGGAGAAGAACCCCACGACCTACAACTTGGCTCGTATGAATATGCTTCTTCATGGTATTAAGTTTAGTAACTTCCGCATAGAAAATGGCGACACGTTGGAGGCTGATGCTTTTGGCGATACACAGTTTGACGCAGTGGTAGCAAATCCTCCTTTCTCTGCCGAATGGAGTGCTGCCGATAAGTTCAACAACGATGATCGTTTCAGCAAGGCTGGACGCTTGGCACCACGCAAGACAGCCGACTATGCCTTTATTCTCCACATGATTTACCACCTCAATGAGGGTGGCACAATGGCTTGTGTCGCTCCTCATGGTGTGTTGTTCCGTGGCAATGCCGAGGGCGTAATCCGCCGTTTCCTCATTGAGAAGAAGAACTATGTGGATGCCATCATCGGTCTTCCTGCCAACATCTTCTATGGCACAAGCATCCCGACCTGTATCTTGGTGTTCAAGAAATGCCGTAAGGAGGATGACAACATTCTGTTCATTGACGCCAGCAAGGAGTTCGAGAAGGTGAAGACGCAGAACAAGCTCCGTCCGCAGCACATCCAGAAGATTGTAGACACCTACCGTGAGCGCAAGGAGATAGAAAAGTACAGTCATCTTGCCACATTGCAGGAGGTAGCCGAGAACGACTACAATCTCAACATTCCTCGTTATGTTGATACTTTCGAGGAAGAAGAACCTATCGACATTCACGCTGTCATGAAGGAAATCAAAGAGCTGGAAGCCAAACGCGCCGACCTCGACAGGGAGATTGAGGGGTATTTGAAGGAGTTGGGATTGGTTGAATAATCTTTTTGTACCAAGTAGGGACAATTTTAGCAGATTTTAGAATATGGCTGAGAAAGATAATATACCTGAGATGCGTCCTACGTTTGATGCTATCCGCAGGACTGACGAGAACAACAATGAATATTGGAGTTCGCGCGACCTATGCAATGCTATGGGGTATTCTACTAATTGGAAATTCCAAAATGTAATAAACAAGGCTATTGCCGTAGCCAATCAAAAAGGTATGAAGATTGATGACCATTTCAACCAAACGGTTGATATGGTCAAACTCGGTAGTGGTGCATGTAGAAAGGTGAACATTTTCCGCTTGTCTCGTATAGCTTGCATGATTATAGCTGAAAATGCAGACGGAAAGAAACCTTTAGTGCAACAAGCAAGGGAATATTTTTCTCTGTCTGTTTCTACGACAGAACTCATTCAAAACTCGCTGGAATCCAATATATTGCTGTATAAAACAGCACAAGGCGAAACACGTATTGAAGTTATATTCAATAACGATACTTTTTGGATGTCGCAAAAACGCATGGCAGATTTGTTTGGCGTAGACCGAGCAACGATTGCTTATCACCTTTCTCAAATTTATGAAAGTGGAGAACTTACAAAAGAGGCAACTTGTAGAAAAATTCAACAAGTTCAACTTGAGGGTGAGCGTGATGTGGAACGTACTCCTTTGTTCTACAACCTTGATGCCATTATTGCCGTAGGTTACCGTGTGAACAGCTATCAAGCAACTCAATTTCGTATATGGGCAACTTCTGTGTTGAAGGAGTTTATCATCAAGGGGTATGTACTTGATGACGAACGCTTGAAACAAGGCAAGCATTTCGGCAAGGATTACTTTGACGACTTGTTAGAACGCATCCGTGAGATACGTACGTCTGAACGCCGCTACTACCAGAAGATAACAGACATCTATGCAGAATGTAGTGCTGACTATGACGCAAAATCAGAAAGTACCAATTTGTTCTTCAAGATGGTACAGAACATGATGCACTTGGCTGTCACACATCATACCGCAGCAGAGATTGTCTATAACAGAGCCGATGCCGAGCAGCCGCACATGGGACTTACAACATGGAAGAAAGCACCAGACGGTCGAGTACAAAAGTCTGACACAATTGTTGCCAAAAACTATTTGTCGGATACCGAACTTAATCAACTCAATGCCATAACTACTTCATTTCTTGACCTCGCAGAAACTCGTGCCCAACGCCATATAATTACAACAATGGAAGATTGGCGCAAGCGCCTTGACCAGTTTCTTACGGCAATGGACTATAAGGCAAACGCAACAGCTGGGACAGTTTCGCAAGATGAAGCAAGAGCAAAGGCTTATGGAGAATATGAGAAATACAAACTCATCCAAGACCGTTCATATATATCTGATTTCGACAGATTTAATAAGGGTGATGATGATACGCCCCTGCTTCCTTTCGACCTCAATCCAAAGGAAATTTAAAATGAGAATTTGTCTACCAAGCTGGTAGACTATTTCAAACCATCAATTAAGGATTAAAAATGACAATAACAATTAATAATAAAAATAAAAAGACCAACGTCCCAAATCTCAGATTTCCGGAGTTTCAGGGGGAGTGGGAGAAGTGCAAGTTGG
>OCHM01000174.1_pt1 | contig 51233 bp, 41 predicted proteins | sample 1538901 | NCBI WGS metagenome assembly OCHM01 (sample SAMN04571734, study PRJEB22368) | human gut metagenome | biome: human gut; material: stool | host: Homo sapiens | place: Luxembourg | collected 2012-11-08 | reverse complement strand
AGTTTTCGGATTTGAATCTATGCCCAATTAACAACCGTCAGGGAATTGTAATTGATGGTGAAGGTTCAAAGGTTATTTGCAAAGACTAATTTGAAAATTCAAGTTTGTTGAACCAAATAAAAGTGGACTTGACTTATTCAAATCCCAAAAGCGATGTGTTTAAATTTTACATGCATTGCTTTTGGGATATTCTCTTTAATGCTTTCTTCGGTTTCTTTTTCAAATGCTTCCAGTTCGGCATGTTGTTCCGGCGATAAGCCCTTATATCGTTTCTCAAAATATTCTGCTCGTTCTTCCGGTGTTTCTTCTAGGTCTGTGAAGCCTGTAACATCTGTTGGGAAATAGTAAAAACTAATCCCTTAGCTGTGAGTAGAAAACTCATAGCTAAGGGATTTTTGCGTCTGTATATATTTATGCGCTGGCCATATTTCACTTTTTGTTTTACAATAATATCAAGTGATGCATAATTATTTCTTAAGTGGAAAAACTTTTCGAAGAAGCTACAGTTAAAATGATTGTAAGCATGTGCAAAGCAAAGGAGGACGAAAAATGTCAGATAAAATGGAGGTTTATTATTTCAGTCCCACGGGAGGAACAAAAAAGGTAAGCGATATTTTTGCCGCTGCCGTAGGCAAAGATGCAGAATGGCATGATTTGGGAGATAAGCAAACGCCGATGGAGCAACCGCAGGGTGAGCTGATTATTGTTGCAGCACCTGTATTTGCCGGACGAATTCCTTCTGTCGTGCGTGAAAAAATAAAAACGCTTGCCGGTGAGGGAAAGCAGGCTGTAACTATCGCTGTTTATGGTAACAGGGCCTATGAAGATGCTTTGCTGGAGATGAATGACATTCTGATTCAAGGCGGCTTTACGGTAATAGCATCTGCTGCCTTTGTGGCGCAGCATTCTATTGTACCCGAGGTAGGAGCCGGCAGACCGGATGCTGAGGATATAAAAGAAATCCGTGCATTTGCAGAGGCGGTTAAGAACAGTACTTCTGCAGAAAATATTCATGTTCCAGGCAATCGCCCGTATAAGCCGGAGATGAAGGTGCCGGCAGCGCCGCTTTCGCTGCCGTCATGCACAGCGTGCGGAGCGTGCGCTAAAATCTGTCCGACGGATGCTATAGCAAATGAGGATGGCAAGATGGCTACGGATACAGCAAAATGCATTCTTTGCATGGCCTGTGTTCATGCATGTCCGAAGCAGGCAAGAATTCTTCCGCTACCATTGCAGCAAAAAACCGATAATATGCTTGCTGCATTCAAGGATGTCAGAAACAAGAATGAGGTGTTTTTCTAAGAGCTTTTGCTTATATGCGCTTTAACGGCTTTTTAACATACAGAAATGCCGTTGCTTTTGCCAGCAGGCGTAATTTATGCTACAATATAATATCATGATTATTTAAGAGCGGAGAGTAGCGATGATAGCTAAAATAATTATAAGCGCCAACGAAGACGAAACCCGTATGGGGTTGCTGGAAAACGGAATATTGATGGAATATCTGGTAGAGCGCAAGGAAGAGCAGCATCTTGTAGGCAGTATATTTAAAGGCAAGGTCTGCAATGTAGTCCGTGGCATTCAGGCTGCCTTTGTGGATATCGGCCTGGAGCAAAATGCATTTCTGTATCTGGGCAATAAAAAGAACGTTACTGAAGGCCAAAGCCTGATAGTGCAGATATCTAAGGATGCACGCGGTACTAAGGGACCTACCGCTAACCGCGAAATAACCTTGCCCGGACGCTATGTTGTACTGCTGCCGCAGGCGGATTATGTGGGTATTTCGCGTAAGATTACCGATAAGGAGGAGCGCGAGCGCCTGAACACTATTTGCGAGGGTGTACGTCCTGCCGGTATGGGAATTGTGGTGCGCACGGCGGCAACCGGTGTTGCGCGTGAGCTTTTGGAGCGCGATGTGCAGGAGCTGGCGGCTGACTGGAAGGTGTTGGCGGCACGTGAGCGTGTAGCGAAGGCTCCCTGTCTGCTGAGGCGTGAGCTTGATTTGCCGATTCGTATTGTGCGCGATTATCTGCGTCCGGAGCTGACGGAAATCGTGATTGATAATCTGCCTATTTATAAACGTGTAGAAGAGCTGCTGGCCGAGATGCCGCAGGCACAGGATATCAGGGTAACGCTGTATCAGGGTCTGGAGGATATATTTGAATATCATAAGCAGGGCGAAGCAGTTGCCGGCATCAGTGACAGACAGGTGACGCTGCCTAGCGGCGGTTATCTGGTTATTGACCATACTGAGGCGATGACTGTTATTGATGTTAACAGCGGCAAGTTCAGCGGACGCGAAAATCTGGAAGAAACGATTATGCAGATTAACCGCGAGGCGGCGCTGGAGATTGCGCGTCAGCTGCGTTTACGTGATATTGGCGGCATTATCGTAGTAGATTTTATTGATATGCATACCGATAATCACAAAAGAGAGATTATAAACTCTCTGCAGCAGGCGCTGAATGGTGACAAAATGCATCCCAAGGTGCAGGATATTACGGTACTGAATTTGGTGGAGATTACCAGAAAAAAATCGCGGCAGAATTTATCAAGCGTATTATACACTCCCTGCCCGGTATGCAACGGCAGCGGACGTGTGCAGAGCAGAGAAAATCTTTCTTTGGAAATTAAGCGTCGTCTGCGTACCTTGCTGAAGCGTCGCAGCAGCTCGAAGAATCTTTTGATTACCGCTAATCCCTGGCTGGCAGAATGGCTTGTAAGCAAGGATTTACGTGCCTGGGAACGGGAATTGGCCTGCTCCCTAAAGGTTGAGGCAGATGCTTCCCTGCATGTAGAAAGTTTTATGATTTTAGACAACAGTGGTGTTGACAAATAGCAGACATTAAGGTAAAATATTCCAGTATGGACTGATTTGGTCCGTCCCCAACCGCGCAGAGAGGTTCTGAAAATCCCTGGCGTCAGGGTACCGTATTTGGCGAGTCTATCATTAAGGGAGGTGCAATAGATGTACGCAATTATCAAAACCGGTGGCAAACAATACCGCGTAAGCGAAGGCGAAACTCTGCAAGTTGAAAAACTGAACGCAGAAGTTGGCGCTGAAGTAGTTTTTGAAGAAGTTCTGACCGTTGTAAATGATGCTGATGTTAAGATTGGCAAGCCCGTAGTTGAAGGTGCAAAAGTTGTTGCTAAAGTTGTAGAACACGGCAAAGCAGACAAAATTTTCGTTTTCAAATACAAGGCTAAATCCAACTACCGTAAACGTCAAGGTCATCGTCAACCGTTCACTACTGTTGAAATCACTGCTATTAACGCATAATTTTTATGGTAAGTGTTGATTTATTCAGGAACAGGCAGGGTATGATTACCGGCTATAAGGTCAGTGGTCATGCAGGTTACAGCGAAGAAGGCTCAGACATTGTCTGCAGCGCGGTTTCCGCTCTGACACAGGTGCCCTTGCTTGGCTTGGAAAAACATTTGAAACTCAATCCGTCCTATGTCGTTAATCAGGAGGACGGAATCTTCGAGGTAGCATTGAACAGTGCTCCTACCGACCTGACAGAGGCTATATTGCAAACCATGATTTATGGAGTGGAATCAATAGCGCGTCAGTGTCCGCAATATGTTCGCATTCAAGAACATAGGAGGTGAAAGTAATGTTTGAAATTATTCTGCAATTACATGCACATAAAAAAGGTACTGGTAGCTCCCACAACGGTCGTGACTCTAACGCACAACGTCTGGGTACCAAAGCTCATGACACCCAGCTGGTAACCGCTGGCAGCATCATCGTTCGTCAACGTGGTACTAAATTCCATCCGGGCAACAATGTTGGCATGGGCAAGGACTACACTATTTATGCTAAGGTTGAAGGTCGCGTTAAATTTGAACGCAAAGGCCGCGACAAACGCCAAATCAGTGTATATCCTGTTGAAGAAGCAGCAATGTAATCTTCATAAAAATTACTCCGTAACCCTTGGGTTACGGAGTTTTTTGTATTTCCGGCACTAGATGAAAAAATGCTTCCCCGCAAAGGGAAGCATTTTGATTTTAGTAACAAGTTATTTTGCCGCGCGGTAGATATTTTCCATATCTTCGATAGTCAGAACTTTAAACTGGCCGATGGTGCGCGTATTCATGAAGCTGCATTTATATGCCAGCTCTTTGATTTCCTCTTCTGTGAGGTCCTTGCCGATAAGCTCGTGAATGCTGGTAGGCATACCGATATGGTGGAAGAAGCTTTCCATTGCAGCAATGCCTTCTAAAGCTGTAGCTTCGGGATTGCGGAAGTTGTAGGGAATATGGAAAACGTTAGCTGCCAGCTGGGCAAAGCGGCCGATGTTTTCTTTATATACGTAGCGTGCCCAGCTGCCCCAGACTGCTGCCAGGCCTGCTCCGTGAGCAACGCCGAACATGCTGCTCAGCTCGTGCTCCAGCTGGTGACAGGACCAGTCACCGAAGGTGCGGTCGCCAGTGGTTTCGTTGTGAGACAGGGTGCCGCTCCACATAATTTCAGCGCGGGCATCGTAATTATTCGGCTCTTTGAGTGCAATTTTAGCATAGCGCATAACATTGCGCAGCAAGGTTTCGGCGATGCCGTCGATTAGTGCCAGCTGATGTGTTGCGGGAGCGGTAAAATAACGCTCCAAGGTGTGTACCATGATATCAGTGCAGCCGCTGGCTGTCTGGTAGGCAGGCAATGTATAGGTAAGTTCAGGGTTCATAATAGCGAATTTGCAGTAGCCATAGTCGGTAGAAAGGCCACGCTTGAGCATGCCGTCCTCGTTGGTGATAACGCTGCAGTTGCTCATTTCGCTGCCTGCTGCCGCGATAGTCAGCACAGCGCCGAGCGGAGCGCAGGCGGTAATCTCTTTTTTCTTAGCATAATAATCCCAAACATCTCCGGGGTTAGCCAGGCCGTAGCCAATGCCCTTGGCACTGTCGATAACACTGCCGCCGCCGACTGCGAGAATAAAATCAACGTTCTCCTCACGGCAAAGCTCTACGCCCTTCTTAACCATGGAAAGCTGCGGATTAGGCACAACTCCTCCCAACAGTACGTATTCCAGCCCTGCGTCCTGCAGGCTGGCGCAGACGCGGTCCAGCAGACCGCTTTTCTTGGCGCTGTGGCCGCCGAAGTGTACAAGTACCTTGTGGGCACCGTAATATTTACACCATTTACCTGCTTCGTTTTCGGTATTTTTACCGAAGATTATTTGTGTAGGTGCGTGAATCTGAAAATGATCCATAATATCAGCTCCTTGCCAGTAATAATTTCTCAATGGATAAAAGGAAATAAAAGAATAACAAAAAGACTGCCTAAGGTCGCAGGCAGTCTCTCTCAAAAACAAAATCCGGAGAGGACTGACATACAGCTATCAGGAATCTCTCTTGCTTTGCTTATTATAGGAAATTATTTTTTCTTTGTCAATTTATTTTAAGTGTAAGGTTTAGCGCTTCTTTAATCCCAGTATTTCTTCCGGCAGCTGTGCCAGCGTAATAGCTGCAAATACCAGAGCACAGCCAAAGATTTCACGGCTGCTCATAGCCTGTCCCAAAATAAGCCAGCCGCTTACCAGTGCGAAGGCTGATTCCAGACTCATCAGCATGCAGGCAACCAGGGAGCTGACATGTTTTTGACCGACAATCTGCAGCGTGTAGGCTACACCGCTGGACATGATACCGGCGTAGGCGATAGGTGCCCAGCCTGCAATAATATTGCTCATGGATGGTGTTTCGAAAATAAACATCAGCACACCGTTGACAACGGTGCAGGTCATAAATTGTATGAGTGACAGGCGCACGCCGTCAAGATTTTTAATGATATTTTCTATGGCGATAATCTGTGCGGCAAAGCAGAAAGCGCAGATGAGGGTGTATAAATCCCCTTTGTTGATAGAGAAGCCTTCGTTGATGCAGATGAAGTACATGCCTACGGCTGCTACGACAACACTGATGCTCTGCAGCAGAGAAACGGAGCGTCTGTAGAAGATATAGCTTAAAACAGGTACCAGAATGATGTAGAGTGCGGTGATAAAGCCGCTTTTGCCGACGGTGGTGTACATTATGCCAAACTGTTGGAAAAAACACGCGAGTGAGAGGAACAGGCCGCAGGTGATGCCGCCCTTAAGCAGACGTTCTTTATAAATAGGGTCATCACTGCCTAAAACAGTAAAGCGCTTACCTGCCGCTTTGTCGAACAATAGACAGCAGCCGAACAAAAATATAGTAGCCAAAACACTGCGCGCGCAGTTGAAGGTTAACGGTTCGGCGTAATCGCCGCCGACGCTTTGCGCGATAAAGGCAGTACCCCAGATGAAGGCACACAAGGTGAGCATGAGAACGCCGCGTGTACTGTGATTATTTGCTGATGAATTATGCATAAACAACACCCCTGTAACAAAACAATAAGATGAAAATTATTATACCATATTTTGCAGTGCGTGTACAAAGGTAACAGCTTGAAAAAACGCCGTCAGAGGGATAATTTTTGGTTGCTTTTCTGCGGAACATTTCCTCTTACAGGACTTTTTTGTAAAGCAAATAGCTGAAAATGTAAAAAATAAAGCTAAGTGCTAAATTGGCAAAAAAATCGTCTACAATCAAATTTATCAACATATTGATGAATTTATCTTTGACACCTACGACATATTGTGGTAGAATAAAGCTACCGAAAATGCTACGCTGAACCGTAGCTGTTTTTTATGATTAAGACAAGGCTTTGACCGTTACGGTCAGAGCCTTGAATAACGTATAGGTGTATTTTAAGAATAACTTATGGATTTTTGCTCTTAGTTATTATACGAAGATATTGATTTATAACTTTAATTTTACAGGAAAGGATGCTGAAAGGTTATGAAAGTAATTAAGCGCGATGGCACAACAGTAGATTTTGATGCCGCAAAGATTGTCGTTGCTATTCAAAAAGCCAATGCTGCCGTAGAACCGGAATTTCGTATTGAGGAGGATAAAATCCAGGAAATTGCGGATAGCGTACAATCTCGTAACCGTATGCGCCTGCTTGTAGAAGACATTCAGGATATGGTAGAGCATAGCCTGATGGATGCAGGTAAATTTGAGCTGGCAAAGCAGTATATTATTTACCGTTATAAACGTGCTCTGGTGCGTAAGGCCAACACTACCGATGATTCTATTCTGTCCTTAATCCGCAACAGCAATAAGGACGTTATGGAAGAAAACAGTAATAAAAATGCAACTATGGCTGCTACTCAGCGTGACCTGATTGCCGGTGAAGTTTCCAAGGATTTGACAAAGCGTATCATGCTGCCGGCAAAGATTTCCAAGGCGCATGAAGAAGGCGTGCTGCATTTTCATGATGCTGACTATTTTATTCAGCCTATTTTCAACTGCTGCCTGATTAATATCGGCGATATGCTGGATAACGGCACGGTTATGAATGGCAAAATGATTGAAAGCCCTAAAAGCTTCCAGGTTGCCTGCACCGTTATGACACAGATTATTGCATCTGTTGCTTCCAGCCAGTACGGCGGTCAGTCTGTTGATATCCGTCATCTGGGCAAATATCTGCGTAAGAGCTATGAAAAGTTTAAAAAGAGCATCAAGGAAACCTCCGGAGGCAACATTGATGACGAAACTCTGGAGCGTCTGACAAATGAGCGCCTGCGCTATGAGCTGAAGGGCGGCGTACAGACCATTCAGTATCAGATTAATACCTTGATGACCACCAATGGTCAATCTCCGTTTGTTACCCTGTTTTTGAACCTGCAGAAGGATGATCCGTATCTGAAGGAAAACGCTATGATTGTGGAAGAAATTCTGCGTCAGCGTCTGCAGGGCATTAAAAATGACAAGGGCGTTTATGTAACCCCGGCCTTCCCGAAGCTGGTTTATGTTCTGGATGAGCATAACTGCCTGAAGGGCGGCAAGTACGATTACATTACACGTCTGGCAGTAAAATGCAGCGCTAAGCGTATGTATCCCGATTACATCAGCGCCAAGAAGATGCGTGAAAACTACGAAGGCAATGTTTTCTCTCCGATGGGCTGCCGCAGCTTTCTGTCTCCCTGGAAGGATGAAAACGGTAACTATAAATTCGAAGGTCGCTTCAATCAGGGCGTAGTTTCTCTGAACCTGCCGCAGATTGGCATTGTTGCCAAAGGCGATGAGCAGAAGTTCTGGAAATTGCTGGATGAGCGTCTGGAGCTGTGCTTTGAAGCGCTAATGTGCCGTCACAATGCGCTGAAAGGCATTAAGAGCGATGTCAGCCCTGTACATTGGCAGTACGGTGCTATTGCCCGTCTGGGTAAGGGCGAAACAATAGACAAGTATCTGGAAAACGGTTATTCTACTATCTCTCTCGGCTATATCGGCCTCTATGAGCTGACCAAGCTGATGAAGGGCGTAAGCCATACCGATCCTGCAGGCGAGGATTTTGCCCTGCGCGTTATGAACCGTCTGCGCGGTGCCTGCGATAAATGGAAGGCACAGACTGGCCTTGGCTTCGGTCTGTACGGTACACCGGCAGAAAGCCTTTGCTACCGCTTCGCACGTATCGACAAGGAACGTTTCGGCACGATTGAGGATGTTACCGATAAGGGCTACTATACTAACTCCTATCATGTTGACGTACGCGAGAAGATTGATGCTTTCAGCAAATTTAAATTTGAAAGCCAGTTTCAGAATATTTCCTCCGGCGGTGCGATTTCTTATGTAGAAATTCCTAATATGCGTCACAACACCGAAGCATTGGAAGAGGTTGTCAAATTCATTTATGATAACATCCAGTATGCGGAGTTTAATACCAAATCCGATTACTGCCATGTTTGCGGCTTTGACGGTGAAATTACCATTAATGATGATAATGAGTGGGAATGCCCCGCATGCCACAACAAGGATCATTCTAAGATGACGGTTATCCGCCGTACCTGCGGTTATCTGGGAGAGAACTTCTGGAATGTAGGCAAGACTAAAGAAATCAAAGCCAGAGTAATGCATCTGTAATTTGCGAGGTGAGGGCGTATGAATTACGCAGAAATAAAAAATCTGGATATTGCTAACGGACCGGGCTTGCGTGTATCGTTGTTTGTCAGCGGCTGTACGCATCATTGCAAGGGCTGCTTCAACCCGGAGTCCTGGAATTTTAATTACGGACAGCCATTTACGGAAGCAACGCAAGAGCATTTGCTGGAGCTGTTGGAGAACGAACATATCCGCGGCCTGTCGCTTTTGGGCGGTGAACCATTCGAGCCTGCCAATCAGGCAGCGCTGTTGCCGTTCCTGCGCAAGGTAAGAGCACGCTTCCCCAAGAAGGATATCTGGTGCTACAGCGGTTATAATTTCGAAAAGGATATGCTGACCGGTAATCTCGGTCCTTGGGAAATTACCGAAGAAATGCTGTCTTATATTGACGTATTGGTTGACGGAGAATTTAAGCTTGAGCTGAAGAATCCTAATCTGCGCTTTCGCGGCAGCGAAAACCAACGCGTTATCCTGGTGCAGGAATCGCTGAAGGCAGACGGCATTGTACAATGGGATGACGGCGAAGGCTTGAGCATCTGACAAGCAGTGCTTTTACAAATTTATAAAAAATAAAGCATCCCGGCTCGCAGGAGCAGGGATGCCCGGAAAAAGAAATAGCATTGTCGGTCTTAGCAGGACTGACAATGCTATTTTAATTGTGTGCGCAAGGCTTGCGGAATAACAGATTCTATAAAGGCCTTGACGATTGCTGGTTCAAAATCCAGACCGGCCTTGTTCTGCAGCTCGATAATAGCGTCGGCGTGAGTTTTTTGCCAATGCTGGGTGCAGGGGTTGAGGTTGCGGTCATAATAATTGGCTACGGCAACTATGCGTGCGCCGATAGGGATGTTCTGTCCCTTCAGGCGTTTGGGATAACCGGTGCCGTCCCATTTTTCATGGTGCGCGCGGATGATATCGCTGATGGTATCAAAGCCGGGAATATTCTCCAGCATGCTGGCGCCTGCGATGCAGTGACGTTTATAAATAGACTGCTCGCGCGTAGAAAGAAACGGCAGCTTAGCCAAAATAATATTGGGTACGGAAAGCTGACCGATATCATGCAGCAACGCTGCTGTTTTTATCTGCGAAACCTCGCTGGCAGGCAGACCGAGCTTAGCGGCAGTGCTGGCAGAATAATTGGCAACCTGCTGACTGTGCAGATAAATTTCCCTGTTTTTAATTTCCAGCATTCTTAAATAGAACTCGCAGATATCCTTCGTCAGGCGAGCATCCGCAAAGTCTAGACATTGTGGTATAGCAATCATAAAGCGTATTTCCTTTTTTCCGTTCAATATTGAGTACCAATAGTATAGCACTTTTTGACAAAAGATAAAAGTATGCAGAGCTATTGACTTGCAAAAAAAAATTTTTCCCATTATAATAGATAGGACAACTCAGGTCTGTGGTTGCAAGTCGATGCCAGTTGCAGGCGAAACGATCCACGTAAGCAGCAAAATTTTGCTGTGAGCACGGTGCAGCTTAGAAGTAAGTCCTGCCGTAAAAAAATTATGGGCGAGAGAGGTAGTAGTGGGGAGCGGAATGCTTAGGAGCGAACCTTCCAGCAGGCGAGTGTGGGGGCGAAAACCAGGTCAGCTGAGTTGTTTTTTTGTTACCTAAATTACAGTTTGCTGTATTTTGAAAAAAAATGCGGCAAATTTTTATTTTTATACTGTTTTTTTTCATAAAAATACTTTACCTTGCGGGTATTTAGGTATATAATGTACGTATCTCAAAAATGGCTTACAATATCGAAAGGGGAAATTGATGATGAAGAAGATTTTGTTTTTAGTTATGGCAATTCTGGCTGCTGCTTCTATGATGATTGCCGGCTGCGGCGGTGGCGATAAAAAAGCTGCTGAACCGGAAAAGGTACTGCGTGTAGGTACAGAACCGACCTTTGCACCTTTTGAATTCCAAAAAGAGGGTAGCAAAAGCTATGATGGCTTTGATATGGATCTGGCACGTGCTATCGGCAAGCAAATGGGCTACAAGGTTGAAATTGTCAGCATGGGCTTTGATGCTTTGATTCCGGCACTGAACTCCGGTAACATTGATGTTATTGCTGCAGGCATGAGCATTAATGAAGAACGTCAAAAGGCTGTTACCTTCTCTGAGCCTTATTATACTTCTGGCCTGATTGTCATGGTAAATAAGGACAACAACGAAGTTAAGAGCGTTAAAGATCTGGAAGGCAAACGTATTGCCTGCCAAATCGGTACTACCGGTGAAAAGAATGCCAGAAACGTTGCTAACGCTAAAGTAACTGCTTTCAACACTAATGATGAAGCTGTTATGGAATTGAAAAACAAAGGCGTTGATGCGATTATCAATGATAGTCCTGTAGTTGGTTATTACCTGGCACAGGGCGGTAACACCAGCATGAAGACTGTTGGCGATATCATGGAAGCAGAGCAATACGGTCTGGCTGTTAAAAAAGGTAATGATAAGCTTGCGGGCGAAATCAACAAGGCTTTGGCTGAGTTGAAGAAAAATGGTGAATATGACAAGATTTACAAAACCTGGTTTGGTGAAGTAAAGAAATAATATTTTGTTCACTACGGAGCACGACAGGGTTTAATTGCCGGACGTGCTCCGTTTGACATTAAAAAATTAGAAAAGAAAAAATGAGGGGGACCAACAAATGAAAAAGGTATTAGTATTTTTAATGATGGCTATTATGGCCTGTAGCATGCTGCTGACCGGCTGCGGCGGTGAGGAAAAAAAGGCGGCTGACAGCGCTAAGGTTTTGCGTGTCGGCACCGAGCCTGTATTCGCACCGTTTGAATTTCCAAAGGAAGGCAGCAAGGATCTGACCGGCTTTGATATTGAGCTGATTGAAGCTCTTGGCAAGCAAATGGGCTACAAGGTTGAAATGGTAAGCATGGGCTTTGATGCTCTTATTCCGGCGCTGAATTCCAACAATATTGATGTTGCTATTGCCGGTATGACCATTACCGACGAACGTAAAAAGGTTGTTGATTTTACCGAATCCTATTATACTTCCGGTCTGATGATCATGGTACGTAAAGACAGCAATGTAAAATCCATCGATGATTTGAAGGGCAAAACTATTGCCTGCCAAATCGGTACTACCGGTGAAAATAAATCCAGAACTGTTGAAGGCGCTAAAGTAAAGGCATTCAATACTCAGGACGAGGCTTCTCTGGAGCTGAAAAACGGCGGTGCTGATGCTGTAATCGGTGATGCTCCGGTTGTTGAATACTATATGACCAAAGCAGGCAAGGACTTTGCTAAAACTGTTGGTGAAAGAATGGAAGCTGAGCCTTACGGCATTGCTGTTAAAAAAGGCAGCAAGCTGGCTGGCGATTTAAATAAAGCTTTAGCTGAATTGAAAAAGAGCGGCGAATATGATAAGCTTTATACTAAATGGTTTGGAGAGAAAAAATAAGCAGTGGTTCTCTCCAGCCTACAACTAAGAATTTAGAAGGGATTGGGAGAATATGAATTTTGAGCTTATGGCAAATTCGTTTCCGCTTTTGCTGGCCGGTGCCGCTATTACCGTAGAGATTACGGCGATGAGCGTTACCTTCGGTCTGCTGATTGGCTGCATGATTGGTATTGCGCGTTTGTGCAGCATTAAGCCGTTGCGTTATTTTGCCAATGTTTATGTCGATTTTATCCGCGGCACTCCGTTGCTGGTACAAATCTTCCTCGTGTATTTTGCGTTGCCGAACATTATCGGCAGCCGTGTTGATCCGTTTGTGGCAGCAATTTCCGCCTGCTCTATCAACAGCGGTGCGTATGTTGCCGAAATCTTCCGTGCAGGCATTCAGTCTATCGACAAGGGCCAGATGGAAGCAGGCCGCAGCCTCGGTATGACCTGGGCGCAGACTATGCGCTATATTATTATGCCGCAGGCCTTCAAGCGCATCATTCCGCCTCTGGGCAATGAATTTATTGCGATGCTGAAGGATTCCTCTCTGGTTTCCGTTATCGGTTTCGAAGAGCTGACTCGTCGCGGCCAGCTGATTATTGCCCGTACCTACGCTTCCTTTGAAATCTGGATGGCTGTAGCTATTATCTATCTGATTATGACCTTTGCTGTTGCAAGGTTTACCGGTTATCTGGAGCGGAGGTTTGACACGAAATGAGCAAGGAAATGATTGTAATCAAAGATCTGAAGAAAAGCTTTGGTGATTTGCACGTACTCAAGGGTGTAAACCTGACGATTGCGGAAAAAGAGGTTGTTGTTATTATCGGCCCCAGCGGTAGCGGTAAGAGTACTTTGCTGCGTTGCATCAACTTTTTGGAGGAGCCTACCGGCGGCAGCATTGTTATCGACGGTATTCCTCTGAACGGTGAGGCTAATATCAACGAAATCCGCAAGGAAGTAGGCATGGTATTCCAGCGCTTTAATCTGTTCCCGCATATGACTGTTATGCAGAATCTGATGCTGGCACCGATGAAGGTACGCGGCGTTTCTAAGGATGAAGCAGAAAAGACTGCGCATATGTACCTGAAAAAGGTTGGCATGGAAGACAAAGCCAACAATTATCCTGATCAGCTCAGTGGTGGTCAACAGCAGCGTGTTGCAATTGCGCGTGCCCTGTGCATGAAGCCGAAGGCTTTGCTGTTTGACGAGCCGACAAGTGCTCTCGACCCGGAAATGGTTAACGAGGTTCTGGATGTTATGAAGCAGCTGGCTAACGAAGGCATGACCATGGCTGTTGTTACTCACGAAATGGGCTTTGCCCGTGAGGTTGGCGACCGTGTATGCTTCGTAGACGGTGGCAAGATTTTGGAAGAAGGAACTCCTGAGGAGATTTTTGGCAATCCGAAAGAAGAACGCACCAAAAACTTCCTGTCCAAGATTTTATAAGATAATTAAATATCGGCAACATATTTCATGATGATTATGATTAAGCATTACAGTTAATTAGCCTTGTGCTACGGTTGATAAGGTAATTATTTTCGCTAAAAAGAAATATTTCATGTTGCAAAAAACATAACTTCGCTCTAAGAGTGTTAACCGATATCTGAAAGATATTACTTTTATAGGTTATCTTAGAGCGGAGTTTTTCTATTCATATTTAAATTTTCTTTGCAATTTACGTCAGAATGAGAATATAGTTGTCAGTTGGTTGACGTATAATTACAATATAATAATGCTTTAAACATTAAGGGCTTCGTTCTAAAATTACGGAGTCCTTTTTGATTTATCAGGTGCCGTAGGCACCTGCAAGCCAAAAGTACTCGATGTACTTTTGCTTGACGGGGGGGGGACAACATGCTATAATTCTAGCAGTGACTAATTATGTAATTAAAGTAATTGCAAAATAAGAAAAAAACAAATATACATAATTAACAATTTAGAAAGCTTTACATGCAAGTATTTCCTCTTTGAGGAACTGCAAACACTACATGATATATTGCTATAAAATTTAAGAGTCTAACGAGAAAACAAGAGAATAAAAGCGTATCAGGTGTATTTATACTTAATAGATAAACAGGTGCAAAACCTGTGCTGTCCCGCAGCTGTAATGTGGAATCGGTCTTATAATGTCACTGGGAAACCGGGAAGACAAGGATTACGATGAAACTGAGCCAGAAGAACTGCCTGATTTTCTTTAAGTGTTAAGTGTGCTGCGAGTGACAGTAGGCTACTAAGGGATAAGTGTGCCCTTCTGTCATTAGGCAGAAGGGCGTTTTTTTATATAGAGCGCCTTTAAAAAATATGATTTTAGCCAAAGCAGCAAGCAAAACTAGGACAGCTTGGTGGCGGAGGTTAAAAAATAAATTTTTAATGAGGTGTTTGAGTATGTTAAAAAGTAAAAAAGCACTGGTTATGTCAGTGCTGTGCGCAGTTGCCAGCGCAGGCTTCGTAGCATCCGCGAGTGCAGCAGATACTACTATGCAAGGTGATTTGGCTGAAGTGGTTGTAGAGGGAAAAAGAAGTGTAGATTCAGAATATGCTGGTGGTTTTGTTGGAAGAGGTGGAAATATAGGTATTCTGGGGCGTCAAGACTATATGTCAACACCTATGCAAGTTACTTCTATTACTGCAAAAGCGATTGATAGTGTTAAATTGCCGGGTCAAACTTTAACACAAGCTGTAACTTTGGATCCAGCTGTTCGTGCAAGAGGTGGCAATGCTTATAATGATATAAGCATTCGTGGTTACTCCATTAGTCCTCACGATTTTTATGTAGATGGTATATATGGTTTGATGTGCCAGTCTTCTATTCCTACTAATTGGTTGGAGCGTATAGATGTTATTTCAGGGCCGTCTACATTTACACATGGTGGCTCCTCTGCTGGCAAGAGTGTTAGCGGTGCAATAGATCTTATTCCGAAAAAAGCAAAAGATGATCCGACACTTAATTTTACAGAAACATTTTCTGGACGCGGAAATTGGACTGAAGCAGTTGATATTGGTCAACGATTCGGTAAAGACAAGGAATGGGGCGTACGCGTAAATGGTGCATACTCTGACGGTGAAACCTTCCGCAAAAAAGAAGATATGACAATGGGCAATATTTTTGTTGATATAGACTATAACAAAAAAAATACACGCGCAAACTTCTTTTATGGACATACACATGTCAAAGAGATGGCACCAGATCTTCCCCTTAATTTAGGAAAGTTTAATGTTCCATCTGCACCTAAGCTAAGCACAAATTTCCAGGCATCTTGGACCGATTATTCTTACAACACAGATATTCTCGGCATTTCTTTTGAACATGATTTCAACAAGAATTTGACTTGGTTTTTGAAGGCAGGATATCAAGATGAAGACTGGTATAGCTGTTTTGAATCATATTATCCGACTCTTGTTAGTGACAAAGGTGATTTTGAGTCATATATTGAACAGGTACCTATTCGTTTGTTCCGCAAATCGGCTTCTACGGGAATGAAGCTTAATTTTGAAACTGGCAAAGTAAAACACAATGTTGTAGTCAGTGCAGATAAATCATGGTATAGTGGATATTGGGGAGATTGGGCTGCAGGCTATGATTATATCTATAATGGCAATATCTATGATAATTCTATAGAACAATCACAGAAACCGTCTGTAGATCATTTGGATTGGGGACCATATGCAAAACAAACTAGCTATGGTATTTCGTTTATAGATAAACTTGAAGCTGGCAAATTTACAACACTATTAGGACTCCGTCACCAAAAAGATCATACTTCAGGGGCATACAAAGGATCTGCTAATGCACCATCACTGGGATTGATGTATAAGTTTGATGATAAATTGGCTGCTTATGGAAACTGGATTCAAGGTATCACTCCAGGTGTAGTTGTTGGCTCTCGATATAAGAATAAGGGTGATGTACTTGATCCCGTTAAAACTACACAACGTGAATTAGGGGTAAAATGGGACAATGGCAATATCGGCGGAACGGCATCTTATTTTTACGTAAATCAGATGATTGCGGTTGCAGATAACAACAATGTCCTTGGTTATGATGGTCATCAAATGAGCAAAGGATTCCAAGTTAATTCATTTGGTGAACCTATCAAAGGATTACATCTCTTGGGCGGATTTATGTATATGGAATCGACGAATAAGGGTGGTTCCTATGATGGTCTTTATGTAAATAGTCAGCCAAAATGGAATGCTACATTAGGTATGGAATACGATATTAATGATAGATTTGCGCTAACTAGCCGTGCAGTATATAATGGCAGTTCTTGGGCTGACAGTAGTAATACCAAGAGGTTATCTCCTTGGACTCGTTTAGATTTGGGAGCAAAGTATACGTGGATGCAAAATAATAAGCCTATCACATTGGCACTGAATGTATACAACGTATTGGACCATAGATATTGGTATGGTAGTGGAAATAATACCATTATGCTTGGTACTCCGCGTACTGCTGTTCTTTCTCTGAGCATGGATTTTTAATACATAAAAATTTCAATTGCGCTTAGGTTGGATTCTTGTTTTTTTAACTAATAGTGATAGTGAATGAAAATTTTGTAATGGACAAAACCTTTGGGGCACAAAGAGTATCTTTGTGCCTTTTAAGGTATGTTCGTTTAATGTAAAGTCGATTTTGCGAGAGATATATGAATGTGAATAAAAAGATTTTTTTTGTGGAAATTGCTGTTATTCTATTTATTTCTTCTGTGTTGTCAGGTTGCTCAAGTTATTCGAAAGACTCTTCCGCGCAGATTAAACAATCTGATAGAGTTCGAGAAGTGAAAACTTTGAACGTTGCGGAATATTCTGTTTTAGGGCATTCTATACAACGTTTTGAAAAAAATCCTCAGAGAGTCATTGCTGACGGATTGGGTGAAACCGAAATGGTACTTGCTTTTGCAGATCCTGAAACAATATTAGCTGTATATGGTTTTTACAATCTTCATGATTTTGTTAAACCACAGTTTAAGGAGAAATTAAATAAACTGCATATTCTTAAACAAGGTGAAACAAATAAAGAGCTAATCCTTAGTCTTCAACCAGATTTGATTATTGCTGAGCAATGTAGCTTTGTTACTAAATCACTTGGAACTACGGAGTTTTGGAATAAAAGAGGAATTAAAACTTATGTCCCGGCTAATACGAATAGTCCTGGAAAACACATAGTTAAGGAGTCAATAGAAATAGAGAAACAATATATTAGGGATTTTGGCATCATATTCGGAAAGGAAAAGTTAGCTGATATGTATGTAAAGGATATTGAGCAGACATTACAATTTTTCCAGAAAAGAGCGAAGAATGGTTCTAAGCAGCGTGTGATGGTAGTAGAAAATTTTGGTAAAACTATTGCATCGTATGATAAAACTAAATTAGTAGGTGATATGGTTCTTAAACTTGGCGGAACTATTCCTGAGACTCAACCAATTTTAGGGGAAGAAGATTTTTTGCAAGAAAATCCAGACATAATTTTCGTTGTATGCAGTGATGGGGATCGTGGAAAGTGCATGGAATTCTTTTTAAGAAAACCTCAATTCCGGACAATAAATGCAATTAAAAGAAAAAAAGTGTATAGTATAGAGCTTGAATCAATGTACGGAGCTGGATTGCGAGTCAAGGATGGTTTAGAACGTATTGGTCTGGCATTGTATCCAGAATTTGAAGAGGAATATAGAAGTACACAAAATAATACTATAAATCCAAGTTATATTGATTGGTTAGATTATAAAAGCGCAGCAGATATTGAGTAACATAAATTTAACTTAGTGTATCTAGCTTATTGTTTTTTGACTTATAGTAAAGACAGATGCACTATTTTTGTAATTTGATTCTAAAAAACATAATAATGATTTTACTTATCTAATAATATAAACTTCAATAGATGTTAAGAATGTTTTCGATAATAAGTTTCGCATATATCTTAATATAGGGAGAAAGATGATGGTTGATTTTTTGAAAAAGCAGGGTTACCTGTTCATTTGCCTGGGACTGATTGCTTTGCTGATAGTTGCTTTGTTTTGGGCGCTGTCAATCGGTACGGTCAAGCTGCCGTTGGGAAATATTTATAATGCAGTTGTAGAGCAGCTGTTTAGCGGACAGCCTATCGAAGGTGTTGACCGCGGACCGGTACATGATATTATCTGGCTGCTGCGTTTGCCGCGTCTGGTACTGGCTGCCTTAGTCGGTATGGGCCTTTCGGTTTGCGGTGTTATCATGCAGGCTGTAGTAAAGAACCCCTTGGCTGACCCGTATATTCTGGGTATTTCCTCCGGTGCTTCGCTGGGTGCGACGGCAGCAATTCTGCTCGGTATCGGCGTTGCGCTTGGTGAAAACTTTGTAGGCATTGCCGCCTTTATCGGTGCCTTTGCTATGTCGCTGGGCGTACTGTTTATCTCTAATCTTGGAGGTCGCAGCAACTCCGTCAAGCTGCTTCTGGCAGGCATGGCGCTGAGCGCAGTCTGCGGTGCGTTCTCCAGCTTTATAGTTTACTTTGCCAATAATAAAGAGGGCATGCAGACCATTGCCTACTGGATGATGGGCAGCTTTGCCGGTGCCAAGTGGGAAACCTTGGCTGTTATCGGACCAATCGTGCTATTGGCTGTACTGTTCTTCTGGACGCAGAGCCGTATGCTTAACCTTATGCTGCTTGGTGATGAATCTGCCTTGACCTTGGGCACGGATTTACATATTTACAGACAGATTTATTTGCTGGTAAGCTCTCTTATCGTAGGCTTTGTAGTGTATGCTGCAGGTATGGTAGGCTTTGTCGGGTTGGTAGTACCGCACGTTATCCGTATGCTGGTAGGCACCGACCATAAAAAACTGATACCTGTTTCCGCTTTGACCGGTGCGGTATTTTTGGTAATCGCGGATGGTCTGTGCCGTGTAATTATTCCGCGCACCGAGCTGCCAATCGGTATTTTGATATCCTTAATCGGCGCGCCCTGCTTCGTTTACCTGATGATTAAGAAAACCTATGGCTTTGGAGGTAACTGATAATGGAGATTTTAGCAGAAGCAGTAAAAATGGCTTTCGGACCAAAGGAAATTCTTAAGGGAATAGATTTCAGCCTGCATAATAAGGAATTTGTGGGCATTATAGGGCCTAACGGCAGCGGTAAAAGTACCTTTCTGAAATGCGTTTACCGTGTGCAGAAGCCTACAGATGGTAAAATTACCTTCAACGGAACGCCGTTGGACGAGCTTTCCTACCGTGAATCAGCGTTGCAGTTGGCGGTAGTAGCACAGCATAATGTTTACAGCTTTGATTTTTCGGTGCTGGAGGTTGTGCTGATGGGACGTTCGCCGCACAAGAAAATGCTGGAGCGTGATAATCTCAACGATTACCGCATCGCACGCGAAGCGTTGGCGACTGTAGGTCTGGCGGACTTCGAAGAACGCAGCTTTGCTACCTTGAGCGGCGGCGAGCAGCAGCGTGTAATTTTGGCGCGTGCGCTGACGCAGCAGACGGAATGCCTGGTGCTGGATGAGCCGACGAACCATCTGGATGTCAAGTATCAGCTGCAGATTATGGATATAGTAAAATCGCTTGATCTGACTGTTGTAGCAGCGGTACATGATTTAAATATTGCAGCAATGTACTGTGACCGTCTGGTAGCAATTAAAAACGGACAGATTGTAGGTATGGGAACACCGCGAGAGCTGCTGACGGAAAAGTTTATCTATGATATGTATGAGGTGCGCTGCAGGGTAGATGAGGATGCATCTGGCAGAATTAATATAGTTTATCTGCCTCAGCACTGGCAATAGGACGGCGGCGGATAAGGTGCCATCTGCGTCTTCACCGCTCCTCGACGTACTAAAAAATATATTTATTATCTGATTGTCTGAAGCATAAATGATAGTTTTCCGGTAGCTTGTTTTAATGCATAATAAGGCTTATAATATGATTAAAAAGGAAGTACGCCAAAACTGCGACTGCCTAAATATGTTTTTTGTTTGCTTATTACATATGGAAAGAAATAATAGTTTAGGTATTTTGTTTTAAGCAGGCTATCATAAAATAATAAACTAATCATCATATATGGAGTGATAATTATGCAAATACAATTAGACGGACAACAATACCCTTATGCTTCACGCCGTCGCGTAGTTTATGGCAGACGCGGTATGGTTTGCACCTCGCAGCCATTGGCATCGCAGGCTGGCCTGCAGATTTTGCAGCAGGGCGGTAACGCTATTGATGCAGCCATCGCGACAGCAATTTGTCAGACCGTAGTTGAGCCTACGAATAACGGTCTTGGCAGTGACTGCTTTGCGATTGTCTGGGTAAAGGATAAGCTTTATGGTATCAACGGCAGCGGTTATGCGCCGCAGAACCTGACGGCGGAGACAGTGCGCGCTGCAGGCTATACAGAGAAAATGCCGTTCAGAGGCTGGCAGGCTGTGACTGTTCCGGGAGCGCCTTCAGCCTGGGCGGAGCTGCATAAGCGCTTCGGCCGTCTGCCCTTTGCGCAATTATTTGCCCCTGCTATTGATTATGCGGAAAACGGATATCCTGTTTCCCCGATAGTAGCACGCTTTTGGCAGGAGGGCATTGAGGCGCTGGCGCCGTATAAGGATAATCCTGCTGTTGCGCCCTGGTTTGCAACCTTTGCTCCCCAAGGCGTGGCACCACGCACAGGCGAGCTGGTACGTCTTCCGGACCATGCCAAAACACTGCGCCTGTTGGCGGAAAGCTATTGCGAAAGCTATTATCGCGGTGAGCTTGCCGAAAAAATAGTCGATTTCAGCGAAAAGACCGGCGGTTGCCTGACGCTGGCAGATTTGGCAGATTATCGTGCGGAATTTGTTGAACCTGTGCATATTAATTATCGTGGCTATGATGTGTGGGAGATGCCGCCAAACGGTCATGGTATTACAGCGCTGATGGCTTTGAATATATTGAAGGGCTTTGAATTAGACGGACGTGACAGCGTAGCAACACTGCATAAGCAGATAGAAGCTATGAAGCTGGCTTTTGCCGATGGCATGCAGTATATTGCTGACCCGCGCTATATGCGCACTAAGGTGGAAGCTATGCTGAGCGAGGAATATGCAGCCAAACGCCGTGCACTGATTGGCGAGCAGGCCTTGCTGCCGGAAGCAGGCAAACCGTTCTGCGGCGGTACTGTGTATCTGTGTACTGCAGATAATGAAGGAAATATGGTATCCTTTATTCAGAGCAACTACAAAGACTTTGGCAGTGGCGTTGTGCTACCTGGTTATGGCATCAACTTTAATGACAGAGGCGCAGGATTTAGCTTAGACGAATCTTCGGATGATTTTCTGCTGCCGCGCAAAAAGCCGTATCATACAATTATCCCCGGCTTTTTAACTAAGGACGGCGAAGCTGTTGGTCCGTTTGGTGTTATGGGTGCCTATATGCAGCCGCAAGGTCATGTTCAGGTGCTGATGAACACGATTGATTTTCTGCTGAATCCGCAGGCTGCTCTGGACGCACCGCGTTGGCAGTGGATTGATGGGCGCGAGGTGTGGCTGGAGGATCGCTTTGCGCCGGAGATTGTTGAAGAGCTGCGCAAGTTGGGGCATGAGGTGCGTGTAATGAGCGATTACACCAGCTTTGGCAGAGGTGAAATTATTTGGCGCTGCGCTGATGGCGTACTGGCGGGAGCAACGGAGCCGCGTGCTGACGGAACCGTGGCTGCCTGGTAAATTTATAAGTTTTTGTGCATGAATATGATATTTTCTACTGTGGGCAGTACGCACGTGATTATGATTAAGCTGCGTTTTCAAGAATTGGCATACGCATGATACTACAATAGTAACCTTGTGGTAACTAGCGCACGTGAAAGTGCGTACTTTACAGGACTGCAATTTGGTACTATGATATGTACAGATGATGTGCAATGCATCACGAGGAGGTTAACAGATTATGACACAAGAAACTTTGAATTTTGTAAAAGAACAAACTGAAGCTTTAATTGCTGCTCCGAGCTGCAGCGCTGAAGCAAAGTCTGCTGCTGAAAAATGGCTGGTAGCTGTTGGTACTGCGGAAGAAGCAGAAGTAACCAAGGCTTATATTGCAGAGCTAGAAGCAGACATTATGCCTATTGACGGCCTGATTGCGTTTGCCAATTCCGAAGCAGGTATTGGCGTTTTCGGCGCTGAGCTGGATAAAAATATTCTGGCACATGCTAAGGAAATCAAGGCTGCCGGTGCGGAGTATTGCGATTGCCCAGCCTGCGCTGCCTGCAAAGCAATTTTGGATAAAAAGGCAGAGCTGCTGTAATTAATCTTAAAAATAACATTAACCGCCCGTGTCTCAGGTGAATGTGAGATGCGGGCGGTTATTTGTTTGTAAAAAGTTTTTCTCTTTGGTGCACCGACAAGTTTGAAAAGTATAAAATTTTAATAACTTAAATCTTGTCGGGGGGGGCAACGGTGCTATAATATTAGTATAAGCAAACATTGTTATAATATGAATTTAATATTGATTGTTTGCTGAGATGATATTTTAGTGAGTGTAGTCTTGTTATGTTATTGTAATCAGAATTAACTGCTAAAAAAGAGAAAGGGCGTGTGGTTGTGAAATTAAAACATAATGACAAATTTTTGGCTAAAAAAGTTCTGCTTTCAGTTGTAGCGGCAGGCGTAATGACTGGATTCGTGATGAATGCGGAAGCTGCTGAGGGAAAATTTTCTGGAAATCAAGTATTTAATGAAACAAATGTAACTTATGAGAAGGTAAATGCATCAGGTGAAGCTAATGTTACTTTAACAAATGGTGTTGTAACTGGACTCAAAGAAAATCGTTCTGATCATGATGATCCTGAAGATGATGGTAGAACTCATGCTGATGTTGCTACCGAAATTAAAGATTCAGGTACTCGTGTGGAAGCAAATAATATAGCTTTTACCGGTGAAGTGAGCGCTGTTAATGGTAGTAATGTTATTATTAATGGTGGTAGCATAACGGCTGGTAATGCTTATTATGATGATGCACATGGTAATAAAGTAGAGAAGCTGGCTACTGAAATTGGTGCGCATGATGGTTCTACAATTGAACTTAATAAGGTAAAAATTGATTCTAATATTGGTGCTTTTGATGGCGGTGTTGTTACTGTTAATGATTCCAGTGTAAATGCAGCGTTTGCTATTTATGCTGAAGGCAAGGGCACGATTAATCTGATTAGCAACGATGGCAAAGCAACCTATACTGTTGGTGAAGATGGTATTGGAGCTTTTGATGGCGGTGTTATTAATATTAAAGGTGGCGGCACCTTGCTGACTACTACAAATATTAGTGCAGAAGGTAACGGTAGCAAGTTCATTACCGATGGCAGTGTTGAAGCCCAAAAGATTGTAGCTGGTTCTAATGCGAGTGTAAATTTAAATGGCGGTGGCAAAATTACAGGCGCTGAACTGCCGAGTGGAACTAAAGTAGTTGCAACAGTAACAGGCAACTCTACTCTGACAGCAACTAACGTTGATTTCACAGGTGATTTTAAAGCAGAAGGCGGCTCTACGATTATCCTTAATGGCGGCAGTGTAACTGCAAGTGATTATTACGATAAAGCTGGCAAAAAGGATGGATATACTGAGTTTGGCGCAGTTGGCATAGGCTCTAACATTGAAGCAGATGGCGTAGATATAAAATCTGCAACGCTTGCAAAAGATGGTGCAAAGGTAACCATCAAAAACTCCAGCATTAACACCGTTGAAGGAATTTGGGCTTGGAACGAAAAGAAAGGTGGCCAAGGTTCAGAAATTGTTTTAGATGGCACAGCTGCTAATGTTTATACTGTTGGCGAATCCATCGTTGCTTACAATGGCAGCAAAATTTATATCAACGGCGGTACGCTGAAGGATGATAATTTGAAGAGCAAGATGTTCGGTATTGAGACTGAGGATGGAACAATTAATACTGATGCCAAAGGCATTGTTCTCGACAAAAACGGCGTAATTTCCACCATGTCTGACCAGATTTATGCTAACGCTGCATCCGCAAATCAAAAAGAATCCGGTGCTATTACTAACGAAGGTATTGACTTCAAAGGTGGCAGCCTGATTTTGAATGATGCTAAGTATACTCAGTCTTATACAGATTCTGCGCAAGCTGAATTGAAAAAGCATGGCGCAACCAAGCTGACTATGAGTGGCGAGCTGGTAAAAGAAGAAACCGGTGAAGTCAAGACTGAAATTTCAGTAGATGAAGCAGCTGATAAATTTGGTAGCGATACCGAGCTTGATAAGGTTACTGCTAAGGCTGAAAACAACCTTTTGGTTGGTAGCAAGGATTCTTCCTTAGCAGGCAAAGATATTGCAGGCGTTAATGTTAAAGATCAGGTTGAAAATGGCTTTGCTGTTGGTAAGCTTGACCTTGGCGCAGGCAGCAATGGTGTGGTAATCACTAATGATAAAGAAGTAACTCTTGGCGGCAGTCAAGGTGGCAGTGTAATTACCGTTGATGGTGCAGATGCAAAAGTTAAAGTAGTTGTTGGTACTGATGATCATGCTAATCCTGTTGCTGGTGCAACGGAAATCATTGGCCATTTGAATATCGGCAACGCATTGGCTACAAGCAATACGCAATATAACTTAAACGGTGAAGTAATTGTTAACGATGCAAGTACGCTGAAAACTAATGGTCAGGTAGAAGTTACTGACAGTATTACCTTGGTAGGTGGTAGACTTAATGCTGAAAAGGGTTCTTTAAATACTGATAAATTAATAGTAGATAAAATTGGTGATTTAGCAGGTAACGTTGGTGCTAAAAAATTAGAACTTATTCCCGGCAGCTCTTTGAACAGCGCTTTGAATATTGGCGATGATACTGGTGCTGGCAAACTCACTGTTGACGAAATAAAATTAAATGGTGGTTCTATTCTCCTTGACCCAGTATGGAGGGAAGGAACAACTATTAGTGATGCTAGTGGCTTGGCTGTGAAAAATATTACGACAGTAGATGGTAAGTACATAGTTGGTCGAAACTCTGTACTTTCTTTGGGTGCAGATTTAGCAACGGCTGAAAGTGTTTTTGCTAAGACTGAGCAAACATGGGGAGAAAATGAAATTTCTGCTGCAGCTTATATCGCTTCTACTATTAATGTTAGAAACGGTTCTCTGATTGTTGATGGTTCTCGAGTTGATTATCCGACAACTGCTGTTACAAATGGTTCCGTTAACTTTGCGGATAAATCCTTGCTGATGGTAGATGGTGAAAAAACTAAAACTACTGCGGCAATTACTGGTGTAACTGATGCAACTGTTGCAGATTCTTCTAAACTGTATATTGATAACGCTAAAAACGGCGAAACCTATAAGATTATTGCTGGTAGCGAAAATGGCTGGAAGAAAGAAAATGTTATCAGCAATAACAAACTGCTGAAATTTAATATTGAAGACAGCACAACACATGATGCTTATAATGTAACTGCTGATTCTGATTCTGTCAAAGAAGCATACGGAAGTGCAATTTTTGCAGGCGATGTTTATGACGCAGCTATCCTTGCTGGTGGCGCTGCTGCTGAGTTTGTAAATAACGCATCTGATGACCACAACAATGCCGATGACGCTGCAAAAGCGAGCGCTCTCAACAGCGCAGCAGCTATGGGTGAGCTGGCAGGCGTTGAGCATGGCACTTATGCAGCAAGCAACCTGTTGACTGATGCTGTAACTGACCATATGTCCTTGGCAAATGATAAAGACCATGACAGCGATATCTGGGCAAAATACATCCATACTAAAGAAGATATTGATGGCTTGTCCGTTGCTAACTTTGGTGCTGATTATGATGCTCAATATAACGGCATTGTAGTTGGTGCAGATCTCTACAAGAACGGCAAGGCAACCGTTGGCGCAGCATTGACCTACGTAGATGGCAACATCAATGGCAACACGCTGGCAGCTAGAACTAAAAATGATGCAACCTACTATGGCGCAAGCATTTATGGCGGCATTCAAAACGAGGATAGCGCAGTAGTTGGCGATATCAGCTATCTGCATGGCAAGAACGATATTACCCAATACAACAGCGGTGCAACCTTAACTGCTGATGCAAAATCTGATGCCTTCAGCATTGGTGTACGTGCTGAAAAGAGCGTAAAAGCTGGCGTAGGCAAGTTCGTTCCGTATGCTGGTATCCGTTACATGCACCTTGGCGCCGGTAACTACACCAATAGCATTGGCATGGCTTATGATGGCGATGATATGAACCTGTGGCTGCTGCCTGTAGGCGTAAAATACAGCGCTGATGTAAAAGCTGGCGGCTGGACAATTCGTCCTATTGCGGAAGTTGGCTATGTATGGAACATGGGCGACCGTGATGCAGACCAAACTGTAAGCCTGAACGGTGCAAGCGATGGCTTTGGCTATGATGTAACTGATAGCGGAAGCTACATTGGCCGCTTCATGGTTGAAGCTGAAAAAGCTAATGTAACTTATGGCTTAGGCTATGAGTATCAGAAGGGTGACAGCGTAAAGGCTAACCGCTGGATGGCTAACCTGAACTGGAGCTTCTAATTAAAACAAATTAATCTTCAAAAATAAAACTGACCGCCCGTATCTCAGGTGAAATGGAGATGTGGGCGGTTATAATTTTCTTTCAAAAAAATGTTGCTTGCGGTATAATATAAAAAATACTGAAGGAGGGAAAAGCATGGATAAGTATATAATTATGAATAAAAATATTCCTTTGGTTAAGACAACGATGTCCGCGGCAGGCTATATAACTGAAGTCCTGCAGATATACAATCCAGAAGCCTTTCCGGTAGGTATTTTTACTGATGATTTCAATAAGCTCACAGACAAATTAAATCAATGGTGGCGTAGCCGTATTATTCCTGCAAGTCGCGACGGATTGCGCTATATCCTGCATTTGTATGATGTCGAATCTCCAGCGGTTTTGAGCAAGCGCAGCTTGGGGTTGAGCCTGTCTGATCAATATTGGCTGAAGCCTGTCGGCAGTGAACTGACATGGCAGGAGGTAAACTTTTTCACCAACGATTTTTCCAAGGAGTTAGGGGAAGCGTTTTTTCAAAAGGAATCTTCCAGGCCTGCAATAAATCCGTTCACTCCGGATGCTTCAAGCAATGGCTGGTTAAAGAAAAAGTGGGTGAAAATTAACGGAGCCACGTATCTTGCCAAAGCAGGTTCAGTGCCGCTGTTGCAGCAGCCGTATAATGAAATTGCTGCCGCTAATGTAGCGGAGGCTCTGACGATTAAGCATGTTCCCTATGAGCTGATTATAGAGGATAATCGTCCGCTGTGCCTGTGTCCTAATTTTATTACTACGGAAACAGAATTTGTTCCTGCGTATTTTGTTAAGGATATTCTTCCCAAGTCGAATAACGATTCTGTTTACGGACACTTCCTCAGATGCTGCGAGCAGTTGCAAATACCTGATGTTGCAGGCTATTTGCAGCAGATGCTTTGCCTGGATTACCTGATTGAGAACAGTGACAGGCATTATGGTAATTTCGGTTTTATCCGTGATGTTGATTCTTTGAAGTTCCTAGGTCCTGCACCGTTGTTTGATAATGGTACAAGTCTGTGGTGCGAATCATTAAATAGCGAAATAGGAACAGAATTACCTGCTATGCCATTTAAAGATACGCAGAAAAAGCAGCTTGCCTTAGTTAAAGAGTGTCTTATTGATATCAATGGAATTAATGCTTGCGCTGAGATAGTACGGAATACCTTGTCGACAAGTCCGTATTTGGATAAAGAGCGCGTTACACGTATCAGCGAAGCAGTTGGTAACCGTGCGCGTGGCCTGAAAAATTATTTGAGTAAGCTAAACTGAAAGTGAGCATCAAAAAACCGCTAAAGTCTTCAAAAAGCCTTAGCGGTACTTTTCTTTTTTGTGCGTCTGGGAGAAATCGAACCTTCGCTCACGGTTCCGGAGAAATAGTATGTTTGTTATGTAACGAATTTCAAAGCTATAAACTACTGGTATTTAGCTGTTGGATATAGTATAATGAACGTAGAAAAAGTGCTACCGATAGACGGTTGCCTTTTAAATCATGTAGTAAAAAAATAACCGCAAGTTTGCAGACTGGGCGGTTATTTTTTTACTGAGTCGGCATTCTTGAAAGGGAGCAAACCTCCGCACACGGTTCCGGAGAAATAGCAAGCTTGTATTGTAACGAGATTCAGAGTTATAAACTGCTTGTCTTTAGTTGTTGGATATAGTATAATAAATATAGAAAAAGTGCTACCGATAGACGGTTGCCCTTAGAAAATGTTAGTTAAAAATAACCGCTCGTTTTCCTAGGACGGGGCGGTTATTTTTTTGCGTTTTTACCGAGTTCATAGCCGAATTTGACACAAGCCAAACCGAAGCCTAATAATGCGAGGACTTCAAGAATATTCATCGGCGCCACCCTCTTTCTTGTAGATTTCCATAAGGATATGGATTCTTGCAATAGGAGAGCCGCAAAGCCCTCCGAGGAGAGCAACCGCCTACCGCTGTGGTAGCACTAATTAATTTTAACATACGTTTGCAGAAAAGTGAATATAGAGGAATATAAAACCGGTCGATAATATTAGTGCATATCGATAATATTAGTGCATAAAAAATCCCTTCCCATACAAAATGGAAAGGGTACTTTTCTTTTTGGTGCGCCTGAGAGGAATCGAACCTCCGCACACGGTTCCGGAGACCATTGCTCTATCCACTGAGCTACAGGCGCAAAAACTACAATGGAATTATACCACAGATGTGAAACTTATGCAAAGAAAAGCCTTCTTTTTTGTCTTGTGCGCGCTTATATGTTACAATAATATTATTAATTTAATGAGCATGTATTACCTTGGACATGCGCTTTGAATAGAGGTTGCTTATGAAAGAAAGAAATCCTTATTGTCTGCTGGCCTTTGCAATTGTGCTTATCTGGGCGCTGTGGAATTACAATGTCAGCCTAAAACTGCTGGCTGGTATATATGATGTTTTGTTGCCGTTTGTCATTGGCGGTTGTATGGCTTTTATCGTCAATGTGCTGATGAAGAAGCTGGAGCAATATTGGCGCAGAATTTTTAAGCAGAGCGTGGTATCGCGTTTCGAGCGTCCTGTGTGTCTGCTTCTGAGCCTAGCGATTATCATCGGCTTTTTGGCCTTTTTTGTGCTGACGATTGTGCCCGAGCTGCACGCCAGCATGAAAATGCTCGTCAAGATGCTGCCGCCGGCGTTGGCTAAGCTGAATATTTATCTGCAGCAGAAGGCGCAGGAGCTTTCCTTCTCGGCAGACGAGCTGGCTGTGGTACAGGCGCAGGCTAAAGAGGTTTATCAGACGATGCTCAATTATCTGCAGAACAACAAGCGTCTTTTGCTGGAGCAGACGTTTTTGGCAACGGCCTCCGTTCTGGAGGTGCTTGCAAGCTGTGTTATCGGTTTTGTCGTAGCAATCTATTGTCTGCTGGAAAAGCATCGTCTTGCGCGCAACTTTAAATGTGTAATTTTTGCTTTTTGCTCGAAGGAGCGTGCTGCTTATATTCTGCATGTTTTGCAGACGGCAGAGCAGATTTTCCGCGGCTTTGTTGGCGGACAGCTGGTAGTAGCGCTGCTTTTGGGCGTGATGTATTTCGTCGGTATGACGCTTTGCGGCTTCCCCTATGCGACGGTCATTTCGCTGCTGGTGGCTGTGCTGAGCCTGATACCGATTCTCGGTACCTTAATTAGTGCTCTTATCGGTTGCTTTCTGATTCTGGTGGCTGCACCGGAGAAAATCTGGTATTTCATCATATTATATATTGTGCTACAGCGCATCGAAGCGGATTTGCTTTATCCTAAGATTGTGGGCAAAGCTGTAGGTCTTTCGGAGCTGTGGGTGCTGGCTGCAGTGACGATTGGCGCAAGCGTTGGCGGTGTTGCCGGTATGGTTGTCTGCGTACCGCTGTTTTCCGTGCTTTATGCTTTGCTGGCTGAAAAGGTTAAGCGTTTGCTGGCAGAGAAAAATTTATCTAATTTATAAGATTTGTTAGGCACTTGGCGTCAAAAGTGCTATAATAATAAATTGATTGTAAGCCTGTTAGATGCAGGAAGCCTTGAAGATGCAAAGGAGATTTTATGATTACAATACGAGATAAGGTGCGTTTTGTTGAAACTGATATGATGGGTGTTGTGCATCATGCCAATTATCTGCGCTGGTTTGAAATGGGACGTGTAGCATATCTGCGTGCTTGCGGTATTTCCCTGGGCGAGCTGATGGCTGACGGCGTTATTTTCCCGATTACCGAGGTACGCGCCAAGTATAAAAATTCCTGTACCTTTGATGATGATTTTGAAGTGCAGGTAAAAATGAGTGCCTTTAATAAAGCAAAAATGGAATTTGATTATACTGTTATCCGCCTGCGCGACGGCGCTGTGGCGGTGGAAGGCCATACGCGCAATGTATTTACCGATAATGAAGGACACATTGTTCGTCTGAAGCCTGAATGGTATGATAAAATTCAGAAGGTATATGCAGCGGATAAGGCTGCGGAGGAGATGTGAGAGTATGGAAAAATATAAGATTGTTCCTGTGCCGACAAGAATTTTGACTCATCACGATGATATCTGTGATGCTATTCTGGAATATGCCAAGGATAAAATCGGCCCCAATGATGTTGTCTGCACTGCCGAAAGCGTAGTTGCTATTACCCAAGGCAGAGCAATGCGCTGTGAGGAGTTTCATCCGGGACCGCTGGCTAAGGTGCTGTCGCATTTATTCCCTGCTAAGGGCAGTATCAGCAGCTGGTACAGCATGCAATCCCTGATTGACGCAGAGGGCGGTGCACGTGTTCTGTGGGCAGTAATCTGCGGCTTTGCGGCTAAATGCGTAGGCGTAAGCGGTACCTTTTACCGTATGGCAGGTAAACAGGCTCGCCTGATTGACGATGTTACCGGCACCATGCCTCCGTATGACAAGCATATTGTTTATGGCCCGGCAGATCCGGAAAAGGTTGCCGAAGCTATTACCAAGGCTTGCGGCTGCTATGGCGCTGCTATTGCCGACGTTAATGATTTGAAGCGCTCTGCAGTGCTTGGCTGGTCTAAGGGCGTTGATCCGGATAAGGTTGCGGAAATCCTCATTGATAATCCTTTTGGCAACGGCAGTGAAAAAACACCAATCTGCATTATCAAGGATTATCATAAGGCGTAAGGGGGAAGCAAGATGCTGATGACGATTGTGGGAGTCCTTGTAGGACTGTTGATTTTAGGCGTTATAATTGTAGGTGTATATATTTCTATTCAGGGTGATGCTGTAATGCGTCTGCTGGTAAAGCAGCGCACCAAGGCTGTTTTGGACAAGATATATGCCGACAGAATTGATTTTTCCTTAGAGGTACCTTTTGATAACGTAGGCAAGCAGGAAGGTACGATTCTGGATGCTTATATGCGTATTTATCTGCCGCAGGAGCAGTATAGTGATGTGCTGCTGCGTGGCAAGGTTAATCGTGAGGGTTATTTGCGCAAGGATGATTATTTTGAAGCAATGCTGGTTCCTGCAGGTACCGGCGAAAAATTTGTCCTGCGCTTTGAGGCTTATGCCAAAAACGGCAAGAGCTTAGAGGAAGCAATGGAAAATATTCCTGATGTAGATGTTGCTTTGTTTGCAGATTGCCGCGGCCGCCGTGAGCTTTACACCGTAAAGGAATACTTTACTCTGACTGCAGATGAAATGCGTGCGCTGGTAAAATAAGCTGACGCTGTCTGACACTGTTTTTAAAATTATATAAATGATACTTAATGTAGATGCTTCTTCGGAGTGGGAGAGGCATCTATTTTTTTATTACTCTGAAGGGTGTTGAGTGTAATCTGCAAAAAAATTTCAAAAAATGCAGTTTTTTGCTCAAAAATGATTGATTTTGCGTGAAAATGGTTATATAATATCTGCAAGAGGAGAGATGCTCATGTTAACGCAAGAAAGATTTGAAGAAATCACTCGCATTGTCACGCGTGACGGTGCGGCGACAGTACCGGAACTGGCAAGGCTTCTGGAAACCTCTGAGTCCACTATCCGCCGAGATTTGGTACAGCTGGACAGCTTGGGCAAGGTACGCAAGGTGCATGGCGGCGCAACTGCTGTGCGCGAGGCGGAGCCTGTGCAGGAGCGCAATATGCAGGAAAAATACAGTCGTAATATTGAAGACAAGCGCACGATCGCTGCGTATGCGGCAACGCTGGTGCGTCCCAACGATTTTATTTTTCTTGATGCAGGCTCAACAACCGAGCAGCTGGCAACCTATCTGACGGAAAAGGATGCTGTTTATGTAACAAACGGTATTACGCTGGCACAGAAGCTGGCGCAGCGCGGTCTGAAAACGCTGTTGCTTGCAGGGCGCGTGAAGGCAACAACTGATGCGGTAATCGGCACGGAGGCAGTAGCTTCCCTGCAGCATTACAATTTCAGCAAGGGCTTTTTCGGAACGAACGGCATTACTGTGGAAGAGGGCTTCACAACTCCTGATATCGAGGAGGCCATGAATAAGCGTGTGGCGATGGAGCATTGTCATAAATGCTATGTGCTTGCAGATGCCAGCAAGTTTGAGGCACTGTCGAGCGTGTCCTTCGCCCCGTTGTCCAAGGGTGTGATTATTACGGCTGCGCAGGAGGCTCTGAATGTTAACTCCTATAAGCAGCATACGGAGGTGATTGTGCTTTGATTTACACTGTAACCTTTAACCCTTCACTTGATTATGTGGTAAAGGTTGATGATTTTGCGGTAGGCGAGATTAACCGCACCCAAGCAGAAAATATATATCCGGGTGGTAAGGGAATCAATGTTTCGCTGGTGCTGCAAAATCTGGGGCTGCAATCGGTAGCCTTGGGCTTTACGGCCGGTTTCAGCGGTACAGAAATAGAACGCCTGCTGCAGGAGGCAGGCTGCCGCTGCGATTTTATTCAGGTCGGTGCAGGCTACTCGCGAATTAATACGAAGATTATTTCGGACTCGGAAACGGCGCTGAACGGTCAGGGACCGCAGCTGAGCAAGGAAGAGCTGCAAAAGCTTTTTGCTAAGCTGCAGGGACTGACGCAGGATGATATTTTAGTGCTGGCAGGAAGCATACCCGCTTCGCTGCCGGATGATATTTATGAGCAGATTCTGGAGCTGCTGCAGCCTGCTTGCACACGGGTTGTGGTAGATGCTACCGGCGATTTGCTGCTCAAGGTGCTGAAATATAAGCCGTTTTTAATCAAACCAAACCATGAGGAATTAGGAGAGTTCTTTGGCCGGGGACCGTTGCTGAATGAGGAGGATATTCTTGCTGCTGCGCTGAAGCTGCAGCAGCAGGGAGCACGTAATGTGCTGGTTTCGCGTGGAGCGGACGGTGCTGTACTGTTGGACGAAAATGGCAGGCAGCATATGATGGCTTCACCGAAGGGTAAACTGGTAAACTCTGTTGGTGCCGGTGACAGCATGGTAGCAGGCTTTTTAGCAGGCTATCTCAAAACGCAGGATTATGAGGAGGCGCTGCGCCTGGGCGTAGCCGCAGGCAGCGCAAGCGCGTTTAAGGATTGGCTGGCAACAAGTGATGATATTGATAAAATTATTTTACAGAGCGTGACTAATAAATAAAAAAGAAGGGGCAAAAATAAGATGAAAATAGTTGATTTGCTGAAGGTAGAAAGCATTGATCTTAAAGCGCAGCCTAAGGATAAGGCAGCAGCGCTGGAGCATTTGATTACGCTGATGGAGAGAGGCGGTAATCTGCTTGATAAGGATGAATACAGAGCCTGCGTGCTGCGTCGTGAGGAGGAGGGCAGCACTGGTATCGGTGAGGGAATTGCCATTCCGCACGCCAAGACAAGTGCTGTAAAGGCACCGGGACTGGCAGCTATGCTGGTGAAGGAAGGCGTTGATTTCGACAGTCTTGACGGAGAGCCTGCGAAGCTGTTCTTCCTGATTGCTGCACCTGATACGAAGGATAATGTGCATCTTGATGTCCTGAGCCATCTGAGCATGCTGCTGATGAATGATGATTTCCGCAGTGAGCTGCTGAATGCCGGTAGCGCCAAGGACTTTTTGGCAGTTATCGACAAATACGAAAACGAAAAGTTTGAGGACGAGGAAGAAGAGGCACCGGCAGCAGAGCCTGCGCAGCAGCGCAAGGTGCTGGCTGTTACTGCCTGCCCGACAGGTATTGCACATACTTATATGGCAGCAGAGGCTTTGCAGGAGATGGCCGGTAAGATGGGCGTTGCAATGAAGGTTGAAACCAATGGTAGCGGCGGCGTGAAGAATAAGCTGACGGCGGCAGAGATAGAAGAAGCCGAAGGCATTATCGTGGCTGCTGACAAGAACGTGCCTGTGGAGCGCTTTGCAGGCAAGCCGGTTATCTTCGTTAAGGTAGCTGACGGTATCAACAAGCCGAAGGAGCTTATCGAGGAGATTCTGAGCGGTAATGTTCCTGCTTACGCAGGCAAGGGCGGCAGCGAGGCGACAAGTGACGTGGCAGATGCTGAGGAAAGTCTGGGGAGACAAATTTATAAGCATCTGATGAATGGCGTTTCGCACATGTTGCCGTTTGTAATCGGCGGTGGTATTCTTATCGCGCTGGCATTTATGTTCGATATGGAATTTGCCGGCACGGCTAAGTTTGGCAGCGGCACGCCGCTAGCAGCCTTCTTCAAGAATATCGGCGGTTTGGCGTTCAGCATGATGATGCCGATTTTGGCAGGCTATATCGCAATGAGTATCGGCGAGCGTCCGGCACTGATGCTTGGTATCGTAGGCGGCTTTTTGGCAGCCTCCGGCGGCAGCGGCTTCTTCGGCGCGCTGTTTGCAGGCTTCATTGGCGGTTATCTGATCTTGGCACTGCGCAAGGTGTTCAGTGTACTGCCTGACAGCTTGGAAGGTCTGAAGCCGATTCTGCTGTACCCTGTTATTGGCCTGCTGCTTATGGGCATCTTGATGACCTACGTTATCAACCCGCCGACTGCAGCCTTCAACCAATGGCTGGCAGGTGCGCTGGCAAGCATGAGCACAACCAGTAAGGTACTGATGGGCTTTGTATTGGGAGCTATGATGTCCATAGATTTCGGCGGTCCTCTGAATAAGGCAGCTTATGTTTTCGGTACTGCTTCTTTGGCTGCAGCTGACGGCAGCGCTGTAAGCAGCGAGATTATGGCTGCGGTTATGATTGGCGGTATGGTGCCGCCGCTGGCGATTGCACTGTGTACTATGCTGTTTAAGAGTAAATTTACTTCTAAGGAGCGTCAGTCCGGCGTGACTAACTTTATCATGGGTCTGTCCTTTATTACCGAAGGCGCTATTCCCTTTGCAGCAAGTGACCCGTTGCGTGTAATTCCGACCTGCGCTTTGGGCAGCGGTGTAGCCGGTGCTTTGTCCATGGCCTTTGGATGCAGCGTCCCGGCACCGCATGGCGGTGTATTTGTTTTCGGCGTAGTGCAGAACTGGCCGATGTATTTTGCAGCTCTGGCAGCAGGCAGTGTGCTGGCAGCTGTGCTTATGGGGTTTGTTAAAAAGAACGTGAACGAATAATATATAGAGAAAAAAGATAAAAACAAAAATAGGATTTTAAGGATTTAGCGGCAGAATATTGTTATTAGCGAAACGGAGGAAATAAAAATGAAACAATTTACTTATATTATTACCGATGAGGCCGGTATCCATGCACGTCCGGCAGGACTGCTCGTTAAAGAGGCTGCCAAATTTGCCAGCAGTACCACCATTGCCAAAGGTGCTAAAAAAGGTGATTTGAAGCGTATCTTCGGCGTTATGGCCCTGGGCGTTAAAAAGGGTGAAGAGATTACTGTTACCTGCGAGGGTGCGGATGAGGATGCAGCGGCAGCAGCTTTAGAGGCTTTCTTCCAAGCTAACCTGTAAGTTCGCAGTAAGAGAGATTTTTCGCGAGGTGATAAGATGCTTTCATTAAAGGGTAAGGGCGTTTGCGGCGGCGTAACGCTGGGAACCTTAGCTGTACTGTGCCGTAATACAGCAGCAGTTAAACGCTGTAAGGTGCAGAATGCCGAGGCTGAGGTTGCACGCTTTCAGACAGCGCGTCAGGATGCTATAGATAAGCTGGCAGAGCTTTATGAAAAGGCTGTTGCAGATGTAGGCAAGGATAATGCTGCTATTTTTGAAATCCATCAGATGATGCTGGAGGATCTTGATTATATTGAGTCCGTTGAAGGCATTATCCGCACACAGCAGGTTAATGCGGAATATGCAGTGCAGACTACCGCAGCTAATTTTGCAGAAATTTTTTCTTCGATGGAAGATGATTATATGCGTGCACGCGCTGCAGACGTTAAGGATATTTCCAATAAGGTGTTGGGATGTCTGGGTGATGCAGGCAGCAGCTGGGAAAGCGGCAGCGGCAGCTATATTCTGGCAGCGGATGACCTGGCACCCAGTGAAACCGTGCAGCTTGATAAATCACGTGTGCAGGGCTTTATGACGGCAGCAGGCAGTGTAAATTCACATACGGCAATTCTGGCGCGCACGATTGGCATTCCTGCGGTTGTCAACACAGGCAGCAACATCGGTGAAGAATATGACGGCAAGCTGATAGCGGTTGATGGCTATACCGGTGAGGTTTTCGTTGATCCTGATGAGGCAACGCTGGAACGCATCAAGGCAAAGATGGAGCAGGATGCACAGCATAAAAAGCTGCTGGAGGAGCTCAAGGGTAAAAAGAGCATTACCGGCGGCGGTCAGCAGGTGCATGTATATGCAAACATCGGCGGTACTGGCGACTTGGCCAGCGTGCTGGCGAACGATGCCGAGGGCATCGGTCTTTTCCGCAGCGAATTCATTTACCTGGAAAGCAAGGATTATCCGACGGAGGAGCAGCAGTTTGAAAAGTATAAGCTGGCAGCGGAAGCGATGGCTGGCAAGCGCGTAATTATCCGCACGCTTGATATCGGTGCCGATAAGCAGGCTGATTACTTCGAGCTGCCGCAGGAGGAAAATCCGGCGCTGGGTTATCGCGCAATCCGTATCTGTCTGGAAAGGCCGGAGCTGTTTGCTACGCAGCTGCGTGCTATCTGCCGCGCTTCCGCTTATGGTAAGCTGGCAGTGATGTTCCCGATGATTATCAGCGTAGAAGAGGTGCGCAAGGCTCGCAAAATTCTGCGCGAGGTGCAGGCAGAGCTGAAATATGCAGGCGTACCCTTTGACCCGAAGATGGAAGTAGGCATTATGATTGAGACGCCGGCGGCAGCGCTGATCAGCGCGGAGCTGGCGAAAGAGGTTGATTTCTTCAGCATCGGTACGAACGATTTGAGCCAGTACACATTGGCGATAGACCGCCAGAACCAGCGGTTAGAGCCGTTCTTTGATGCACATCATCCTGCAATTTTGCGCCTGATTGAAATGACGGTGCAGGGAGCGCATGCAGCAGGCATCTGGTGCGGCGTCTGTGGCGAGCTGGGCGCTGATTTGAGCCTGACGAAGGAATTTGTACGCATGGGCATGGATGAGCTTTCCGTAAGCCCGGCAAGCATTCTGCCGCTGCGCAAAAAAATCCGCAGCCTGTAATTTTTACTTATACTCAAATTTATATATAACGCATGAAAATACCCCTGACAATGCGTGAGCAGTATCAGGGGCAGCTTTCGGCGTCAATGCTTTATTATTCTTTATGCAGAACCGGTTTTAGTGACCGGTTCTTTTTTCTTAGAAAAGATTATTTTAATCAGAAAAACAAAAAACACCGCAATCTCTTGCGGTGCCGATTTCAAAATGGTGACCTCGGCAGGACTCGCAAACATTAAATTATCAATGTATGCAATGCATTTTGATGCTATTTTTACGTTTTGTTAATGCGTAATACGTATTTTTTACGCTTATAGTTGTTTTTTTGCGCTTTTTAGTATATAGTTGTCTTTAGGTGTTTATGATGCCGGTAGATGAAATTAAAAGATTCTTTTCAATCAACTTGAAAAGAATTATGTTAGAAAATTACAAAAATCAATATGATATAGTAAAAGATTTGAATTATAGATGGGGAACAGTCTCAGATGTCTATAATTTAGGAGGTAATTATGCATGGAATATGTAGCCATTGATTTTCAGACAGCAAACAGGTGGCATAAAAGCGCGTGCTCCGTCGCTCTGGTTACGGTGAAAGACGGAAAGATTATTGATACTTTTTACAGTCTGATCCGTCCCGGTATTTTGCATTTCGACAAAGAAAATACGGCTTTGCATGGTATCACAAAAGAGATGGTGAAGGATGCGCCGTATTTTGATGAGCTGTGGCCACTGATTAAGGAAAAAATCAACGGCAAAACGCTTGTCGCGCACTATGCCAGGTTTGACATGGACGTGTTGGAGGAAGAGCTGACAGGCAACGAGCTTGCTTTCCCAAGCTGTCCCGTGTTTTGCACGTGCGTGCTTTCGCAAGCAATGTTCCCGGAGATGCCTCATCATCGCCTGCAGGACGTTACCGAAAAAATAGGCTTTAACCTTGAGCAGCGTTATAACGCTATGGCGCAAGCCAGAGCCTGCGTCGCTATCGTGGAATATGCCCTGAAAGCAACAGGCGCAGAGTTTTTGCAGGACGTGGCCGACGCTTATCACTTTCACCTTGGCTATATCGGCAAAGACGTGGTGACGGAATGTAATTTTAATAGAAGGCGTGCGCTTAGTTATGAGGATATTAATGCTGCTCCTGTTGTGCAAAAGCCCGAGACTTATAACGATATGGATAACATAACATACTTGAAATACTGGGTCCCGTCTATTGCTATTTCCTTTATATTTAATTCTATAAATGCAGAATGGGCAAGGGCTATAGGCTCTATCGGAACGCTTGGGCTGATTTATGCAACTTATTTGCGGTTCAAGGGAACGAAAAAGCCGTTGTGGTATGGTTGTATCAGTCTTTTCTTTACTGCAGGCGTTTTGGGCTTCTTTGATGTAGGCCGCGCACCAAAAAAGTAGGGCATTGGAACGAAAATGGCGGATAGCAGGCAAATAAGAAAGTGAAATATCTTGACGAAGGAATTTGTACGCATGGGCATGGATGAGCTTTCCGTAAGCCCGGCAAGCATTCTGCCGCTGCGCAAAAAAATCCGCAGCCTGTAATTTTTACTTATACTCAAATTTATATATAACGCATGAAAATACCCCTGACAATGCGTGAGCAGTATCAGGGGCAGCTTTCGGCGTCAATGCTTTGTTGTTGCTTTGGGTAGAACCGGTTGTATGACCGGTTCTTTTTTTGTATACGAAGGATTATTTTTTATCAGAAAAACAAAAAACACCGCAATTGCTTGCGATGTCAATCTCAAAATGGTGACCTCGGCAGGACTCGAACCTGCGACCTTTTGATTCGTAGTCAAACGCTCTATCCAGCTGAGCTACGAGGCCAACAACAATATTTATTTTAACTGCAAGAGGCTATTTTGTCAATACTTTTTTGTGAAAAAATCTTGACTGTTTTTTCCTGGCGGGATATAATTTAGCTAATATATATGTGGCTGCTTTCCAAGGAAGCATCAGGAGGCGTATATTTGGTCTGCATTGGGATGCTTGCCGGTATGGGCGATGGGGAATTGTAATGACAGCACAAATGGTTTTTGTATTATATGTTGTTGAAGTCTGCACGATTAGGTCTGATGTGAGGCAGTATAGGGATACTGCCAGCAATGACGTTGTATTTCTTTAACAGGCATGTATAATTTAAAGGAGGATTTTTTGTGCCTGTTTCTTTAGTCATCTTAATATTGTACATTGTTGCTTTGTTCGCTATCAGCTGGTATGCAAAAAAACGTAGTGAAGGCAATAACGAAAACTTTGCTCTTGCGGGACGCAGACTTTCTGCGCCTTTGATTTGTGTTACTATCATCGGTCTGGCTGTCGGCGGTGCGTCGACTATCGGCGTTTCCGAACATGCCTTCCGTGTTGGTCTGAGTGCCGGCTGGTATACGATTGCCTGGGCTTTGGGCGCGATTGTTATGGGTTTGTTCATGGCTAAAAAATATCGTGAACAGAACATTACAACTATCACCGAGCTTATTGAACGCCATCACACCAAGGGCGCGGTAATCTTGGGCGTTTTTTGCCAGATTGTCATTCAATTGGTAATCATCAGCCTGCAATATATTGCTGGTGGCAGTATCCTGCACGCTATCCTGCCGGATATCTTTGATTTCCACACCGGTATGATTGTCAGTGCTATTACTTTCATCGGTATTACCTTTATCGGTGGTATGTGGTCTGCATCCTTATCTAATGTATTGAATATTATTCTGATTTACGTAGGTATCTTGGCGGCAACGATTATCCAGTTCAAAAAAATTGGCAGCATGGATCATCTGGCTGCTGCTTTGCCGGCTAATGTGCCATGGTTCAGCTTTATTGACGGTGTTGGCCCTGTAACCATCACCAGCTGGGTTGTAACACTTATTACCGTAAATCTTTCTCTGCAAAGTATTCTGCAGATTTCTCTGGGCGCTAAGGACGCTGCAACTGCTAAGAAGGGCTTCGTCTGGGGCGGCATTCTGATGCTGCCGGTAGGCGTTCTGGCTGCTTTCCTTGGTCTTGTTGCCAAGGCTATGTATCCTGATGCGCAGGCTGCACTGGCGCTGCCGCAGGTTATCGTAGGCCTGCAGCCGGTATTGGCAGGTGTTACGCTGGCAGCTTTGTGGGCTGCGGATGTATCTACCGCCTGCAACCTGCTGCTGAGCGCCGGAACTCTGTTCTCCAGTGATATCTATAAGCGCTTTATCAATCCGCAATGCGACCAGGCGCGTCAGCTGCTGATGACACGTGCCTGCATCATTATCAGCGGTATTCTTACGTTGGGACTTGCTATGAGCGTATCCAGCATTTTGGGTACGATTATGATTGGTCTGTCCCTGACTGCTGCCTTCAGCGTTATTGTTATAGTAGCGCTGTTCTTCCCGCAGTATGCTTCTAAAGCCGCAGGCTTCTGGACTTTGCTGGCAGGTCTGGTGCTGCTGGTGCTATGGCAGCTTACTCCGGCAGTACGCATTTTCCCGAATGTAATCTATATGGAATGGCTGGTATGCATTGCTGCTTATGCCATTGCTGCAATTGTTTGCCCGGCCAAAAAAGCAGTTGCTGCCGAAAGCAACTAAATAAAAAAGTATATTTGAAGCAGAAAAGCCATCTCCGTTGTTCTTGAGGAATGCGGAGATGGCTTTGTTAATTATGTGTTATAAAAATCCCGTTCACAGACTTGCGCCGTGCAACGGGATTTTTTTGCACTATTAATGAAGCGTGACCTGATTAAAAATTTTTACGCATTATCTTAATCAGAGGACATTGTCAGGCTTCTGTTTTTTTGATAATTAAACGATTTGCTCGCCGTGGTAGCGTTCGCCGTCATTGTCGGGCAGCAGGCCGTAGCGTTCGGTCCACAGAGTTTTGTATTTCAGTGCCTGAGCGTGGATAGCAGCAATGCCTTTTTCGTCCAAAGTTTTGATAACCTTGGCAGGAATGCCGGCAACCAGAGAATTCGGCGGTACGATGGTGCCTTTGGTTACAACAGCACCGGCAGCAACGATGGAGCCGTGGCCGATTACAGCACCGTCAAGTACGGTGGAGTGCATACCGATGAGGCAATGGTCCTCAACAGTGCAGGCATGCAGCAGAGCACAGTGGCCTACGGTTACATAATCGCCTACGATGCAGGCGTATTTATCGGCAACGTGCAGTACGCTGTTGTCCTGAATGTTGCTGTAGCGGCCAACCTCGATGCGGTTAACGTCGCCGCGGATAGTAACGCCGGGCCAAACGCTAGCGTACTCTTTAAGCTCAACCTTGCCAATCAGGGTGGCAGTATTAAAGGCATAGGCCTTTTCATCAATTTTGGGGGCTTGTGCTTCAAATTTAAAAATCATGGTATCACCGCTTTCTGTAAATTGGCTGCCTTCGCGGCAGTCTTGAAAGATAAACAATTTCTTCTCACACTATTATTATCATATGAGCAGATAATAAAGTCAAGGCGTTCACATTTATTTTGCAGATGTGAAGGATTATTCCTTTTTATAACATAAGATTTTTGAAGAGGACGCGTAGGCGTTCTTCTTTTTTGTGCCTGCAGGTGCAAAAACGTGCTATGCTTGGCACGGATTTCTTTTGTCAAATAGTCTAAACTATATACAGGTTCTGGTGAAGAACTTGAACTAATAGGGTATTATGAGCCTATGAAGTTAAGCTAAAAAATACTCTTGGTGGCATAATATAATAAAGGGGGTTTTTAGATGGTAGATAATATGGCGGAGCTTGTGTATCGCAAAATGGGTGCGAAAATCAGATATTATCGCCAGGTAAAAGGTATTAACCAAACAGATTTTGCTATTAAGGTGTCTATTTCTTCCCAATATCTGAGCAAAATAGAAAACGGCAAGCGGATTCCAAGCCTGCCTGTGCTTTTGAGTATTGCAGAGGCCTTGGAGGTGGAGGTAGCGGAGCTGTTGGACGGTAAAAATGTGTAAAATCTTTATTGGTAGTAATTTGTATGGTGAGTAATTTTTTGTATACATTGACAGAGATATTATAAATTCAGATATCTACGCATATGATACCGCTATTGAAGCAGAATATGATTTGAAAACAGGCTGACAAACTTTGAAGAAAAAGATATTTAACAAGATAAATATCACCAAAGATTTCAAAGTTGATTAAATGAACTCGAATTATATTGTGTTTTGCGCTATCCGTACTATTAGGTTTTGGTGGCTGGAGCGTTTTGCTTCAGCCATTTTTTTGTCGAGGTTGGGAGAATCCCGGCTTTTGCTGCTCAATCTTGTTTTTGCACCACTTGCACCAGTTGCACCACTTTTTTCAGTTTTTTTGCTAAACAATCAGTGGCTCGGAGTTTTTAATATAATATAAATAAAAGAGCCTTAAAATAGCTGTAAACACTATAAAATAAAGGTTTTGAACCCTTACGAAGACTTTACTTACAGGGATATATATTAGAGCTAGTGGTGCAGTTTTTCTTTTTGCACCAAATGAAGTGGTTCAAGTGGTGCAAGTGGTGCAGTGCAAGAAAAACACAGATTTCTAACACACTCTTGACAGTACTCAATGTTTTGGTATATAATAATCGTAGCGTTTGAAAGCGCTAGCTACAATTTGTTCATATAGGAATTATAATGTGTCATTATAAGAATTGAAGAGTGTACGCTATTAGTGTACCCAAAATTCTCTATAATGGCTTTTTTATTGCCTTTTTCTAGCCTATTTAAGTGTTTTAAAGAAAGGATGATTCTTATATGGCAAATTATTGTTACACAAATTTATACGTCTACGGTCCTCAAGAGGAGCTGGCAAACCTCTTTAAAAAGCTCAAGCGCTGGACGCGCAAGGATGAGCGCAAACCGAAAACTGCCTTTGGCTGCGGCTGGCTCGGCTTCATCGCTGAGGGCGCTGGTATCCGGGCCTTTGATCTTCGCGCTGGCGTTGAAAAATTCCAGTTCGACGGCAAAGGACAGCTCTTTATCAAGTATATATCTGCATACGGCCCGCAACCCGCTTTCTGGGAGGCGCTGGTGCGTAAGTTCGCACCGCGCAGCTGGTCCTGCTACCTGGCGGAGGAATCCTGCACAGGCTTGTACCTTACCAATGATAAATTGAAGCGGAAAATTACCGCAGATTACGCCATTCCCGGACGTTGCGCCGATGGTTCCTACACCTCGTCGTTGGTTCGCCGCAGCACCTTCTACACCGAAGGAGCTATGCGCGAGCTGCTTGTTAGCAAGTACGGCGCCGGCAAAACCTTGGCCGAGCTTCTGGAGCTGGCCTTGCAGGATGGCCTGCCTGTGTATGAGGTAAAGCGAGAGGCTTGATGGGTGCAAGAAGCGGCAGCTTTGGGGGCTGTCGCTTACCATAAAAATAAGCGCAAGTCTAAAAGGCTGTTTTAGGCGAGCAGCTTTGCAACTTCAAGTTGTTGGCACAGATTAACTTAAAAGCAGAGAAAAAACTCAGTCAGCTTATTAGCCTAGAAAAACAGACTATATACCTAAAAAATGATTTATATAAACTGCTAATATAATATAGAGAAGTTTTAGCAAGAGGTGATGACGTTGTTTGCTGCGCGTTACAAGAATATTGGATTGAAAATAGCATATTACAGAAAAAAGAGAGGCTATACGCAAGCAGAGTTGGCCGAGAGGATTGGCATGAGTGTTGCCTATCTTGGGCAGATTGAGCGAGGGAACAGAGGCAACAGCTTTTCTTTGGAAACGCTGTACCAGATTGCTGATGCGTTGAAGATTGATGTTAATTTGCTGATAAAAAATGAAATGTTGGCTTGATAGGTGGTAGTTGCTGTGTCTTTACAAACTGAGTTCAGGAATATATTAGAAAAAATAAAAAGAGATCAAGGTACGCATACTAAAATTGCTGTCGTCGGGCAACCGGGTGCTGGTAAATCAAGTATCATCAATGCGCTTATCGGACATAAAGTTGCGAGAACAGGTCAAGGAACAGATATTACTCGAAAAGGTGTGAGATATCGTTATGAGTTTCTGGAGATAGTTGATTTGCCTGGATATGGAACGACGATGTTTCCACTAAGCGAATGGAAAGAAAAATTCAAGATACATCAATATGACATTATTTTTTTCGTCTTTTCTGGGAAGCTGACCAAAGATGATTGTGATTTATTTGCGAGCATAGCTGCTTACAATAAATCGGGTCAGAAAAGACCTTTGCTGTTAATCAGAAATCATTGTAGTGATTTGGCAAGCCATGAAGATAGAGAAGCGATACGGCGAGATATTTATGCAAAATTGCCAGAAGGCCTCGTTGGGGAGCTTTATTTTGTTGATTGTAGATATCAAAATGGTATAGACAAATTAAGAAATGAGATTTTAGATGAAAAATATAAGGATATTTGGCAACCGAGAATAATAAAAATATTTAAGGAAGCGAGAGATGAATTTTTAAAAGCTAGGACATCGCAGGCAATGGACTCTCTTTCGACATATGCAAAACTTGCTTGTGCTAATGGTGTAAATCCTTTTTTTGGTGCTGATATTGCAGCAGATGTAGCAATTTATTTTAAAATGTTCGCTGCTATTAAAGAAGACTTTAATATAGAGGATAACGAACTCGAGGGAAGATATTGTGCTTATCCGCTTGCTAGAAAGCTTTTAGAGCTAATGACGAAAAATGGTGTTATTCTTTTGTTAAAGAATTTTGGCGGAAAACAAGTAATAAAAAGTTTTGGCAAATATATTCCTTTTGTTGGGCAGGCAGCAGCTGCCGCTCTTGGATATACGTTGGCCAAAGATGCAGGAGAAAGCTATGTTAATGATTGTGCGACTTTAGCTTGGCAAGTAATGAATGATGAAATAGAAAACTATAAGCTATATGGTGATCTAAATGGTTCTTCTAAGAAACCAATATGTATAGAAAATTATACACTATATCAATTGAAGGAGTGATTTTCAAATGGCTAATTATCAAGAGGATTTACGTGAGCAACTCAAAAGAAAGTATGAGGAAAACGAGCATACTGTTGTAAAAATTGCTTTAGTCGGGCAGCCTGGTGCAGGTAAGTCGAGTGTCATTAACAAGTTGATAGGTAAAAATTTATTTAAATCTGGAGTATATACAGACACTACAGTGAAAAGCCAAGAAGCATCTTGGGGAGCGTTGAGGATAGTTGACTTGCCTGGTTACGACACAAAACAATTTCCGTTTGAAGACTGGTGCAAACAATTTTCTGTAGAAGACTATGATTTGTATCTGTTTGTGTTTGCCGGTAAATTACATGATGCTGATGGAAAGTTATTTAAAAAATTTAAGGAATGGAATCAATCTAGGAAGCACCCTTATTTTATTGTGCGCAATAAGGAAGATGATATATGGGATGGTGAAAGAACTCTAGAAGAGCTGAAGAAAGAAATCATTGAAGATGTTTATTCTAAAGTAGGGGCTACAGACATAAAAGTTTATTTTACAAGCTGTAAAACTGGTACTGGTTTCAAAAAATTAAAAAACGACATTTTTGCTTCCGGCATTGATGATGTAAAGAAGGATAAAATCATTGCAGGCTTTAAAGCAGATAGTATTAAAGATTTAGATAGAAAAAGAGCAAAATGCCTAGATGATATTAATATGTATGCTTGGGCTGTAGCTGCGAATGCTTTGAATCCAATTCCTGGGGTTGATGTTAGCTTTGATTTAGCGGCTTTTTATAAGATGGCTCAAGAAATTAGAGAAAGTTTTGGGCTTGATGAAACAGTTATAGAGAAATACATGACTGTATTGGGACCGGTAGGTAAACAACTTGCAGATAAGGTGCTTGCATATCTTACCAAAGAAGGCATAATGTGGGTTATCAAGCAAGTAGCTGGGCAATATGCTAAAAAGCAATTTGTAAAATATATTCCTTTTGTCGGGCAGGTAGTAGCAGCTTGCGCTGGTTTTGCTATGACCAAAACATTAGGAACATATTATATAGATAATTGTTTTGAATTAGCGAAGGAAATTCTTGAATATGAAGTAATGAATAGCAAAGATAAAATGTAAAAATGAAAAGAGTTGTGATTAGTGTATAAAAACTAGGGTTGCTAATGCTTGAAGTGTGTATTATTTTGTCATCTATCTGCTGGCGCTGTGGTGCAGGCACGCATTCTTTGAACTTGACTGAGCAGGTGGAGAAAATGCTCCACTTGCACCAGTTGCACCACTTTTTTTCAGCCATTTTGCTAGAAAATCAGTGGCTCAGAGTTTTTAATATAATATAAATAAAAGAGCCTTAAAATAGCTGTAAATACCATAAATAAAGCTTTTGAACCATTACGAAGACTTTACTTACAGGGATACATATTAGAGCTAGTGGCGCAGTTTTTCTTTTTGCACCAAATGAAGTGGTGCAAGTGGTGCAAGTGGTGCAGCATGGCGGTAGAGGTACGCATTCTTTGAACTTTATGAAGGGGAGAGATGTGCTGAATATATCATCACAATTATCAGAAAATATATTGATTTCTGACTACTGTTCTGCTATACTAATCACATAGACTAGTCTGAAAATTATAAAAGGAAGCAGGTCGAGATATGCAAAATGTAATGGAGCGTTACCAAACCTTCAGGCAGGTTGTCGATGATATTACCTTGATGAATAACCGCTTTATGAATAAGGTTTTTGACGGCAATATTCCCGCAACGCAGAGAATGTTGCGTGTTATTCTTAAAAATGATAAAATTAAAGTACGCAAGGTAAGTGTGCAGCAGTGGCTGCAAAATCTTTACGGTCATTCTACGCAGCTGGATATTCTGGCTGATGATGAGAATGGCACGCAGTTTAATGTGGAGATACAGCGAAGCGATGAGGGGGCGTCTGTGCAAAGGGCACGCTTTTATAGTGGTGCGCTGGATATGCACTTTCTGGATACTGGAGAAAAGTATGAGGATTTGCCTGACGCTTACGTGATTTTTATTACGGAAAGCGACGTTTTCAAAGAAGGCAGGCCAATCTATAATGTTGAGCGCAGTATTAACGAAAGTGGGAAGGCTTTTGGTGACGGCTCGCATATCGTTTATGTGAATGCTGCTTGCCAGGACGATACGCCGCTCGGCAGGCTGATGCAGGATTTTAATTGCAATGATCCTGCCAAGATGCATTATAAGGAGCTGGCAGATAGAGTTAATTATTTTAAGACTTCGAAGGAGGGCGAGATTGATATGACAGATATTATTGAAGCTTACGCAAATAATAAGGCAAAGGAAGTAGCTGAAAAAGCAGCGAAGAAAATGCTTGCAGACGGTATGAGTCTTGAAGCTGTTGTACGTTATTCTGATCTTTCTGAAGAAGAGGTGCGTGCTCTGGCTGCTAAGCAGAGCGCTTAATAACACCTGGCAACAAAAAACTGATAAAATGTGTCAGTCGTGCTGAGCCGGAGGGCAAGCACGGCTACTTTTTTAGTCATTGACGAATGGCAGAAGGGGGCTCTGTAATAAAGATATGATATGGCAATTACAGTGCTGCTGTTTGGCGAACGTGTTTGGCTTGTCAAAGTACTCCAAAAGAGCTGTTCTGGACAAGGGTTTCGAGAGGTGCTGTTGCAACAGTGATTACCGCTTGCGGTATGTAAAAAAGAACTGATTTGAAGAATATGAAAAACTACTTATTGAAGAAAATATTCTAAAGGTTGATAAATCCCATGGCTGCCACGCAAGCGGCGGCCTTTTTACATTTGCCAAACTATTTGGTAATACTGCTTGCGCAACGTCCTCTAAACGCCGTATAATAGATGAGAGTTTGAAAATCAGAGGTTTATATGAAGAAAAAATATCTATATTTACTTTTGCGCGTGCTGGTTTATCTGCTGGTGCTGGGAGCAATTTTGTATGGCTTGTATGAATCACCGTATAATCCGCATCCGCACAGTGCCGAGGATATCCGCCGCTGGGTTGTGGGCTTCGGTGTGTGGGCACCGCTTATTTATGTAGCGGTGTATACGATTCGCCCGTTGCTTTTATTCCCGACGCTGCTTTTGAATTTAAGCGCAGGCGTGCTGTTCGGTCCGTGGTGGGGAATATTATTCTTACTTCTGGGTGGCTTTGGCTGTGCAAGCTTTTGTTATCTTTTGGGACGTTTCGGCGGCGGCAGCTGGCTGCTGCGCAACTTCGGCGGCAGCTGGGGTGAACGCTTGACGAACTATCTTGTAGGCAGCGGCAGCTTTAAGAAGATGATTATTTTGCGTACCGTGCCGATTTTTCCGTATGATCCGGTGAGTATTATTGCCGGCAGTGTGCGCCTGCCGTTTAAAATTTATGCAGCAGCAACGGTTTTCGGTATGCTTCCGGGGGCCATTGCCTATAACTTTCTGGCAGATGCTTTCGGTACGCCGCGTTTTTATGCGGCGCTGGCTGTAACGCTGCTGGCCTTTGGTATACCGTTGGTTTGGTGGCAGAAGAATTCGGCATCGCAGGCTTTGGGCAGTTTAAAAAATTTCGGTAAAGGCAGTGATAATAATGGCAAAGAATACAGAGATTGAATTAAAGCTTTTGCTCAGCAGAGAAGGCTTGGAGAAAATGCTGCAGCTGGATTTTATGCAGCAGGCCATGCGTCCGGACAGCTACAAAAAGCGCCGTCTGGTGAGCACCTATTATGATACTGCGGATATGACGCTGACGCAGCATGGTATTGCTTACCGTGTACGCGACAAAGGCGATGGCAGCTTTGAAGCGACCGTAAAGACTTCCAGGCAAAGCAAGGATGGTCTGAGCGAACGTCTGGAGCTGAATCTGCCGCTGGCAGAAGCAAAGCCTGAGCTGAACGGCTTTGCAGCTCTTGGCCTGGGTTACGAGCTTAGCGAACTTGCTCCTGCCGGCGTACATGCCTTGTTTACGGTTGATGTGGAGCGTATAACCTATATTCTGGATTATGCCGGTGCTGTAATTGAGCTGGCGATAGATAAAGGCGCCATTCATTGCGGTGAAAAAAGCGACAGCATTGATGAGGTTGAATTTGAGCTTATGAGCGGTATAGTGGATGCGCTGCTGAAGCTTAAGGAAAGAATAGCGTCACAGGTGGAGCTGCGTGCGGAAGAACGCAGCAAGTTTGCACGCGGACTGGCGCTTTTGCAGGCAAAATAAGGAGCAGGACAATGGCGGAATTAATACATTATCTGCATCAACAAAAGGAAGATAATCTTTCCGGTGTTAATCATTATGGCTATGAGCAGGCGGAGAAGGTGTGCCGTTTTCATAGCAGTTTTCCCGAATATAACGTTACGCCTTTGGTGCGTCTGGAAAACTTGGCAAAGCTTTTCGGTGTTAAGGATATTTATGTTAAGGATGAAAGCTATCGCTTCGGCCTGAATGCCTTCAAGGTTTTGGGCGGCAGCTACGCTATTGCCTGCGAGCTTGCCAAGCTCCTGCAGCTTCCTATGGAAGAGCTTACCTATGACAAGCTTATGGCACCTGAGGTAAAACAAAAGCTGGGCGAGCTGACCTTTGTTACTGCTACCGACGGCAATCATGGCAGAGGCGTTGCCTGGACTGCCAGCCGTCTGCAGCAGAGGGCCATCGTGCTGATGCCTAAGGGAACTGAGCCTGCGCGTCTGGAGGCTATCAAAGCGTTTGGCGCCGAAGCCTATATTACGGATGTCAATTATGACGATACTGTGCGTATGGCAAGAAAAATAGCTGCTGAATGCGGCGGCATCATGGTGCAGGATACATCCTGGGAAGGCTATGAGGATGTGCCTCTGCATATTATGCAGGGCTACACTACCATGGGTTATGAAATAGTGCAGCAGCTGCAGGGAGTGCGTCCGACGCATGTCTTTCTGCAGGCCGGAGTGGGCGCTATGGCCGGTGCTGTAGCAGCTTTTTTTGCTGACTATTATAAAGCAGATAAACCGATTATCACCATAGTAGAGCCTGAAAAGGCGGACTGCATTTTCAAAACGGCAAAGGCTGATGATGGAAAGCTTCATAATGTAACAGGTGCTTTGGATTCGATTATGGCCGGTCTGTGCTGCGGTGAGCCCTGCAGTCTTGCCTGGGATATGCTCCGGCGTTACGCAGATAATTTTGCTTCTATGCCGGATGAATTTGCTGCCTATGGCATGCGCGTGTTGGGCAATCCCTTAAGTGGTGATACTGCTGTTGTTTCAGGTGAAAGCGGCGCAGCAGGCCTTGGTTTTGCCTTGCTGGGCCGTAGTGACGCACAGGCCAACTCTCTTCTGCAGCTTGATGAAAGCTCTGTTGTGCTGTGTATTTCTACCGAAGGTGATACAGCGCCGGCAAAATACAGAAGCATTGTCTGGTCCGGAGAATATAGCCTGGATAAGCTTTCGGGTATCGAAAAATAGCTTAGCGATGCGGCTTACATCTGTTTACAAAAATAATGCAAATAAATTTATGAAAAGCTGTTGACAAACGGGCCTAAATCCTGTATAATTCTTTTTGTCGCAAACGGATGGGTTCCCGAGTGGTTAAAGGGAGCAGACTGTAAATCTGCCGCGTTTCGCT
>OCHM01000172.1_pt1 | contig 51520 bp, 48 predicted proteins | sample 1538901 | NCBI WGS metagenome assembly OCHM01 (sample SAMN04571734, study PRJEB22368) | human gut metagenome | biome: human gut; material: stool | host: Homo sapiens | place: Luxembourg | collected 2012-11-08 | reverse complement strand
TTTTCCATATTTTTATTCCTCCTAATTTTTAACGGCTTTTCAGCCTCGCCTCCTATAGGTGCACGCCCTTAAAGGCGAATGTCAAAGGAGGAGTCCCGAAGGGAAGCTCCTTGACAGAGACAAGGGTGTGCAACAGGTATTTTCTTTTAAACTAAAACAGAATCAATGAAAATGAAAAAGGGTGCGTAGTCTGTCCAGCATGGGCAGGTGGAGCATCCTTAAAGGTGCAGACAGTCCGACAGCGGGAGGGGGTCTGCACCTGATCATTAGATTTTTTATTAACTAGAGCAATAATAATGAAAATGATTTAGCGAGGAGGCAAAGCTGACGAGCCTGTGCGGTGCAGTCGAAGGAGCAACGGAAGGTGCACTGCACAAAAATATAGAAGAAGCCTTTTCCAGAGGAAAAGGATGATACCGTTTCGCAGATATAAAAAAGTATGGAAGTTAATCCATACTTTTAACAACTTTTTCAAGAAGTTCCTTATACAGTTTCTTATAAAGGTCTCTTTCAGTTTTTAGTTCAATGGCTGTATGAAAATCAATACCTAGCGAACACATGATACAGCAGTCAATTCTATACATTTCATCATTAGTCAGCGTTCTTATGTAAGTTCCTAGTCTGCTCTTCTCGATTGTATCAATTGTTTCGCATAAAGCCATTGAAGGCTTCTTGCAGTATATAAATGTATGAGTTGGCATTGACTTTTTCTGCTTTGTAGTTAGATATACGACTTTAACGTATTCACTATGAAGATTCAATGTATCACTTGATACGATGATTGCAGGTCTTCCTGTATCATCATCACCGTTCATATAATCTTTTGCATAGGCGACATAGAAGATGTCTCCTTTCTTGATATTGTTACTATAATCCATAATATTTTCCTCCTCCATAATAAGATTTCTTTTTTTCTTATACTTAATCTGTTGTACTGTAGAAATAGTTGAGTTCATCTCCATATAGGTTATTACAGGCATAATTCTGTGCCTGTTCCCAAAGAGAATTATATATTTCTGCTAGTCTTTCATTGGTTTCATAATGCTCCCAAATCTTCCAGTTGAGAGCCATGACAAATTCAGTTAGCCATCTGTAGTCACATTTCATCTGTTCCATAAGTGACTCATATGTTTCTAGTACTGCTGATTCTCCAAAAGCTTCTGCAATGCTGAAATCCATGTAGCATGTTGTCATAGGCTTATATCCTGTCATGCGTTCAATGTTCCAGTCCTTGAATGATAATTTAAATTCCATATTTTATTCCTCCTTGATTTTAAGGCGTACTCGCCTCGCCTCCTGAAGGTGCACACCCTTGAAAAGTTGAATGTCAAAGGAGGAGTCCCGAAGGGAAGCTCCTTGACATGAGACAGAGGGTGTGCAACAGGTATTTTCTTTTTACCTAGAACAGAAATAATGACAATGAAAAAAGGATGCGTAATCTGTCCAGCAGGACAGGTGGAGCATCCTTGGTGGAGACCGTCCGACAGCGGGAGGGGGTCTCCATCTGATCTCTTGATTTTTTATTTACTAGACCATCGATAATGAAAATGATACCGCCTTAAAGAGGAATATAAAAAGAATCCCAGATGATAGGATTCCTTCTTTTTGTGAGTCAGATAAATATCTTAGCATAGTCATCATTATATGATACATCACATAAATTGTCCCAATCCCAGTAACTGCCAGTATCATGGTCGGAGAATCTGATGCATACCTCATCTAGTTCCATGAGGTCTTCATCATCCATATCAGTATAGTAATCATATTCATTTGCTTCGTTGAGAATCATATCATATCCTTTCTCAAAAGGCATATATAGATATGTACTAATTGATTTTCTAGAAGTCTCAATATGATAATTAGTTACATCATAAGCATCAAGTAATTCCTTGATTTTCTTTTCAATTCTATCAATGTCATATTCTGCACTATTGAGAAGATCATCATACATCTTATAAGCTTCTTCAGCTTTATCAAGTTCTCTTGAAAAGCATTCTTCCACGCTCTCTAGGAAAGATAGGGCATATTCCACATCATCTCTTTCAAATCTGTAGTCAATGCCGTATTCTTCAATCTCTTCATTCACCTTGAACCATTCATCACCATCTTCATCTGCCAATGCCTCTGCTTTCTCTTCAAAATAGTACTCAATATCACCATTGGCATATGTTAGGATTTCATCAATAGCATCATTTCTCATATCTTTAAGATATTCAATATAATTATGTTCCATAATCTATTATTCCTTTCGTTTATTTCAGTCTTTATGATATTCTAACAGTTCATCTAGTTCTGATTCTTCACATCATATTCCAGAATATTCAGTTCTGTACATTCATCATATCCAATCACTCTGCATCCGATGCCAGTGAATTTGTACTCCTTTTCTTCACTACACTGTAACTGTATCACTTTGTCAGGAAACATTCTATGAAGTTCTGTAAAGATATGTCTAAGATACCCGTTATACTGGAAACAAGACATCAGTTCCATCCATTCAATGAAAAGTGAACCATCAACATAATATGTTAGGAATAAGAGTCCTATCTGTGTTCCATCCTCGTTTCTGATTTCATATACAGCATCAGCCATATCATAAAATCGTTTATAATTATTTTTTTCAGCAGGGTGTAAAGTAACTTTTTTCATAATACATTTCTCCTTTATTTTGCATTTTCAGTTTATAGGCAGAAGAGACCACTTAAGCTGATCTCTTCTACCTCTTTATGAGTGCTTTTAGAAGCACTCATCCATGTATGTTGTGTATTCATCAACAACTTCCATACAGTGCTCGATTGATGTGATTCCATAATGTCCATGATTCAGACATTTTCTGGAGTCATTCCACGAAGTCCATACTGCATATCTCTGTGTGTTTGTGAGCCTTGCAACAACGACATACAGATACCAGTCATTCTTACAATTTGACTTCTTATATAGTTTCACAACCTCATAGTTCATTTCATTCTTTCTGAAGTAACTGTTGATTCTATCAATCACTTCCTTGTCTTTTGCTTCAAGCATTTCTAGTTTGAATTCTTCATTAATATTCATATCAATTTCTCCTCTTTTCATTAAATATTTTACGTTCTTATATTTGATACCAACCAGTATCATTTTGCAGTAAGTACTGGACCTAATGAATATTGACCTTCAGGATATACGGATTCTATTCCATAATATTCGGATGCCTTGCTGATTCTGAATCTTAATGTTGTCTCACCATCATAGAGCGTGATGGTTTTCGCTGTTCTGGAAATCACCTTATAGACCCAGATACATTCATGGTCGCATGGGCTCTTCATCACATAATAACAACCAACCTTAAATTTAATCATATTTTATTCCTCCTTGATTTTAAGGCGCACTCGCCTCGCCTCCTAAAGGTGCAACCCCTGATAAGGCACATGTCAAGGAGGAGTCCCGTAGGGAAGCTCCTTGATATGTGCCAAGGGGGTGCAACAGGCATTTTCTTTTTACCTAGAACAGAAATAATGACAATGAAAAAAGGATGCGTAATCTGTCCAGCAGGACAGGTGAAGCATCCTTGGTGGAGACCGTCCGACAGCGGGAGGGGGTCTCCACCTGATCATTTGATTTTTTATTTTTCTAGAACAAAATGAATGAAAATGATTTCACCTTGAAAAGGAATATAAAAAAAGAAAGAACCCCATCTGGGGTTCTCTCTTCTCGTTCAACGTAACACAACTAATAAAATATTAGTATTTCAATCCACGTCCGTCCCCTGAAGGGGATTAACGACTGCCTCTATCGAGAGGACACATTCGTTATAGCACAATTATCTCTAATCAGCAAGACGTTATACTGTCTGCAAGTGGTCAAATGGAAATGATATGCAGTTTAGTTCAGAAGCAATCCTTTCAACAAGTTCATGCTTCTTTTCAATCAGAATGGATTTTCTTCCAGTCTTTCTGCATGCCTTGCCTACTGAGCCACTGCCAGCAAACTGGTCAAGTACAATCTCATTCTCCTTGGTAAGATATTCAAGTAGCTGTTCGAACAGTTCTACTGGCTTCTGTGATTGTGCATAGACCTCTTTTCGCTTTACTGGAGGGACATTGAACTCTGTAGGCAACATTCTATTAGTTCCACTCATAAAGCACTCAGAACCTCTGTTTTTGGACTTCTTGGCATCTATCCTCAATGCTCTTGCCTTGCCTTTTGAGAATATCATCAACTCCTCGCTGTTCTTGGCTTTTCTGCCTGTGTTGCTGACAAATGAACCCTTAATCCATGGAACCTTGGCATAGTATTCAAAACCTGCCTCCTGTGCCATCTTCTTGATTCTGTACAGATAATCAAAGTTGTTTTCATTCTCAGCAGGTATCACTTCACACAGGAAGCTTCCTTCCTTGAGAACTCTTGATTTTTCAATAAAATCCTCAACTGTATATTCGAATACATCATATTCAGCAAAATTTCTATTTCCACCCTTGTTTGATTTCTTATCGCTCCATGGGTGGTCTGTAATGATGCAGTCAATGCTTGCGTCATTAAGGAAGCTTAAGTCTCTTCCGTTACCTTCAATTACGATACAGTCTGATGCCCTGGCGAGGTAGACACCTCTGCCAATCTTGCTGAAGACTGTTCCTAGATTCTCATAGATTCTACTACGAACGCTTTCCTTGTTTACTGTCGGACATGCTTCATATGCTTCAGACAGTTTAAACGGATTACCATCAAATGCATTTAATAGATTACTAATAATACTCATATTCTATTCCTCCTAAATTTTAACGGCATCTCAGCCTCGCCTCCTATAGGTGCACGCCCTATAAAAGCGAATGTCAAAGGAGGAGTCCCGTAGGGAAGCTCATTGACAGAGCTAAAGGGCGTGCAACAGGTATTTTCTTTTAAGCTAGATCAGAATCAATGAAAATGAAAAAGGATGCGTAGTCTGTGCAGCATGGACAGGTGAAGCATCCTTGGTGGAGACCGTCCGACAGCGAGAGGGGGTCTCCACCTGCTCTCTTGATTTTTTATTTACTAGAGCAAAATGAATGAAAATGAAAAAAGCCATGATGGAATGGTCATGGCATTGATGATAAAAACAGGCTAATAATCGTTTTTTATCCTGATTTCATGCAATCTTCGTTAAACGTGCACGCTATAGATAGTGCAATATTTATATGGAAGATTTGTATAATCTTTTATAGTATCATTTATGGAATAAAAAGTATTTGATATTGTTTTTCTATGGGTTTGCAAGCATTTTTCCTGAAAACATAAAAAAACAGCATGAGAGCCATGCTGTCAGTATAAGTGAACAGTTTCAGATATTTTTTTATAAAGCTTGTAGTACATGTCTTTGATGTCCTCTGCATCATCAATCAGAATTCTAAGGTCAGTAGGTCCACCGTATTTTCCTCCAGTCTGATACCACATCACAGCATGGTCATAAGCATTAAAGTCTTCCCAATATTCATATAGATCATGAACTACACTTTCAAGAGTATTAATTTCTTCTGAGTTCAAATCAAAAGAAATATCTTCACCCTCTGGGCTATTGTTGATGAATTCTAGATAGGTAAGGGCACTATCCCATTTTACGTCCCAGTCAATTTCGTTACCTGCCTCTTCGATAAGCTTAAATAACTCTTCTTTTGATAGATTTTCCATATTTTATTCCTCCTTGATTTTAAGGCGGACTCGCCTCGCCTCCTAAAGGTGCAACCCCTGATAAGTCAAATGTCAAGGAGGAGTCCCATAGGGAAGCTCCTTGATATTTGACAAGGGGATGCAACAGGTATTTTTTTCAGTTAGAACTAAAATAATGAAAATGATCATTTAGATTTATATTTAACTAGACCAATGAAAATGAACCGAATAAATATTAAAAAAGAAGACTTCCTACATAAGGAAATCTTCTTAAATGTCTATTAACTTGAACAGCAATCAAATTCTGATTGCACTGCAAGTATATCCTAAGATTGATTTCAGATAATCATTAGCCTTATCTTTCGAGTCAAACCATCTTTCCTGGTATGTCTGACCTATGAATTCGATATTTATAAGGTCATCACCAAACCACATTGCTTCTATATTATCTGAATTACAGCAGTTATATCGAATACAGTCATATCCTCCAAGAAGGATACAGTAGATTTTTCCTGAATAGTTTTCAAACTCGACAGCTACTCCGACAGTTGGCGTATACGAGTCATATGTTTTACATACTCCTGTGTAGACATCATATGTGTATCTTTCCTCAGTTCTGACAGGGAATACATCTGTCAGTATCTTGAAATTACTCATATTCTTTTCGAGCCATTCAGCGTTTTTATTCATCGAATCATTTATAACAAATCTACCAAAATTTAATATTTTATTCATCTTTCATTTCTCCCGATTCTAAAGATAGTTTTAGTAAGTATCTCTTTCCGTTGATTATATACAAATTAAAATAAAGGGGAAAGGATTTTTTTCTTCCCTTTAAAATACTGTTAAATACTAATAAATACTGTCAAACCATAGAACATACGGTTGCTTTTCGGATTAACAAAAGTTAGAATGAGGATAGTTTGAGTATGTAAAAGATATAGGTGTGGAGGGAAAATGACTGGTTTAGTAGATAAATGGTGTAATTTAGAGGAGACGGCAGAGTACTTAGGAGTAACAAAAGATACAATTAGAAAATGAATTAAAAAAACAGATATACCTGCACATAAAATTGGAAGACTATGGAAATTTAAATAGCAGAAGTAGATGAATGGGTAAAAAGCGGTAAAAGTACGCTGTAATTTTTGAAAGTAAGTGGGGATGAAAATATGAATAAAGAAAAATTATCAAGATTAATAGCCCAGTATCAAAAAAATGTTGAATTTTATAGAAATGCAAGAGAATTTAATGAGCAAGATTGTCGAGATGAATTTATAAGTCCATTATTAGAGAGTTTTGGATGGGATGTACATAATGAGAAAGGAACATCACCTCAATACAAAGAGGTGGTTGTGGAAAAATTTTCAAATAGTGGAGATAGACCAGACTATACGTTAACCTTGAATGGGGTATCAAAAATATTTGTAGAGGCAAAAAAGCCAGCAGTGAACATAAAAGAAGAGGCTGAACCAGCAATCCAGGCAAGACGTTACGGATGGAATGCAAAACATAAATTGTCCATATTAACAAATTTTGAGGATATGATGATTTATGATGTTACTAATAAACCACAAGATGGAGATGCAGCAACAGTGTCTCTATATCGTAAATATCATTATTTGGAGTATATAAAAAAGTATGAAGAAATATATGATTTGATTTCACGAGAAAGCGTTTATTCTGGAAAATATGATGAATATGTTGAAGAAAAATTTCCAAATGAAGAACGATATTCAACAGAAGTAGATGAAGTTTTTTTGAAACAAATTAATGAGTGGAGATTGGAAATTGGTGACTATCTGTATCATACTGATAGTACTTATAGAGATATAGAATTTTTGAACGATGTGGTTCAGGAGTTTATAAATCAAATTATTTTTTTGAGAATCTGTGAAGATAGGAACTTGCCTTTGTATCAAAGTTTAAAAGAAACAGCTCAAAACAAGGCAGAATTACAAGATGCATTGACAAAAGTATTTAAGGAAGTTGATAAAAAGTATAATTCTAAGTTGTTTGCGGGCGATAATATTATTTTTAATCTAAAAAATGAAATTATTTTTAATATGATTCTTTCATTATATTATCCTAAGACACCATATATGTTCAATATTATTGAACCAGGAATTTTAGGAAAAATATACGAGAGCTTTCTAACAGAAAGTCTTATCGAAAGAGAACACAATATAGTATTGGCTACTAAGAAAGAATATAAGTATCGTTCGGTGGTATCGACTCCTGTCGAAATCGTAAAATATATGGTGAAGAACACGTTAGCACCAATTTGTAAAGAAAAAACACCAGATGAAATAAAGAAAATTCAGATTGCTGATATTGCATGTGGCTCTGGAGTATTTTTGGAGGAAGCATATCAATTTTTAGTTGACTATTGTACAGAATGGTATATGCAAAACGCTCCAAAACATTTATTAGAACTAAACAATGGGAAAAAGAAGTTGCCATTAACTGATAAAAAAGATATTTTAACAAAATGTATTTATGGTGTAGACATTGATATGCATGCTGTTGAAGTTAGTAAATTTTCGTTACTGATAAAATTAATAGAGGATGAAACACCAGCATCTGTGAAAGAATGTGTTCCGATTTTACCAGAGCTAAGTTCTAATATAAAAAATGGAAATTCATTGATCTGTAGGGATGATATTCATGATAAAGAAATGCCAATAGAAATGTTGTGTAACATAAAACCATTTGAATGGTATACGATTAATGGAGGGGATAAATTTGATGCTATTGTTGGTAATCCTCCATATGTAAAAACTGAGGATATACACACATTGGAGACAGAGGAAGAATTCGCAGTTTATAAAAAGAAATATAAAAGTGCATATAAACAGTTTGATAAGTATTTTTTATTTCTTGAAAAAGCATTTAACCTCTTAAAAAATAACGGTCAGATGTGTTATATCATACCAAATAAATTTTATAAAATAGGAGCAGGACAAGAACTACGTCGAATAATAGCTAAACATGTGTTAAAATTGGATGATTTTGGAGATATGCAACTTTTTCCTGATAAAACTATTTATAGTTGCATCATTACACTATGTAAAGATTGTAATAAACAGTTGCAATATATGAATGTTATTTCATTAACTGATCTCTGGACAGGTAAGGAACAAGAAAATATTAATATTAAGAATAAAATGCTGGACGAAAATCCATGGAAACTAACTACAGATATTAAATTCATGAAAATGATTGCCAAGGTAGAAGAACATAGCAAACCATTAGGAGAAATAGTAAATATTTTTAACGGAATTCAAACAAGTGCAGAAAGACCTAAGCCAGTGTATTGGTTTAGCAAAGATGAAATTGTTTTGGAAAAGGAAGACGAAATAATTGTTGATAAGTTTGAAAAAAGATATCATATAGAAAAAAGCATTTTAAAGCCTTTCTTTAAACCTACTAAGGCAGATGAAAAAGGAATGGGAACTTATTCGCTATTAAAAACAGACAAATGTATTATTTTTCCGTATAATGCAGATGGTAGTCTGATTAGCATTGACGTTATGAAAAAAGAGTATCCAGGAACATATCAATATTTGGAAGATTGTTATGACTTATTGGTACCTAAATGCTTAAATGGTGGGAAAGGTCGAGATATTAAAAATGCAACAGCAGATACATGGTATCAGTATGGAAGAACTCAAGCAATAACTGCGTTTGTGAATACTCCAAAGTTGATTGTAAGAATTTTGAGTAAAGACCCCATGTATGCATACGATGAAAATGATATGCTTATTGCTTCTGGAGGAACGGCAGGATATTGTGCTATATCAAAACTGTCTAATTCAAAATATGATTTACGATATATACAAGCATGGTTAAATCATCCGTATACTGAAAAACTGTTTCAAATTATGGGAAGTGAATTTGAGGGAGGATTTACAGCAAGGGGAACATATTTACTGAAAAAGATACCTTTTGTTGAGTTGGATTTTAATGATAAAATACAAAAAGAATTGTATGAATCAGTACTTGTTTCTGTGAAGAGAATTAGAGAATTGAATAATGTGTTAGAGCAGAGGAAAGATAAAGCTTCAGTTAGTGTAATTGAAGCTGAAAAGGAAAATTTAAGTAAACGAATTGAAGATGATATTACAAAAATTTATAATTTAAAATTTTAGGTGGTTAAATGATATTAAAAGAAGATAGCTCAGAGCAAAAATTAAGAGGTGCTTATTATACGCCGTTAAAATTAGCCAAAAAGATGGTTGATTTTTTTAAAGACAATTTATCTATAAAATCCATATTAGAACCAAGTTGTGGGGATGGAGTATTTGTAGAAGCATTACTAGAAAGTCAATTTTTTTCGCAGTATAAAAAGGTGACCGCTATAGAAATCGAAAAACAAGAAGCAGAAAAATTAGATGAAAAGTTGAAGGATAATTCAAACATAGATGTTGTGAACGGAGATTTTTTTGAGTTCTATCATAAGCATAAGGATATGGACTCATTTGATTTGATATTAGGGAATCCACCATATATTCGCTATCAATATCTGGAAGAAAAGCAAAGAACTGAAATGGCTGAAATCTTAACAAGTCATGGGATGAAAGCGAATAAATTAATTAATACTTGGGTAGGATTTATGGTTGCCTGTGTTCATATGTTGAGTGATAATGGAAAAATTGCATTTGTGATTCCAGCAGAAATTTTACAAGTTGCCTATGCGGAGGATTTGAGATTATTTTTATCTAATGAATTGTCTAAAATAACATTGCTGACATTTGAAGAATTAGTTTTTCCTGGAATTGAACAGGAAGTAGTAGTTTTTATCGGAGAGAAGGGAAAATCGGAAAAAGGTATAAAAATTGTAGAGCTAAATAATCTTGAAGATTTAGAAAATCTTAATATATATGAAAATGGATTTCAGAAACTCAATCATGTGCATGAAAAATGGACAAAGTATTTTATGACTATACAAGAAAATCAATTGATTTCAGATTTGAAAAGAGATAATCGATTTCAAACATTGTCTGAAACGGGCATTATTAATGTAGGAATTACGACCGGAAATAATAAGTATTTTTCAATAAATAAAAATACTGTTAAAAAATATGATTTAGCAGGTGTTGTACGACCGCTAATAGGAAGAAGTTCTCATGCACATAGTATCTATTTCAAAAAAGAAGATTGGAAAGAAAATGTAGAGCAAGGAAAATCAGCATATTTGGTAGATTTTCCAGATATACCGATAGAAAAATATAGTCGTGGGCAAAGAGATTATATTGAATTTGGGGAGAAAAATGGCGAGAATACAGGATATAAATGTAAAATCAGAGCAAGATGGTATCAAATACCATCTGTATGGGTACCTGATGCTTTTTTTCTGCGCAGAAATAACTTATATCCTAAATTTGTATTGAATTGTTGCTCTGCTGTTTCTACTGATACTATGCATAGGATAAAATTTAAAGAAGGTATTGAGCCAGAGAGGATAATTTTATCGTATTATAATAGTGTTTCTTTTGCGTTTACTGAAATATGTGGACGTAGTTACGGGGGTGGGGTGTTAGAGATATTACCTCGAGAAGCGGGAAATGTTCTGGTGCCTGTTTTAGATTGTGTTCCACTTGAAAAAGTTAGAGAAGTTCTGCAACAAGTAGATCAGATTGTTCGTAGTGGGGAGAACATTGAGAAGGCGTTAGATATTGTGGATAATGGTATTTTGAAAGAGTATTTGGGTATTGATGAGAAAATATGTTCTATGTCGAGAGGAATATGGAGAAAGATGCAACATAGAAGGTTAAAGAGAGGGTAAAGTACACGGCGAGAAGAAGAGATACAATAGATACAATTAAAGGATATTATTATCTCTATTTCACTCTTTATTTTGATATATCATTGAATCTGTGTTAGTGTTATTTATATGAACGGAAAGGTGGAATGCATTATGGCTTTGAAATCGGCATACAATTATGTCAGGGAAAACATCGACAGCAACTTTGATAAATACGTTGCAGATAACGTATCTTACGGCTGTGAGGAGGATATTGAAGATATTAAGAGATGGATATCTGAAGAAGGGGAAGACGCTCAGGTAGCATTATATTACGCTCAGCATGAAGGAGCGTACGTATTCAATGACTTTGATATCTATGTTGAAGGAATGGACTTCACGTATGAAAACTATCTTATTACAACTCTAAAGAAGGCATTAGCCGTTCTTGAGTTGCAGGATGAGATGTTTGATAATGTAACAAACTGATAATAGACATGGGGCTGATCCTCATGTCTATTTTTATACTGAATAAATAAAAAGCACCATGTCACCATTGCCATGTCAAAATATAATTGAATATTCATAAAATTAAGAAGATTATAAGACAACGGATTATAAGTCACAAATTGTATTGGTATATAAATTAAAATAGAGTAGCAGCTATTGATAAAATGAATAAAAACTGATAAATTTAATAAAAAACAATGAAGCTGCTAAAAAAAGCTGCTAAAAAAAGCTGCTAAAAAAAGCTGCTAGAGAGGAGACGGAATGAATAATTACCACAAGTTTCTTTTATAGAAAGGAAATCTCAGTGTAATTGCGGTCCATCGAGGGTGACCGAGGGTGCTATTGCAAAAATAGAAGTTGAATGATAAAATATCTTTGTCCTGAAAAGGACTCTCATAATTTCCCTGTCCTCCTCTTATATATATATTTCGCACAAATGGATTCCTTCCCTGAATTCGTGCGAATTCCATTCTCATGAGGACAATGCGGAACCTGCTGGAGATTGCTGGATACCTAACAGCAGTCTCTGTCTGTTAGGTGAGTTGTTAGAATGCATACTCAGTGATATAATAATCCTAGTCCCATATAGGATACTCGTAGGATGAATGATGCAATTTACTTCAGGACAGGCGTGATGCCTGTCTTTTATTCTGGATATCGGGCTATCCAGATAGAGGGTAATGTTGACATCAGATAAAGAAATCTTTACAATATATATGTATTCGGGATAACGGGAGAGATGGTGGCATCTCTTCCGTTTTTTGTTTTAGATAGAAAAATATAAAGGAGAAACCAATATGAAAGTGATTAGATGTAAATTGCAACAGCAGACCGCAAAGCCTATAAATGATAATCAGAAAGACTACTACTTTGCATGTCCCCTCAAGGATGTGGAAGTCGGTGATGCTGTTCTTCTACAGTATTCAGTCTCACGTGAAAGAAGAAAAGGAGATGTAAGAAGAGGACACTCAACATACGTCACAGTCGGAAGAGTGGAAGAGATCTTTGAAGGGAAGGCATGGGACCTCATGGAGAAGTATCATCCGACAGCGACAGCTGTATGCCGTCTTGAGGAGCAGTTTCAGAAATATGATGCATTCTGGGACAGACTCAACAAGGCTAAAATGATGGCATCATCTCTTCACAAGACATATGATCAGCAGGACCACAAGATAGCTGTAGTCCGAAAGTCAAAGAGAAGAGAAGAGTACGAAAGAAGAATCGAGGCGAAAAAGAGAAGAAAGGAACTCAACAAGAAGAAGATGCTGGAACAGCAGAAAAGAAAATCTGCAAGAAAGGCAGGTTGCAAGAAGAACAGGTCTGAAGGAAGTAAGACAGCTACTCCAGAGAAAGCTGTGGAAGAATGAAGATAGCAGGCTATCTCCGAGTCTCAACGCTGAGGCAGGCGGAAGATGGCGTATCAATCGAGATGCAGAAGAGAATCATCATCAATCACTGTGAGATGCTTGAAATCATCTCAGATGAGTCTGAGATAAAATGGTACATAGATGACGGGTGGTCTGCAAAGAGTCTTGAGAGACCAGCTATGAGATCTCTCATAGGCGATATAAAGACAAGACAGATGGACCTGATTATTGCCTACGACATGTCAAGAATCAGTCGTGATATCATGGACATGATGTCATTACTGAAGATGCTTGACAAGTATGGAGTATCTCTCAAGTGCCTTTATGACAATCCATCCTTCGAGACTGCAAGTGAGCGATTTATGACTACAATCAAGATGGCAACTCACCAGTATGAACGTGAAAGAACGTCAGAGCGTACAAGAGATGCAATCATCAATATAGCTGAGTCGGGCAGATATCCGTTCAGTGGAATGAGACACTATGGCTATATGAAGGATGATGACGGCAGGATGGTGCTAAATCCAGAAGAGGCATCCTTAGTTATGGAGATATTCCAGATGGCGTGTGAAGGCTACCGAATGAGAGAGATAGTCAGAATGGCGAATATACGTCAGGACAAGGAAATCTTCACGATGGGACGCATCAGGAGGATTATCAAGAACAGGAAATACACAGGAACTATAAGTGTGTATGGCAAGGACTATGATGGTCTGATTCCTGCAATCATTACTGAAGAGATACAGAAGAAAGCTGAAAGTAATCTCGTGACACACTCGCATAAGTCAGATAGATACATCTTCACATCCGTTCTCATATGCAGAAGATGTGGCAGTACGCTCCTGTGCAAATCAGCATATGGCAAGATGAAGAAGCTGTATCTCTATTATTTCTGCCCGACATGTAAGAAGAGGATACGTCAGAGCGATGTGGAGGGTGAACTCTCAGAGTTTAAAGTAGAGAATGCTACAAAGGACTTTAAGAACCGTTATAACGCCCTCAGAGACATTGAAACCCTGCTCCTTAGCAGGAGGAGCAAACTGAACGATAAGTTCCTGGAAGGAGCTGTCAGTGTGGAAAACATGCAGATTATGCTGACTGCGATTGAAAACGAACTCAGAGATGCAAGAAGAAAGCGTTCCGCCATCCAGAGTCTTGATGCAGTGAGAGTGTTCAGCGATTTTGAGGATACTGAACAGAAAAAGGCGTTTGTTGAAATGCATATTAGATGTATAGTTGTTGACCTTCAAGAAAAAAAGATCCTTACAATCGAATTCAAGGAATCTGAGATAAGTATAGATAAAAAAATATAATTCCGAAATAGGAATTATATTGACAATATGGAATATAAGTGATATTATATAGATGCAAGGAGGAGATGAGAATGGATAAGAATAAGAAAGCCATTCTTGCACAGAGAGTAAAAGAGAGGATGAGGATGCTTGGTATGAATGCATTACAGCTTTCAGAGAGTAGTGGTGTATCACAGAGCATCATAAGCCGTCTAACAAACGAAAAAGCTTTTCCTTCAGCTGGCAATCTTGAGAAGATCGCTATGGCACTTGATACGACAGGATCATATCTTCTTGGAGATTCAGAAACCTGTGAGAGACGAAGTCTCGATGAAATCAAGAACAAAGTCAGAGGACAGCTTGAAGAACTCACTGTCGAAGAAAAAGCGGAACTCGCTTGGTTTATCCTTACTCCAGCAAATAAAAAATAAAAAAACATAGTAAAAAACAATATCATTCCATCACATAATGTGGTAAAATGATGTTGCAAAATTTGATACATATAAAAAAGCTCCAGCCTCTTAAGCTGGGAGCCGATAGATTAACATCAAAACGTAGTTGAAGTTAATTAATGAATGATCAAGCCCAAGGACTTGATTGATATATATAATACCTTAGAGTTGAAGTCTTTACTTCACGTAAGGAATTATAGCATAGACATTAATAATTGACAACAAGCAGGCGATGTTAATATTGTCTGCTTTATTTATACCCTAATACAGAGTTCAATCATTAAGAATGGTGGAGCCTAGGAGGATCGAACTCCTGACCTCCTGCGTGCAAAGCAGGCGCTCTCCCAGCTGAGCTAAGGCCCCAAAGAAATTTTAAATAAACATGGTGGGCCTGAATGGATTTGAACCATCGACCTCACCCTTATCAGGGGTGCGCTCTAACCAACTGAGCTACAGGCCCATGTTTAACAGTTTTAGAAATGGTGGGCCTGAATGGATTTGAACCATCGACCTCACCCTTATCAGGGGTGCGCTCTAACCAACTGAGCTACAGGCCCATTTCTTGACTGCTCACCTATAATAACATGTAGAAATACACTCGTCAATAAAAAAATGAAGAAATTATAGGCAAGGTAGAAAATACTTGATATATACAATGAAAATAAAGAAAAAATAATGTATCATTAAAATTGGTTAAAATATTACTAAAAATTTTACCTCATTTTATCTAGATTGTGATATATAATAATTATTATAGTAATGTTGAGGAGGAAAAAGAAATGGCTACAATTAAAGATGTTGCGAAAGCAGCTAATGTATCTATCGCAACTGTATCAAGAGTATTAAATGAAGATAAAACATTAAGGGTTTTACCTGAAACAAAAGAGAAGATATTAAGAGTGGCTAGTGAACTCAATTACTCCTTAAAATCAAAAGAAAAGAAGAAAACATTTAATATAGGTATTATCCAGTGTTATACATTTGAACAGGAATTTAGAGATACTTATTTCTTATCTATTTTACAGGGTGTAGAGAAATATTTAAGAAAAGAAAAGATGGCTTCCACAAAAGTAAGATACGATGATATGAATATGAAGCAGGTATTAGAAGGTGTGGATGGTATTATCTGTATTGGAAAGTTTGAAAAGAAGTATCTTGATACATTTAGTAAGTTATCTAGTAGAATTGTTTTATTAGATATGGATTTGTCTCCGATCACAAATGTCTGTATCTCATTGGATTTTGATGACGCGATGTATAAAGTAGTTAACTATTTTCATTCACAGGGACATGAAACGATTGGTTTTATGGGAAGAAATGAATATGATGAAATGTCTTTACAAACAATTTCTAGAAAGAAAAGCTTTATTAAATATTGCGAATATCTAGGAATAAAATATGAGATATTTACAACTAATCATGAAATGACAGGAGATGAAGGCTATTCTGTCATGAATCGTGTGATTGAAGAAGGAAAAATACCTTCCGCAATATTCTGTGCCAATGATCCTCTTGCGATGGGGGCTATGCAGGCTTTATTAGATGCAAAAATAAAGGTGCCAGAAGAAGTGTCCATTATGGGATTCAATGATGTGGATGCATGTAACTTCACACGACCTACATTATCTACTGTCTATGCACCTTCAAGTGAGATGGGAGAGATGGGGGCTTCATTATTACATAGAATGATCACAGAAGAGGATATCAGCTATCCACGTAGAATACAATTACCATGTCAATTAGTTATTAGAAATTCATGCAGAGAGAAGTAATAAAACTTCTCTCTTTTTATTTTAGTAAAATAATAAGTAAACAAAATAGTAAAATAATTAAAAAAATATTGATTATTTTACTAAAAGGTTTATTATAGTAGGTGAAGAAAATAACAAAATAAAAAAAGGAGACCCCATAATGAACCATCAAATCAACAGATTACTTAACTTTGCGTTACAAAAAGGCATGATTGGTACAGATGACTTGTACTATGCCGCAAATTTAATTCTAGACTTACTTCAGTTAGATGAATTTGAACTAGAAGAAATCGATGAAAAATTAGAAACAGCACAGGATATCATTGATCTTATTCTTGACTATGCAGTAGAAAAAGGCATGATTTCAGATTCTGTGACTGAAAAAGATTTATTTGATACAAGACTTATGAACTGCCTCATGCCTCGTCCTAGTGAAGTAATAAATAAGTTCAACACTCTTTATAATGAATCTCCAGAAAAAGCAACAGACTACTTCTATGATTTAAGTATTAGTAGTAACTATATTCGTAAATCACGTATTGATAAGAATATCAAGTTTAACCATTATGTTAAATATGGTGATATTCAGATCACTATCAACCTTTCTAAACCAGAAAAGGACCCTAAAGCGATTGCAGCTGCAAAGAATATCAAATCTGCAAACTATCCTCTTTGCTTATTGTGTAAAGAAAACGTTGGATTTGCAGGTAATATGAAGCATCCTGCTAGACAGAATCATCGTATCATCCCATTAGATCTTGCAGGTCATCGCTATTACCTACAGTATTCACCTTATGTTTACTACAATGAACACTGTATCGTATTTAATGAAGAACATCAGCCAATGAAAATTGATCACAATACATTCGAGCATCTATTCGCATTTGTAGATAAGTTCCCTCATTATATGCTGGGAAGTAATGCTGATCTACCAATCGTAGGTGGTTCTATCCTTACCCATGATCACTACCAAGGCGGTCGTCATCATTTTCCTATGGAAGATGCAAAAGTAATCAAGAGTTATCAACATGATCAGGTACAGGTAGATATGCTGTATTGGCCATTGTCAACTCTAAGACTTACCTCTACTTCCAAAGAAAAAATTATTGCTTTGGCTGATGTTATTCTTGAAAAATGGATTGATTATAGTGATGAATCACTAGATATCATTGCATATACAGATGGTGTAAGACATAACACAGTAACACCAATTGCACGTATGAAGGATGGATTGTATCAGTTAGATCTAGTACTTAGAAATAACCGTACGACTGAAGAATATCCATTAGGAATCTTCCACCCTCATGCACAGCATCACCACATTAAGAAGGAAAACATCGGCTTAATTGAAGTAATGGGCTTAGCTGTTCTTCCTGCAAGATTAAAGAATGAATTAGAAGATATCAAACAGTGTCTATTAGGTAATGCGGATTTTGATTCAAATGAATCATTACAGAAGCATGCGGACTGGTACAAATATCTTAAGAATTGTGACTACGAGGATGTTGATAAATTCCTAGAAGTAGAAGTCACTAAGAAGTTTGTAGCAGTATTAGAAGATGCTGGTGTATATAAAATGACTGATGAAGGAATTGAAGGATTCAGTCGCTTCGTGGAGGGCTTATGGTAGAAATTAAGAAAGAATTAGATGACGATATTGTTGTCATCGGCTTAGAAAACAAAGACTTCTATGTAGAAGTCACAAACTTTGGCTGTACACTACTTAAAGCTGTAGTGAAGGACAAAGAAGGAAATCCATGTGATTGTGTATTAGGCTTCCCTGAAGTATCAGATTACCAGAAGAGAGATGGTACATATCTTGGTGCTTTGGTAGGACGAGTATGCAACCGTATTGAGAAGGGAAACTTCACATTAAATGGGAAGACTTATAATGTTCCTATTAATAATGGTCCTAACTCATTACATGGTGGTATTGAAGGATTCTCTTACAAGGTATTTGATTATGAATTTATTGAAGATGGTGTCAAGTTCCACTATGTATCTAAAGATGGTGAAGAAGGCTATCCAGGTACATTAGATTTCTATGCTTATTATACAATCGAAGGAACATCACTTCATATGCGCTATGAAGCAACAAGTGATCAGGATACAATCATCAATATCACAAACCATTCATATTTCAACTTAAATGGACATGCATCAAGTGTTCATAATCATGTATTAAAACTCAATGCTGATGAAGTAGGCTGCGTTGATGGTGATGGATTATATACAGGTGGATTATTAGATGTCACAAATACTCCATTTGACTTTAGAAGTGAAAAAGTGATTGGAGACTGTATCAAAGACAATCATCCACAGTTAATCACAGCCCGTGGTTATGATCATCCATTTGTATTTAATACAGATAAAAATCAAGCAGAACTTTATTCTCCAGAAACTGGTATTAAATTAACTGTATCTACTACATATCCATCAGCACAGGTATATAGTGCAAACTATTTAGATGGACAGCTAGATAAATATGGATATACTATGCATCCACAAGATGCATTATGTATTGAAACAAGTTATTTACCAGACAGTATTCATAAAGAAGAAAATCCAAAGGTCATCTTAAACGCAAATAAAAAATTTAAAGAAGAAACAGTATATACATTCGAGGTAACAAAATGAAAGCAAGCTTATTAAAAGAAGAATTTAAAACTAATAAATATGATGAAATGTTGAAAGACTTATATGAAGATGCAAGTCTCGTAGATTATCAGAAAGATAGATATGCCAATGCATTAGATAAGTTCGTTGAACTTTATGGTGATGAAAATGTCAGCATCTATAGTGCTGCAGGTAGAAGCGAAATTTCAGGTAACCATACAGACCATCAGCATGGTTGTGTACTAGCAGGTTCTATCAATCTAGATGCGATTGGTGTAGTCGCTAGACAGGATGATGTAATCAATGTTGTATCTGATAGCTTTAATATTAAGCCAATCTATTTAAATGATTTAGATAAGAAGGATGAAGAAGAAGGTACTTCAGAAGGACTAATCAGAGGTGTTGTCTCTAAACTTAAAGAACTAGGTTACAATATCGGTGGTTTCAAGGCATTCATTACAAGTGATGTATTAGTAGGGGCTGGTTTATCTAGCTCAGCTGCTTTTGAAACAATTATTGGTACAATCATTGATGGTTTATATAATGATATGAGCATCGATATGGTCACTATCGCAAAAGTAGGTCAGTATGCTGAAAATGTATACTTTGGTAAGCCTTGTGGATTAATGGACCAGTGTGCATGTGCCGTTGGTGGACTTATCTCTATCGATTTCAAGGATACAGAACATCCTGTTGTAAATCATGTAGATGTAGACTTCTCTAAATATGATCATAGCTTATGTATCGTTGATACAAAGGGAAGCCATGCAGACTTAACAGATGCTTATGGTGCTATTCCAACTGAAATGAAGGATGTCGCTCATTACTTTGGCAAGGAATTCTTAAGAGAAGTAGATGAAAAGGAATTCTTTGATCATCTTGCTGATGTCAGAGCAGCAGTCAAGAATGATAGAGAAATTCTAAGAGCCATTCATTTCTTCAAGGAAAATGCTAGAGTACCTCAGATTGTAGAAGCATTAAACAATGATGACTTTGACTTATTCAAGAAGCTAATCAAGGAATCTGGTAACTCAAGCTATAAGTTCTTACAGAATGTTTATGCAGACTTTGATTATAAGCATCAGGCAGTTTCTGCAGGTCTAGCATTAAGTGAAATCGTATTAGGAGACCATGGTGTATCTAGAGTACATGGTGGTGGATTCGCAGGTACAATTCAGGCATTTGTAGAAAATGACTTTGTCCCAGAATATAAGAAAGAAATTGAAAAATTATTTGGAGAAGGCAGCTGTCATGTACTTAAAGTAAGAAAACTTGGTGGTTGTAAAGTAGTGGAGGAATAATATGAACGTACTAGTTACAGGTGGTGCAGGTTATATTGGTAGTCATGTCTGTGTAGAATTACTACAGAGCGGACATGATGTTGTAGTCATCGATGACTTCTCAAATTCAAAACCAGAAGCCTTAGATGCCATTCATGAAATTACTGGTAAGAAAGTAAAGTTCTATGAATTTAACGTTTTAGATGAAGATAAGACAGAAGCAGTATTCAAGGAAAATAAATTAGATGCAGTTATTCACTGTGCAGCCTTCAAGGCAGTAGGTGAATCAGTAGTAAAACCTATTGAATATTATACAAATAACTTAATGACAACTCTTATTGTTGCTAAGCTTATGAAGAAGTATCATGTCCCTTCAATTGTATTCTCTTCAAGTGCTACAGTATATGGTGATCCGAAAGTTGTACCTTTAACTGAAGACTGTGAATTAGGACAGACTACAAACCCATATGGTTCTACAAAGGCTATGATGGAAAGAATCCTAACAGATGTACAGCATGCTGTACCAGAAATGTCTGTTACACTTCTTCGTTACTTCAACCCAATTGGTGCCCATGAATCAGGATTATTAGGAGAAGATCCAAAGGGAATTCCTAACAACCTTATGCCTTATATTATGAAGGTTGCAACTGGTGAACTTCCTTGCTTAGGTGTATTTGGTGATGATTATGATACACCAGATGGAACAGGTGTACGTGACTACATCCATGTTGTAGACTTAGCTAAGGGTCATGTTCTTGCAATTGAAAAATATGCAACACCAGGTGTTCATATCTGTAACCTAGGAACAGGTAAAGGATATAGTGTATTAGAAATCGTTAAGGCATTTGAAAGAGTTAATGGAATCAAGATTCCTTATGAAATCAAGCCAAGACGTGCTGGTGATATCGCAACATGTTATGCAGATCCTACTCGTGCAAAAGAACAGTTAGGATGGGTAGCTGAAAAGACACTAGATGATATGTGCAGAGATACTTGGAACTTTGCAAAGAAACATATGTAATATATGAGTCCCTCAATGAGGGACTTTTTTTCATGCATGAAAAAAGCAGGTAGTGAAGCGGATTGCGAATATCCGCTTGATAGGAAGGCGATGAGGTCGTGGAATGCAACATACATTATTATGTAAGTGGATGGAGTAAACTTTACAAGAGCAATACATATGTATTGAAGTAGATATGATATAGCATTATAATATAGAAAAAGATGGAAGTGAGGTGCCGAATATGGCTAGTACAATTCAGGTTAGAGTGGAAGACGAGTTAAAGAGTAAATCAGATGCTTTATTTAAAGATTTGGGTACAGATACAACAACAGCAATCAGAATATTCTTAACACAGGCTGTTGCGACAAATGGATTTCCTTTTGAAATAAAAAGACAGACTGGGTTAAATCCATACGCACCGATGACTGAGAAAGAGATGCTTGCAAAATTAGAAAAGTCCAGAGAACAGGGAGAGTTCAGGGATGCAGATCATGTAATTTCTGATCTGAGGTCAAAATATGGATTATAAGATTGTTTTAATGAAGGATGCAGAGGAAGATTTTGATAGATTCATTGCATATCTTTTGTTTGAAAAGAAAAGTGAGCAGGCTGCAAGAAATTTATTAAATGATTTCGAGGCAACAAAAATCAGTTTGTCAAATGTTGCTGGAAGCCTGAAACTCTGTGATAATCCAAAATTAAGAGAATTAGGATACCGAAGAATCAATTTTTTATCTCATCGCTATTTTATGCTGTATCGTATTAAAAACGATATTGTTTACGTAGATAATATTTTTCATGAATTGCAAGACTACGAGAATAAAATGAATTAATATTTGGATAAGTGCACGTCACATTCTCCTTGCTTTAGTAATGAGTTAACAAAAAATGCAGAAATAAAAGCAATGATTGAAACATACAATCAGAAAGTTAACTTTTTTGATTTTGAAAGTCTTAATCAGTTGACAGACTGTATTTTGAAAATAGAGAGGTATATATAAAAAGATGCTCGACTGAGCATCTTTTTATATGTGTGCTTGAAAAGGGCGACACATATGAAGTAGTGAATAACCTTTTTGGGTTTGTATATACGAAAAAGAACTGTAACGCTCAAGGTAGTAGTAAATACTATCTATTCGTTATAGCCCTTTGTTTTTGAATTCTAGAGGAGAGCATTGGTACTCCTTTTTGAATACTTTGCAGAAGTAATTAGGGTCTTCAAAGCCACATTGATAAGCAATCTCTTTAACGGTTTGTTTCTTATTTGTTAATAGTTCTGCAGCCTTCTTTAATCGGTAATCTAATAAGAATTTGTGGATAGTCGTATTGTATTTAGATTTAAAATGAGTTAACAATGTTCCTCTGCTGCAGAAGAAATAATCACATAGCTGATCAATCGTAATAGGTTTACTATAATTTGCAATTAAGTACTGTTTTATTTCCTGGGCAAGATGATCATTTTTGGCCTGAATGCGATTGGTGAGAGAAATGTATTTTGCGCAGATATCACATACATGTGCAAAAGCATATATCTGATCTTCATCTAATATAGTAATATTTGTGACAAGTTGTCTTAATTCTTCTTCATTTTCAAAATAGTGCTTGGATTTATTGATGATTTCAGAATAGTTTCTATATGTTCCTATAACCGCTTGTCCCATCATTAGATAACCAGTTAAAGCACCATAAGAATATAAAGGCATAATTGCTTCACTGAGTCCAAAATGACATTGATAGACATAAAGTTCGCCAGTCTCTTTTACATGATTCATCGCATTTATATCACATATAAAACAATGATCAGAAGCTTGGCTCTTCTCTATCTCATCGCAGAATTTGGATTTCTTATGAGGATAAGAAGCCAGTATTTTTTGATTAATGTCAAAGATGGACATATTCAATCCTGAGACAAGATAGAGCTGTTTGAGTATTTTTTCTAAGTCTTCCATATTAAATCACCTCACAACCATTATATCTCAACAAAAGTAAAAAAATACAGCATTATACTATTTTACCCTATATTATACTCCATTCCATTTCTATTTGTTCTCATATTTTTATAATTATATTTGGAGGATAATATATATGGAAATGAACAATGAATGGGTCCAAGACCCAAAGGTATTTAATATCAATCGTGAAAAGGCACATGCCTCAATACATCGCTATGCCTCTCTAGAGGAGATGCATACAAATAAGAGTAGTTATATCTATTCTTTAAATGGCAAATGGAAATTTCATTATGCTAATGGGTTTAATCAATTGATTAAAGATTTTTCTAACAAGGATTACAACAGTGATAACTGGGATGAAATCAATGTTCCTGGACATATTCAGTTACAGGGTTATGGAACACCTATGTATGTCAATCAGATCTATCCTTGGTCTGCCACAGAACAAATCATACCAGGAGAGATTCCAGAACATAATCCAATTGGCAGCTATATTACATATTTTGATAGTTCAGTTATTAAAGATAACACGGATGTTTATATTAATTTTAAGGGTGTAGAATCCGCAATGGCTTTATGGGTTAATGGAACTTTTGTAGGCTATAGTGAAGATACTTTTACACCATCACGTTTTAATATCACTTCTTTGATAGAAGAAGGAAAAAATAAGATTGCAGTGAATGTGTATCGCTTTAGTAGCGGAAGCTGGCTAGAAGACCAGGACTTCTGGCGTTTCTCAGGAATATTTAGAGATGTAGAACTAGAAATGGTGCCTCATACACACTTGGAAGATATAAAGGTACTTACACATTTGAATGACACCTATGATCATGCTGTCGTAGAAGTGAATCCAACTGTTATTCACCCTACAAAGGTTATTTATACTTTAAAATATAATGATGAAATTATTGTGAGTGAAACAAAAGAAGATAGTTCATCTCTTCAATTTGAATTAGAACATCCTTATTTATGGTCTGCAGAAAAACCACACCTTTATACATTGATTATTGAAGTAATGGATGAAGAAGGTTTAGTAGAATGCATCAGCCAGCAGGTTGGTATCAGAGAGTTTGAAATCATAAACGGTATTATGTGTATCAATGGTCAGAGAATCATCTTCCACGGTGTTAATAGACATGAATTTTCTGCTTATACAGGTAGACATGTATCTTATGAAGAAACAAAACAGGATATCTTAAATATGAAGGCACATAATATCAATGCATTGCGTACATCACACTATCCTAATCAATCTTTCGTCTATGATCTATGTGATGAATATGGACTTTATGTCATTGATGAAGTGAACCTAGAAACACATGGTACATGGAGTGAGTACTTTGACAAGGAACATATTATTCCTGATAATAAGCCTGAATGGTTAGATATTATTCTAGATCGTGCAAATTCAATGTATGAAAGAGACAAGAATCATCCTTCTATTATTATATGGTCTTTAGGTAATGAATCTCATGGAGGTAAGAATCTCTATGAAATGTCTCAATTCTTAAGAAACAAAGACCAGTCACGTGTTATTCATTATGAAGGTATCTCCCATGATCGTTCTTACAATGAGACAAGTGATATTGAAAGTCAGATGTATACATATGCGAAAGATATAGAAAAGTACTTGACTACACATCAGGACAAACCGTTCATTCTGTGTGAATATGCGCACTCAATGGGTAATAGTAATGGTGCTTTATTTAAGTATATTGATTTAGAAAAGAAATATCCTCTTTATCAGGGAGGTTTTATCTGGGATTATATCGATCAGGCATTATATCATGATGGAAAACTCTGTTATGGAGGAGATTTTAAAGAAAGACCAAGTGATTATGATTTCTGTGGTAATGGATTAGTCTTTGCGAATCGTAAGAATACTCCTAAGATGCAGGAAGTAAAGTATTGTTATCAATATGTAGATTTCACAATCAATGAACAGGAAATTAAATTAGATAATAGATACTTATTTACTGATTTGAATGAATACACTTTACAGATTGATTTGTTATGTGACGGCTATGTCATTAAATCACAGAATGTTATGATTGAATGTGCGCCACAAAGCACAACTACAATTAAAAATCCGTTTATGGTTGAAGGTGATAAAGAATATGCATTGAATATCTATTTAAAGAAAGATAATCAAGTGTATGCATATGAACAGTATATTTATAACTATGAACCTCAAACAGCAAAGAAATCTTCTTTACCAGTTAAAGTGATAGAAGACTATTTGAATGTTGGTGTAGTAGGGAAGGACTTCAATGTCATTTTCTCAAAACAGAAGGGATTAGTGTCTTATCGTTATCATCAAGAAGAATACATTCGTGTACCTGTAAAACCAAACTTCTTTAGAGCTTCTACAAATAATGATGTGGAAAATAAATATGGCTATCGCTATGGGGAATGGTTAACTGCAAGTTTATATGCTAAATGTCAATTTGTGAGAGTAGTTAAAGAAGAAACATCATGCAAGATTGAATATACATATGATTTACCTCGTTTAGGAGATGAACTACTTTATCTTACATATACTGTATATGGTGATGGAAAAGTAGAAGTAGATATGTCTTATCAGCCTCTTGCATCCAATATTGAAATGCCCGCATTCGGCCTATTATTTCAGTTATATAAGGATATGGAGCATGTCTCATATTATGGATTTGGTCCAGAAGAAAACTATATAGATAGAAATAAAGGGGCAATGCTTGGAAGATATGATTATAATGTCACAGACAACTGTACACCTTATCTCTACCCACAGGAATGTGGCAATAGAACACATGTTAAGGAAGTGTTGATTCATGGTGAAAATAAGGTATTATTATTAGAGGGCGATGATTTTGAAATGTCAGCTTTACATTACACACCTTATGAATTAGAAAATGCACGTCATCATGATGAATTACCTGAAGCATATCAGACAGTATTATGTATTAATGAGAAACAGATGGGTGTTGCAGGAGATGATACATGGGGTGCTAAGACACATGAAGAATTCTTATTAGATAAGAATAAGCATCATCTACACTTTGTATTTAAAGGAGAATAATCAATGAAGTTTCTATTTGTAAGACATGGTAAAACACATTTTAATGAAATCAATTTAACACAGGGGTGGTGTGATTCACCTTTATCTCAATTAGGCGTTAAGCAGGTAGAAAACATGTCTCTACAATTAAAGGACTATAGTATAAACAAGGCTTATACATCACCACTTGGAAGAGCAGTAGAGACATCAGAGATTATACTTCAAGGTCATAATATTGCACCTATTTATGACAAACGTTTAAAAGAAGTGAATTTTGGAATCTTAGAAGGAATCAATACACAGCTTGTAAAAAAACTACATGTAGAAACTACTGACTGGATGGATACTCTAGAAATGGATTATCGACCATATAAGGGAGAAGATCTCCATGATGTGATTAATAAACATATAGAATTCCTTAATGACATCATTGCATCAAGCAAAGAAGATGATACAGTACTTATTGTAGGACATGGCTGTTCACTTTATGGATTAGTAAAAACACTTGTGCCTCATGATGCACGCTTAAGCTTTCCAGATAATGCGACAACAATCATAGTGGATTATAAAGAAGGGCATTATTCACTTGATACTATTCTGAATGCAGTCTATTAAGTAACATTTCAAGTCATCCTATTATAATAATAAGGAGACAATGTCATGAAGTACGATTTTACAACAATCATTGATAGAAAAGGAAAAGATGCCATGGCCTTGGATGCAGTAGGATCTCAAAAAGGTCATGTCAAGAAACCTACTTTCCCTAAAGAAGGTTTTAGTATTATTCCAATGTGGGTGGCTGATATGAATTTTGCGACAGCACCAAGTGTAATGGATGCTCTCAATAAACGTATCGCACATCCACTATTTGGTTATTTTTATCCATCTGATGATTATTATGAAGCCATCATGTATTGGCAGAAGACAAGAAATAACATTCATGATTTAAAGAAAGAGTATATTGGTTATGAGAATGGTGTTTTAGGATGTCTAGCAAGTGCCATTCATGCCTTTACAAAGCCGGGAGACAAGATTCTCTTCCATAGTCCTACTTATGTAGGGTTTTCCACTGTATTAAATGATACAGACCGAGTGGCTGAATTAAGTCCTCTTGTAAAGGATGAAGAGGGCGTGTGGCGCATGGATTATCAGGATATGGACAAGCGTATCAAAGACAATAACATTCGCTTAGCAGTTCTATGTTCTCCTCATAATCCATGTGGACGTGTATGGGAAAAAGAAGAACTTGAACAGGCAATGAATGTTTTCAAAGAAAATGATGTCATTGTCGTATCAGATGAAATATGGTCAGACATTGTATTTACGGGATATAAGCATATTCCTACTTATAGTGTTAGTGAAGATGCTAAAAGACGCACAATCTCTATTTATGCACCAAGTAAGACATTTAATTTAGCAGGACTTATTGGTAGTTATCATATTATTTGTGATGACTATTTAAGAGAATAGCTCAACAAAGTAGCCACTTCAACACATTACAATAGTATGAACGTTTTATCTATGCATGCTTTAATAGGCGCCTATCGTGAAGAATCTATTGAATGGGTGGATGAATTAAATCAGGTACTTGAACAGAATATGAAATATACCTATGACTTTATTAAAAACAATGTAGATGGTATTGAAGTATCTCAAACGCAGGGTACTTATATGGTGTTCTTACATTGTGAAGACTACTGTCTAAAGAATCATCTGACTATTGATGAACTTATTCAAAAAGGATGGGATGTAGGTGTAGACTGGCAAAGTGGTGTTCAGTTCCATGATTCATGGGGTATAAGACTTAACATTGCATTACCACATGCATTATTACAGGAAGCCATGCAAAGATTAAAAGAATACGTATTCTAACGTGAAAAGGGGGCTGTAACGGGTAAATAACTCATTATAGTTTCATAAAAAAGCAAAATGTGGACCGTGACCCTCAAAAAAGTGAGACAATTCACCTATTGAGGAGCAATTTGAAAAAATCATGATGCATTCAAAGAGAGTACGAGCAGGAAGCTTTCGACAACGAGTGAAGTTGGAAACAGGGTCATTGCAGTAGCACTTCAGACTATCAAGAGCCACATCCATAGAGCGTCCAAGAATAGTCCTAACCTTTGTGGGTGAGTAGTGGATGTTGTGTTTACTTTGTTTCATAATAGTTTAACTACTAAAAAGGGCTAGAAATGAATATTCATTCATTTCTAGCCACACAATTTTTATCATTTGTAAACAGTTTGACTAAAAATAAAAGAACCTCCTCAATTTTAAATTGAGGAGGTTCTTCGGCATTTAGATGCCCTACGTAATTCCATTCTTCTAAAAATTTCGGATTGATATAATTGGTGGAGCCTAGGAGGATCGAACTCCTGACCTCCTGCGTGCAAAGCAGGCGCTCTCCCAGCTGAGCTAAGGCCCCAAAGAAATTTTAAATAAACATGGTGGGCCTGAATGGATTTGAACCATCGACCTCACCCTTATCAGGGGTGCGCTCTAACCAACTGAGCTACAGGCCCATGTTTAACAGTTTTAGAAATGGTGGGCCTGAATGGATTTGAACCATCGACCTCACCCTTATCAGGGGTGCGCTCTAACCAACTGAGCTACAGGCCCGTTTCTTGACTGCTCACCTATAATACCATGTAGAAATACACTCGTCAACAAAAAAATACATAAAATTATACTAGAAATAAATAAAGTCCCTTAAAGGGACTTTATTCGTTCTTAATTTTCTTTTAAATGGGCAATATCGATATATGAAGGAATACCATTCTTATAAGTAATAGCAATTTCCCCCTGAATTAATGGATATAAGTAATCATAAAGTTCTTGAGTGATATCATTACCTTCTTTAGTAATCCATTCTGCTGGAACTTTCTGTTCTAGGTTCGCAATATCCTGTACATTACTATAGATACATTCTGCAGTATATGGATCATTGCTAGTTCTCTTAACACCCATCATAACATTTGTATGATCAGCAAGTGCTGTTTCTACAGCCTTTTTACCAATAAAGAAAGATTCATCAATATCTACTTTAGAGGCAATATGCATTGCACATCTTTGTAGTACATTTAATTCGATACTTCTTACTTTGCATCCAAAATGTTCTTTACAGATATTTTCTAATACCTTACCAGTACCAAAATGGATTGGATGACCAAATGCATCATACTGCTGTGAATCACCACTATCTAAGAAGTTTCCGTTTTCATCATGAATACCTTCACTTACTGCAATCATGATAGAAGACTTTTCTTTGAACTTTTCTTCAATATCCTTTAAGAAACGTTCTTTATCAAATACGACTTCTGGTAAATAAATGAGATCAGGGGCATCATTGCATTCAGTTCTTGCAAGTGCACTTGCAGCAGTTAACCAACCTGCATTACGTCCCATGATTTCTACAATAGTAATCGCATCTAGCTTATAGATAGAAGAATCATAAGCAATTTCTAACATAGAACTTGCAACATACTTTGCAGCTGAACCAAAGCCTGGAGTATGATCTGTACCCATCAAATCATTATCGATAGTCTTTGGAATTCCAATGAAGTGAATAGGGGAATTGATTGTTTCACCATAAGCTGCAAGTTTAGCCACAGTGTCCATAGAATCATTTCCACCAATATAGAAGAAATCAGTGATTTCTAAATCATTAAATTTTTTAAATAACAAGTCGTAAGTGTCTTTATCATCACTTACTGTAGGCAGCTTATAACGACAGCTTCCTAAATACATTGCTGGGGAATGCTTTAATGCATCAATTTTTTCCTCAGAATTAAATGTTGTACCTAGATCCATGAAGTGATCTTCTAATAGTCCCTGGATACCATTAACCATACCATAAATATGAGTAAATCCTTCTTCCTGGCATTGAGTAATAACACCTGCAAGAGAGGCGTTGATGGCAACCGTAGGCCCACCAGACTGACCAATAAAACAATTTTTCGTATTCATTTTATGCTCCTTTTGTATATTTCATCCCCATTTTAACATCAAATGCATTTGATAGAAAGATTTAATAGTTATTAATAGTAAAAATACAGGATGATAATTAATTATACTAAAAAGGTTAGCTTATTTGTTGTGGGATTTTGTGAAAGCAATGATTACAGCAATGAGTACAATCATTGAATTAGAAAACCGATGAAGTATAAAGAAATGTTTGTATAAGCGACTCCACCAAGCAGGTACCACTTCCAATCCTAGATGTAAACGATTCTCCAATACACCTATGGTGCTGAAGCAATTAATATGGCTGTGAAGTTAGCCAAGAATTATTCTAGTGATAAGAAGCAATATAAAGAATATGTCAATTTTAGGAAATGAAAATGTACCTCTATCATTATCAGAATTCCAAATATTTGATAGAATGCTAGAAAGAAACATTACTTCTGATGAACTACAAGAATACATCGACTATGCATTAGCGATATTCAATCAATGGAACGGGAAAAGGAAATTGTTTATTTCTGAAAAAGGGGCTTCTGTTGTTATGCTGAGAGACAATGAATGGATATGTAAAACAGGTATGAGGTATACTGATTGCGGTGAAAATTATATGGCTATATTGGAGGTGCTTAAACGATGGAAAAAATAGATAATGTTGATTTTGAAGAAGATAGATATTGTCCTGTGTTTAATCGAATCATTGATTGCGAGTGGTGTTATGAATCTCTTATGGGAATATCTAAATTAGCAAAGAAAAGCACCATTAAGGAATTGGACGAAATAGCTGAGGATAAAATGGAAGATGCGTTTCAAAAATGCAAAAAGTGTAAATATAGTGAATTAACAGATTGATTTCAATTATTGTTTTTGAGAAAAGGGGAATCATATGACAAGAGATGATTGTCATGTGATTGTTTATCGGATTCTATCCTACCTGTATATGCATTTAAAGCATTGATGTATCGCTCATAAGACATGACGGGTATAGAACATGGCAATGAACACATTACAGTATTCAACTATTTTTCAGGCTGAATTAGATAAACATCTTATAAAGTATAGAAATATATATGTGTTAGAAACGAAATACATGATAATAATTAATTATAGTATTTTATTGCATATCAGCGTATAATGGTAGATAAGGAGGATTGAAAGATTATGTCTAAGAAGTATTTATCTATGGATGGTAATACTGCTGCCGCTCATGTTGCATATGCATTTTCTGAAGTAGCAAGTATCTATCCAATTACCCCTTCTTCACCAATGGCTGAACATGCTGAAGAATGGGCTTCACAGGGAAGAAAAAATATTTTTGGCTCTGCTGTAAACGTAGTTGAAATGCAGTCAGAAGCAGGCGCTGCTGGTGCTGTACACGGTGCTTTACAGGGTGGTGCTTTAGCTACTACATTTACTGCATCTCAGGGTCTATTATTAATGATTCCTAACCTTTATAAGATTCAGGGTGAAATGCTTCCAGGTGTTTTCCATGTAGCTGCAAGAGCTCTTGCAACTAGTTCATTAAATATCTTTGGGGATCATCAGGATGTTTATGCCTGCCGTCAAACAGGTATCCCTATGCTTTGTTCACATTCTGTACAGGAAGTTATGGATTTAGCTGGTGTTGCACACTTAACTGCAATTAAGGCAGGTGTACCATTTATCCATTTCTTTGATGGTTTCAGAACATCTCATGAAATTCAGAAAGTTGAAGTTCTTGATTATGAAACTTTAGCTTCATTAGTAGATCATGATGCAATTAAGAAATTTAAAGCAAACGCACTTAATCCACATACTAATCCAGTAGAACGTGGTGGTGCAGATAATGATGATATTTATTTCCAGAGTAGAGAAGCTCAGAATAAGCATTATGATGCAGTTGTAGAAATTGCTGCAGATTACATGAAGAAGATTTCTGAAATTACTGGTAGAGAATATGCACCATTTACATACTATGGTGATCCAGAAGCAGATAGAGTTATTATCGCAATGGGTTCAGTCACTGAAACTATTGAAGATACTATTGATGAAATGGCTAAAGAAGGAGAAAAAGTTGGTGTTATTAAAGTACATCTTTATAGACCATTCTCTCCAAAATATTTAAAGGCTGTTTTACCAGCAACTGCTAAGAAGATTGCTGTACTTGACCGTACTAAGGAAATGGGTGCTACTGGTGAACCATTATACCTTGATGTATGTTCAGTTATTAGAGATGCTGATACATTAGTTATCGGTGGTCGTTATGGTATGGGTTCTAAGGATACTACACCTCAGCATATCAAGGCTGTTTATGATCACTTAAATTCAGATAATCCATTTACAGGATTCACAATTGGTATCAAGGATGACGTAACTCATTTATCATTACCTGATGTTCATGGATTCCATATCAATTCTGGTGTTACTCAGTGCTTATTCTATGGTTTAGGTTCTGATGGTACTGTATCTGCAAATAAGTCATCTATCAAGATTATTGGTGATAATACTGATTTATACTGCCAGGCTTATTTCGCATATGACTCTAAGAAGGCCGGTGGAGCAACTCGTTCTAACTTAAGATTTGGTAATAAGCCAATTAGAGCAACTTACTATGTAAATAGAGCAGACTTCATCTCTTGTTCATTAGACAACTACTGCTTAAAGTATGATATGTTGAAGAACTTAAAAGATGGTGGACGTTTCTTATTAAATACTGAATTTACTAAAGAAGAAATCGCTGATTATCTTCCAAATAGAGTAAAGAAACAATTAGCAGATAAACATGCTAAGTTCTATATTATTAATGCCAACAAGATTGCTGGTGAAATCGGTATGGGTAGACGTACAAATACTATCCTACAGTCAGCATTCTTCGCATTAAATGAACAGATTCTTCCAATCGAAGAAGCTGTTACTAAGATGAAAGAAATGGCTAAGAAGTCTTACAGCAACAAGGGTGAAAATATCGTCCAGGCTAACTATAAGGCTATCGATGCTGGTAAAGATGCAATTGAAGAAGTAACTGTAGATCCAGAATGGTCTAACTTAACTGTATTACCATTAAGAAAACCAACTGGTGATGATTACTTTGATAACTTCGTAGCTCCTATCAATGCACTTGAAGGTTATGACCTTCCAACTTCAGCATTCTTAGATAAGCTTGATGGTACTATGCAGAATGGTGTTGCAATTAAAGAAAAACGTGCCATTGCTATTCAGGTTCCTAAGTGGGAAAAAGACAACTGTATCCAGTGTAACCAGTGTGCTATGGTATGTCCTCATGCAACAATTCGTCCATTCTTAATGACTGACGAAGAAATCAAGAATGCACCAGAAGATATTACTAATGATGTATTAAAACCAATTGGTAAGGGTGTTGAAGGATTATCATTCCGTATCCAGGTTTCTCCTGATAACTGCGTAGGTTGTGGATTATGTGCAGCTGTATGTCCAGGTAAACGTGGTGAAAAGGCACTTACAATGGTTCCAGTTAAGGAAGAATTAGAACATTCTGCTTTATCTGAATATGTTTACAACAATGTAGAATATAGAGATGACAAGTATCCTACAACTACAGTGAAGGGTGTTGGATTCATGAAGCCTTACTTTGAAGCTTCTGGTGCCTGCGCTGGTTGTGGTGAAACTCCATATTATCGTTTAGCTTCTCAGTTATTCGGTTCTGATATGAGAATTGCGAACGCTACTGGATGTTCATCAATCTATACTGGTTCAACTCCATCTACTCCATGTACTACTGATAAGAATGGTCATGGTATGGCTTGGGCTAACTCATTATTCGAAGATAATGCTGAATTTGGTTTCGGTATGAAACTTGCAGAAAACTACATGTCTAAACATATCTTAGAAATCATTGAAGCAAATAAGAATGATGTAGAACCAGAATTAAAAGAAATTCTTGAAAAATATGAAGCTGTTAAGGGTCAGAGAGTAGAAGAAAAGGCTCTTTATAACGAATTAGTAGAAAAAGTTGAAGCTTCAGCTAATGAACCTATCAAGGAATTACTTGATATGAAGGGTGAATTAGTGACTAAGTCTCAGTGGATCATCGGTGGTGACGGATGGGCTTATGATATCGGCTACGGAGGATTAGACCACGTTCTTGCTAATGATCAGAATGTCAATGTATTAGTTCTTGATACAGAAGTATATTCTAACACTGGTGGACAGTCTTCTAAATCATCACAGGCTGCTTCTATTGCGAAGTTCACTGCAAGTGGTAAGAAGGTTGCTAAGAAAGACTTAGCTCAGATTGCTATGGCTTATGGTCATGTATATGTTGCACAGATTGCTTTAGGTGCTAACCCAATGCAGGCTATTAAGGCTATGAAGGAAGCTGAATCTTATGATGGACCATCATTAATTATTGCTTATGCACCATGTAATGAACATCATATCAAGGGTGGATTAATTAACTCTTCAAGACAGGAAAAATGGGCTGTTGAATGTGGTTACTTCAACTTATTAAGATACGACCCACGTTTAACTGAAGAAGGTAAGAACCCACTTACAATTGATTCTAAGGCTCCTGATTATTCTAAGTTCAAAGACTTCTTAATGAGTGAAAACAGATTCTCTCAGTTAGTTAAGATCAATCCTGAAAATGCAGAAGCATTATTCGATAAGTGTCTAGTAGATGCTAAACGTCGTCGTGCAAGAGCAGAAGCACTTGCTAAAGATTTTGATGCTGCTGAATAATTCATACGAAAGAGATAGTAGAAATGCTATCTCTTTTCTTTATATTCATAACATACCAAAAAGATAGGTATATTGCTTGCTATTTGTATGTATTATTTCTATACTAGAAGTGGGTGATGGATATGAAGAGTGTACTAATAAAAGATACAACAAGAGAAGAAAGAAAAAGAATTATACAAGAAGCATTGGACTGTAATGATTCTGCAGGATGTGAGAACTGCAGTGGATGCGGCTTGTTTGGGGCTGGAGATCCTTTCGAAATGTATGAAGATTATATAGAAGGTAAAAGAGAAATCAAAGAAATTAATATGGAATTTGTTTCACGCTATTTTGTGAGAGGTTAATCACATTGTAATATAAAGAGATGTCATATCATTGTGTGTACTAAAAAAACAGGGATTTTTTTAAATCCCTGTTTTTCTATTTCATGATTTTGTTGTAGATATCATCAAGATTTACAACACTTGAACGATCAGTAAATTCAATCTTGATTGGATCATTTTCTTCATATCTTGGAATAATATGAATATGGAAATGATGCACTGTCTGACCAGCGACTTCTTTCGCATTAGTAAGAATATTACATCCCTTTGCATGCATATTCTCTACAATCTTATTTGCAAGCTTCTGAGCCACTTTCATACAATGTGCCATCACTTCTGTGTCTGCTTCTAAAAAACTATCATAATGTTCCTTAGGAATAACGAGCGTATGTCCATTAGTAGTCTGTGATAAATCTAAGAACGCAATACAAGTATCATCTTCATATACAACCTTGCCAGGAATTTCCTTTGCAGCAATCTTACAAAAAATACAATTATCCATCATATAAAACCTCCTGTCTTTATTCTAACACAAAAGAGACGTTCTCACGTCTCTTAGTCCACATATTTACTAGAAATTTTCTTAATCTGTTTCTTAACCTTTTCATCTTCAACAGTGAACTTATATTTTTTTAAATAATAAGATTCAATATCTGTCTTTACATCAGTTAGGTTCTGTAAGTTTTCAGTAATATCTGATTTTTGAGCACTCTTATCAGTGTTGTATACATATACAACTGCATATTTACCAGTACTTAATTTAACTGCTTCCTTATATACACCATCAGTCTTTAATGAAGTAAACTTACTTAAAGCCTTAATGATTTTCTTATCAACAGTAGTTGTAGAACTCTTACTGCATACAAAACCTAAATCAGTAGAACTAGAACTATTTGCATTCATTAAAGCAGTCATTGCATCTGCACTAGTCACTGTCTTTAATGCTTTTAATGCATCAGATTCTTTACTATATTCAACAATCTTTAAATAAGAAACATTATATTTCTTACATACATCATTGAACTCTGTATCTAGATATTTTTCTTCTAATAGTTCAGATTTTGCTTCTGGTACAACGACTTCCTTCTCAAAAGCCTTTGCATCACTATACCCCTGATTCTTTGCATAAGTTTCAAAAGAACCAGAATATTCAGCATAACGATTCTTTTGTTCTTTTACTTTGGCATCAATTGCATCCTGGTCAGTAATCTCTTTTGCAGTAATCTTATTGTAAGCTTCATTTAATACTTCATTGGCACCATAGTTATCTAATAAGTATTCATATAAACCTTTCTTAGTCACACTTACATCACCACTGATTACTTCTGTTGAACCATCCTTTACAGAACTTGTATAACCATCTTTATCAGCAGTCACAATATAAGCTGTAATCACTCCTACAACAAGGACAATCGCAATGACAAGTAATGCAATCATTTTCTTAGTAAGTTTAAAAGGTTTCTTTTCAACTTCTACTTTATGGATCTGTTTGTATTCTGCCATTCTCATTACTTCCTTTCTGCAGCTCTAGACTTTAAGCCTTCTTTAATAGCTTCATTGACTGCTTTTTTAATCTTTGCATCTTTATATTCAATGTCATAAGTCTTGAATGCAAGATAAATGATGTAATCATCATAAGTAAGTAATGGAGATTGGATAGTCACATTCTTTAATTTCTTCTTAATCTTTTCTTTACTAGTAGAAGTACACTTTAAGATATAATAACCATCATTACCTGTTAATACATCGGAAGTTTGTCCTTCAGTTAAAGAGAAAGCTGCTTCGTTAATTGTACTACCATAAGTATTTGTTAAGTTACTTGTAGTATCTACAACACCTAAAGAACCTTTTGCACTCTTAGTTGTAGAATCATCTGAATAATCCTTGGCAACATCACCAAAGCTCTTACCATCCTTTAATAACTCCTGTACTTCTTTTAACTTTTCTTTTTCAGAATCAGTAGGACTAGAAGGATCAGAAACAGAAATCTTAATCATAGAGATCATACGAGGTGTGGCAACCTTATAATAATCTTCAAATACAGTATCATAATGTGTCTTTACATAGTGTTTGACTAACTCTGCATACTGTAAAGAATAAACAAGCTTCTTCTTATATTCACTTTCACTTGCATAGCCACCACTCTTTAAATCGCTCTTAAACTGTTTTTCATAAGAATCTTCACCATATTGGCTCTTATAAGAATTCTTAACACTATCAAGCATATCACTTGCATTATCTTTCATATCACTTGTAATAGGATATTGTTTATTGATCAACTGATCAAGAACATACTGGAATGCTGCTGACTTACCTGAACTAGTAGAAATTAATGTATCATAAACATCATCTGCATAAACATGACCTTCACTAGTTGAAGCAACTACGCTCTTTCCATCTACAGTTTTACCACCACAGCCACTTAGTAATAAAACACTCGCTAAACATAGCGCCACTATTTTTTTGGCTTTCATACGTACCCTCCTTGCGTAACATATATATTATACATGGTAGGTGATTTTTTTCAAATAATTACCCATGTTTCACATAAAAAGACATAATTCTTTATCATATTATTTGAGGTTGAACGTTTAATCTTTTATAATGATTCTCGAGGTGAAAAAAAGATGTCAGTTTTGAGTATAAAGGATCTTCATGTTGCCATTGGCGACAAGGAGATTTTGAAGGGAATTAATCTAACAATTAATACAGGAGAAACACATGCATTGATGGGTCCTAATGGGAATGGTAAGTCAACATTATTAGGTACAATCATGGGTCATCCTAAATATAAAGTAACTCAGGGTACAATCACATTAGATGGTGAAGATGTTCTTTCTATGAGTGTAGATGAAAGAAGCCGTAAAGGATTATTTTTAGGAATGCAGTATCCACAGGAAATTCCAGGTGTCACAAACTCTGATTTCCTCCGTTCTGCAATGAATGCGAGAAGAGAAAAACCATTAAGTCTTTATCAGTTCATTAAAGCTATGGACCATGCCACAGAAGACTTAGAAATGGATGGTAATTTAGCTCATCGTTATTTAAATGAAGGGTTCTCAGGTGGAGAAAAGAAACGTAATGAAATTCTTCAGATGAAATTACTAGAACCTAAATTCGCATTATTAGACGAAATTGATTCAGGTCTAGATGTTGATGCGTTACGTATCGTCGCTGATAATATCAATGAGATGAGAGAAAAGAATGAAGACTTTGGTCTAGTTATGGTTTCTCACTATGAAAGATTATATGAATTAGTAAAGCCTACACATGTACATGTATTAGTAGATGGAAACATTGTAGTAGAAGGTGGCTTTGAACTAATTGAAAAGATCAACAATGAAGGATATGAATGGGTAAAGAAAGAATTAGGCATTGAACTCCAAAAAGAAGACGAAGACGTTGTTTCTATTGGGGTATGTGGCCATAAGGTGACAAGCAATGTATAGTTTTGAACACTATATTCATTTTGTGGATGGGAAGGTAACAGAAGATAATCTTCCTAAAGAAGTTGTTGTGAATGATACAACAATCACATTCAAGTATGGAGAACCCATTCAGCTTCATGTAGTGGTAGATGTAAAGAATGAAATGTCACTACATTATGTATTTGAAGACAATGTCCATGCAGAAGTGATTGAAACAAGACATGTTGAAGAAAACGGTGTATTAAAACGTACATTTATTAACGGTGCTTATTCACATGTTAATTTCTTTAATGAAAATGAAGGAACAGGAAAGAATACTTATCTAGATGAAGGACATTCTTCTCATGATAGTATGCTTCAGCTTGGCTATTCTGAATTATCTGATGCTTCTATTGAAGCCTCTTATACATTTGAATTAGATGGTGAGGGAGCAGATGTCAGATTAAGAATGGCTGCTTTATCAAAGGATAAAGAAAAGAAACATTATAAGGTGCATATAAAACATAATGCACCACATACTACTGGTATCATGGATAACTATGGTGTTGCGAAAGATGAAGCACATCTTGTGATTGATGGTATTGGTACAATTACAAATGGACAGAATGGTTCAGCATCACATCAGACAAATAAGATCATTGTCTTTGATCCAAAATGTTATGCAAGTGCAAATCCATTCTTATATATTGATGAATACGATGTTCAGGCTTCTCATGCAGCTGGTGTAGGGAAGATGGATGAAGAACATCTTTATTATTTACAGTCTCGTGGCTTGACTAAACGTCAGGCTATGCAACTAATTACTTATGGTTATTTAATGCCAGTAGTCGAAGTTGTAGATAATCAGATGATTAAGGAACGTTTTGAATTGGCGTTATCAAAGGTAGGTGCTTAGTTATGTTAAATAGTAAGGATATAAGAAAAGATTTTCCAATGTTGGATGGAAAGACACTCATGCATGGCAAGCCACTGATTTATTTTGATAATGGTGCGACTACATTAAAGCCTCAATGTGTGATTGATGCAGTATGTGAATATTTATCTAGCTATTCAGGAAATGCCCATCGTGGAGATTATGATTTATCTCATCAGGTGGATGTCGCTTATGAAGAAGCGAGAGAAGTAGTTCAGCATTTTATTCATGCTAAAAGAAAAGAGGAAGTTGTATTTACAAGTGGTGCAACAGATTCACTTAACTTAATTGCGAATGGTTATGCTAAAACACATTTAAAAGCAGGTGATGAAATCCTTTTGAATGTGGCAGAACATGCCTCTAATACATTGCCTTGGTTTGATGTAGCTGAGGAAACAGGTGCTGTTGTGAAATATATTGAACTAGATGAAGAAGGTCGTATGACATTAGAAAATGTCAAGAAGGCTGTAACAGAGAATACAAAGATTATTTCACTTGCGATTGTGACAAATGTATTAGGTTATGAAGTACCTATCAAGGAAATCACAGAATATGCGCATTCTAAAGGTATTATTGTAGTGGCAGATGGGGCACAGAGTGTACCACATATTGTCACAGATGTTGTACGTGATGATGTGGACTTCTTAGCTTTCTCAGGTCATAAGATGTGTGGCCCTACTGGTATTGGTGTTCTTTATGGTAAATATGATTTATTAGAAGAAACAAAGCCTACACGTTTTGGTGGAGGATCTAATTCACGCTATAACAGCTGTGGACTTGTCACACTAAAGGAACCGCCTTATAAATTTGAAGCAGGTACACCTCATATTGAAGGTGTGATTGGCTTAGGTGCAGCTGTTAAATACTTACAGAGCATCGGTATGGAAAATATCCGTCAAAGAGAATTAGAATTACGTCATTATGCGATTGAGAAGATGTCCCAGTTGGATAATGTCACTGTATATAATCCAAACTCAGAAGGGGCTATTGCCTTTAATATTAAAGATGTATTTGCACAGGATGCAGCTAGCTTATTTAATACTTATGGTATTGCAGTAAGAGCTGGTGAACATTGTGCAAAGATTTTAGACGAGTTCTTAAAAGTAAGAACAACTTGTCGTGTCTCTTTCTATTTCTATAACACTGAAGAAGAAATTGATCAGTTTATTGAAGCATGTAAGAAAGGAGATGATTTCCTTGATGCATTCTTTGGATGATCCAATGATCATGAGAGAAATTATTATGGACCATTATCAGAATCCTAGAAACCATGGACTTGTAGATGATGATTCATATCAGAAAGTCAATATGGATTCAAGTACATGTATTGATGATATTGATGTCCAGGCTAAGTTTAATGGTGATGTCGTAGAAGATGTACGTTTTGATGGTGAAGCATGTGCTATTTGTACTGCATCTACTTCTATCATGACTGAACTAGTTAAAGGAAAGACAAAAGAAGAAGCAGCGCATATTGTAGATAACTATATGCATATGATTTATGAAAAAGAATATGATCCAGAACTTCTTGAAGAAGCAATTGCGTTTAAGAATACGCATAAGCAGGCCAATCGTATTAAGTGTGCGACTCTAGGCTGGACTGGATTCTTAAAATTATTAGAAGGAAGCGAGGAATAGAGATGGCTATTGAGAATCTTAATATTCCACAAGCTGAAGTGATAGAAGATCATCCTGATGAGGATGTATCTGTCTTCAAGACACCTAAAGGGTTAAATGAAGATATCGTTAGAGAAATATCAGCCATTAAAGAAGAACCCGAATGGATGACTGAATACCGTATCAAGTCATTAAAACAGTTCTTAAAGATGCCAATGCCTAAGTGGGGTGTTGATTTATCTAAGATGGATTTTGATGATTATACATATTATAATCGTCCATCAGATACTAAAACAGATAAATGGGAAGAAGTACCAGAAACAATCAAGAATACATTTGATCGTTTAGGTATTCCTGAAGCAGAACAGAAGTTCTTAGCAGGGGCAAGTGCTCAATATGAATCTGAAGTTGTTTATCATAATATGCTTGAAGAAGTCAAAGAGAAGGGTGTTATCTTCTTAGATATTGATTCTGGATTAAAACAATATCCAGAAATCTTCAAAAAGTATTTTGATACTGTTATTCCATATTATGATAACAAGTTCTCTGCATTAAATGGGGCTGTCTGGTCAGGTGGATCATTTATTTATGTACCACCTCATACTAAATTAGATAAGCCATTACAGTCATACTTTAGAATCAATTCTGAACGTATGGCACAGTTTGAAAGAACTTTGATTATTGTAGATGAAGGATCCGATATTCATTATGTAGAAGGATGTACAGCACCTTCATATTCTAAAGATTCACTTCATGCGGGTGTTGTAGAAATTATTGTTGGCAAGAATGCACATTGTCGTTATACAACAATCCAGAACTGGTCTAAGAATATCTATAACTTAGTTACACAGCGTGCAAAAGTCATGGAAGGTGGATCAATGGAATGGGTGGATGGTAACATCGGTTCACTTGTTACTATGAAATATCCTTGCTGTGTTCTTGCAGGAGAAAGAGCCAAGGGTACAGTTATTACTATTGCGGTAGGAGATAAAGGTCAGATCATTGATTCTGGGGCTAAGATGATTCATGCAGCACCTCATACATCAAGTCAGATCATTTCTAAATCTATTGCCAGAAATGGTGGTAAGACAAACTATAGAGGACTTGTCCGTCATAACAAGAATGCGTATGACTGTAAGAGCAAGGTAGAATGTGATACATTAATTCTAGATAAGATTTCTACAAGTGATACAGTACCTACAAATATCATGGCTAATAATGATTCTATTATTGAACATGAAGCCACTGTATCTAAAGTATCAGAAGATCAACTATTCTACTTAATGAGCAGAGGTCTCACTAAAGCACAGGCAACAGAGATGATTGTTATGGGCTTCATTGAACCATTCAGCAGAGAATTACCTATGGAATATGCTGTTGAATTAAATCAGCTTATTAAGCTTGATATGTCAGAAGATGCTATTGGATAGAAAACAGATGATTAAGAAACGTCTCGCTTTAGAAGAAGAGACGTTTCTTTCTTATTCAAAAAGAATTGCCTCTTATCTAGAAGAAATGCCTGCATTTAAAAATGCGAAAAGAATAGGGTTTTATATGTCTTATCGTCATGAAGTAGATACACTTCATTTGATTGAGAAATATATATTAGAAAAGGAAATCTATGTACCAAAATGTGTAGGGGATGAATTAGATTTCCAAAGAATATATACTATGGATGATTTAAAAGAGGGTGCTTTTCATATATTGGAACCTTCTACTAATGAACATATGGATGTTAAAGATTTAGATGTGATTGTAGTACCATTACTGATGTTTGATGCAAATCATAATCGTATTGGTTATGGCCGAGGTTTTTATGATCGCTGTTTAAAAAAGACAGAAGCTATCACAATTGGTCTAGCATTTGATTTTCAGAAAGTAGAAAATACTCATCCTCACTCGCTTGATGTCCCGCTTAATCACATAATTACACAAAAAGGTGTCTTCTAAGGCACTTTTTTTATAGTAACAAAGGGATAAATTTGATATAATAGGTATGATTATGAGGTGTTTTATATGGAAAAAAACGTTGTAAAGAATATTCTCGCAGACATTGATCTGCGTCAAAATCTAATAAAATTAAAAGGATCAATGTCAGCTGCTGATACATTGGATGGCCCTATTGTAGAAAAATTATGTGATTGTTTATCTCATGAAGATCCTAAAGTAAGAAAAAATGCGGCATTACTACTAGGATATACTAAAAATTCTATGATGGCTTCTGTTCTTTTAGATGCTTATAAGAATGAAGAAAAGGATTTTGTAAAAGATGCTTATTTAAAAGGTATGAGCCATTATGATTGTAAGCCTTATATTAAGGAATTACAGGAAATCCAGAATGAACTCATGAATTCAGAAGTAGTAGACAGCAAGCATATCAAAGCACAATTAAAGGTCTTAAATCCGATGATTCGTTCTTATTCTTATCATAAGAAGAAATCAATCCGTTTATTGCATAAAGAAGTCGATGTTATTCTTACAACACTTCCTTATTATCAATATACACTTTTTGAACAGGTGAAGCATTTACGTTATAAACCAGTCGGACAGGGCGTTTTAGTGCGTACAAAGGCTATTTATGACCTTCTAGGGTTACGTAATTATAGAGAAATGATTTTCCCATTATCAGGCTGTTCAGGACTTGCTCAGGATGGGCATTTAATTGGTAAACGTATTGCGCAAAGTAACTTGGTAGACGTACTACACCGTTTATATGATGCAGAAGGATGTTTCTATTATCGTTTAGTTGATCAGATGAGAGAAAAGAAATCAGCTGTTATCAATGATATAGTTCAAGAACTTATTGAAGAAATGCCTTCACATCTTCAGAATGTAACATCTGATTATGATATTGAAATACTTATTAGAGAATTAAAGCCAGGAACAGTGAATGTTTACTTAAAGTTGAGTTCATTAGACAATCCTCGCTTTAATTATAGACGTGAAATTATTTCTAATTCAATGCAGCCTTATGTAGCAGCAACACTTATGGAAGTAGCTAAACCATATATGGGCATGCATTCTCGTGTATTAGATCCATTCTGTGGTAGTGGTGTTACACTTATTGAAAGATGTATGGCTAAACCAGTTAAGTTTGCGATGGGATTAGATATTTATGGAGAAGGCTTAGAAGCAGCTAAGAAGAATGCGATTGCAGCTAATCAGGCTATTCACTTTGTAAATAAGGATGCCAATCGTTTTGTAAATAATGAAATGTTTGATGAAATCTTTACTGATATGCCTACCTATGCACAGATGAAAGATACACGTGCTTTAAAGAATCTTTACGATAACTTCTTTAAACGTATCCACAGACACGTTTTACCAGAAGGGTATGTATTTATCTATACAACTGAAATATCTCTTGTAGAGAAGAATTTAAGACTAAATTCAGACTATCTCACACTTGTAGAACATTATGATGTACCTAGAGGTAAGACAATGGCTTATTTCTTCATCATTCAGGTAAACAAATAGAGGTCCAATCAGGACCTCTTTTTCTATCTAAATAAATAACGATAACCTTGCCAGAACCACTGTTTTACTGTTTCTGGGTCATCTAAATAAAAACGTACACCAAATGCAAGTGCTACTAATATAATCACAAGTAATACTAATAACACAAAAGTCTTAATAAAAGTCATCACAGGATGTGATTTCTCTTTATACTTTACCTTAGTCTTAGTACGTTTAGGTAAAGAATGTGATCTCTTATGTTTCACTTTTGTCTTAACAACTTTTTTAACTTCAGGTTCTTTTTCTTCCTGCTGAATAGAATTCTCTCTCCTAGTGTCTTTAATAGAGTCATCTTCATCATCAAATGTGAATCTTTGCATATTATCACCTCTCTGCTTTAATGAATATAGTCTCTATTAGAGTATTTGTCAAATTAAAAAATGCTCTCATGACACAATAAAAGCTCTTGCATAAGGAAAGCAAATGTATGTGTCATTGAGAGCGGCCTTAAACAAGAGCCTTTAAAACGTACCCATTAGTAGGTACAATTAAATTGTAATCGTTCTTATAACAAAAAGCAAATAAAATACAAAAAAACTTGAAGAAATCAATAGAATTGAGAAAAAGCGTCATTAAATCAAATATACCTACATATAAAACTGTAAAAAAAGTTCCTATTTTCTGTTGACTTAGAGTGGATATGATGATAATATAATACCCGCAACGGAGGTTTAGCTCAGTTGGGAGAGCATCTGCCTTACAAGCAGAGGGTCAGCGGTTCGAGCCCGTTAACCTCCACCATTTTTATTAAAATTTAGCAACACACGCCGACTTAGCTCAATTGGTAGAGCAACTGACTTGTAATCAGTAGGTTGGGGGTTCAATTCCTCTAGTCGGCACCAGTGGGGAGGTAGCGAAGTGGCTAAACGCGGCTGACTGTAACTCAGTTCTCTACGAGTTCGATGGTTCGAATCCGTCCCTCCCCACCATCTTTATTGGGATATAGCCAAGGGGTAAGGCAACAGACTTTGACTCTGTCATTTCACTGGTTCGAATCCAGTTATCCCAGCCATCTTTTTTTGACTCGCTAGCTCAGATGGCAGAGCATCTGACTTTTAATCAGAGGGTCAGGGGTTCAAATCCCCTGCGAGTCACCATCCTATGCGGGTGTAGTTCAATGGTAGAACTTCAGCCTTCCAAGCTGACTACGTGGGTTCGATTCCCATCACCCGCTCCAACTTAGGAACAAGTCAATCTTCGGATTGACTTTTTTTATATCTGTAAACTATTTTTTATAGTAACCTTGAATTACCAAGATCAAATCGCAATGACAAAGCAATCTTTGAGTATGAACAGGAAATCTCTGAGGATGCAGTAGCAATTGATACAAAAAAAGTATTTGCTGATTTGAAAAAATCACTTTAAATAAAAACGATGTAAAAATAAATGCCAGGAGGGTAAACTCCTGGCATTTATTATAGCTTAGTTACTTATTTTTTGTACTTATAGAATCCTTCACCAGTACTATATCCTAGTTTTCCTTGATCAATATATGACTTCAACATCTTATGCATACCTTTAAAATTATAAGGTGCTAAGAAACCAGGAATCTTCACATACATACCTACAATCTCATAGGCAGTCTTTAATCCTACTGTATCAAGAATCTGGAACGGTCCTTTAGGTGCACCAGTACCTAAAGTCCATGCCTTATCGATACTTTCAGGATCAGAGATACCATTGACCATTAAATCCATACCTGAGAATAATAATGGAATCAACATAGAATTGAGTAGATAACCAGACTTCTCTTTATTGACTGGTAATGGAATCATTCTAATCTCTTTTGCAAACTTCATGACTTCATCAAAATATGCTTTATTTGTTTTATCCTGCATCATAACTTCTGTCATATTATTCTTCCAAATCGTATTTGCGAAGTGTAATGCAAGGAACTTCTCAGGTCTACCAGTAAACTTAGCTAATTTGCTAGGAAGCATAGTAGAAGAATTAGTCACTAGAATTGTCTTATCAGGAAGTAGGGGAGCCATCTTTGTATAGACATCCTTCTTAGCTTCCATATTTTCTGTCATAGATTCAATGACTAAATCAGAATCTTTGACTGCTGTTTTCATATCAAGCTCTAGCTTGATTGTAGAATAAGCACGTTCTACCTTTTCTAGGCAGTTCTCCTTATCGAAATCATCATAGCCTGCAATACCCATACACCATGTATTGATAGATTTATCAATATCCATAAGATTAATTGCATCAATATAAGACTGCTTGATAGAATCAAGCTTAGGCTGTGTACGTCCAATACTGCCTTCACTTCTTAACCAGATTGTTACATCAAAACCACAATATGCTGCCTGAAATGCAATCTGTGATCCTAGAACGCCGCCACCCATAATAGTAATGTTCTTCATGTTTGTCTCCTTTCTAGTAAAATGAAAACAGAAGAACAATTTCTTCTGCTTCACTACTATCTTTGTAAACATTATCTAATTTTTATTATACTGATTAAAAAAAGATTATCTACTATACTTTGTGAAAAACATCACAATTTCTTACAAACTTATCACATTGTACAAAAAAATCCCGCAAGTGCGGGATTTCTTATTAATATCCAGGCTTACCTAAAAGCTTGAACATATTCTTTTTATAAACTTCAACACCTGGCTGGTTGAATGGGTTAACACCTAATAGGTAAACGCTCATTGCACAAGCCTTTTCGAAGAAGTATACCATATAACCAAAGCTATATGCATCAACATGATCAAGAGTGATCTGGATGTTAGGTACGTTACCAACATTTACATGGGCATCAATAGTACCTTCACATGCTTTCTGGTTAACATAATCAACTGTCTTACCAGCTAAATAGTTTAAACCATCTAAGTTATCTGCATCACTAGGGATTTCTAAGTTCATCTGAGGTTCTTTGATTTTTAATACAGTTTCGAATAAAACCTTAGAACCTTCCTGAATGAACTGTCCTAATGAATGAAGGTCAGTTGAGAAAGTACCACTTGTAGGTAAGATACCTTTTCCTTCTTTACCTTCAGATTCACCAAATAACTGTTTCCACCATTCAGAAGTCTGCTGTAACTGTAAGTTATAAGTTACAAACATTTCAGCTGGGTAACCAGCCTTCAATAACATCTGTCTTGCAACACCATACTGATAAGCATCGTTTGTAAGAAGATCTGGATTGTTGTATTTATCCTGTGCATCTTTAGCACCCTTTAACATTGCATCAACATCGATACCAGCCATTGCGATAGGGAATAAACCTACTGCAGTTAATACAGAATAACGTCCACCGACATCATCAGGAACTACGAATTCTGTATAACCTTCCTGGTCAGCTAAAGTCTTTAATGCACCCTTATGAGCATCTGTAGTAGCAACAATTCTTCTCTGAGCTACTTCTTTACCCTTAGTTTCTTCAAGTAATTCTTTGAAGATTCTGAAAGCAACTGAAGTTTCAGTAGTTGTACCAGACTTAGAAATTACATTAATACCGAATTCTTTATCTTTTACATAGTTCTTAACCTGTGCTAAATAAGTAGCAGAGAATGTATTACCAATATAGATGATCTGAACCTTGTTTGTTGGGTAAAGACCATTGATTGCTTCAATAGCAGCTCTTGCGCCTAAGTAAGAACCACCGATACCACAAACTAATAAAACATCAATTTCTTCAGATAATTCTGCAGCTTTTTTCTTAATGTTTTCTACTTCAGTCTTGTTGTAGTTAGTAGGTAAGTCAACCCATCCTAAAAAGTCATTACCTGCTCCTGTTTTGTTGTGGATCATATCATGAACTTCTGCGACTCTGTCCTTATATGATTCCATGCTTTCTGTTAATTTAGCTTTACTTAAATCAACGTTGATCATACATCTTCCTCCTTTGCGATTCCTCGACTGATCCATCGAGGCATCATTTCTCTTAGTGGATTAAAACCCTTAGGTGTTTCCACGATTGACTTTCTTTTGCGAAAACGTCTCTTTTTCGCGACTGCTTTTAAAGAAAGCCTTGCCTGGTGATGGACGTTATCTATATCAATGACTTTTACCTTAACCTGTTCTCCATAAAAGACAAATTGATTTACGTCACGAACAAATCCATCAGATATTTCTGATATATGGATTAATCCGCTACTTCCATCAGGCAATAAAGCAAATGCACCATATGGTTGAATACCAGTAATGGTCACATCAACAATGTCACCTACATGAACTTGATGTTCCATTGCACGCCTCCAATCAACTGCATTATAGCATAATTATAATAGTGATAAAAGAATAGATAATAATAATTCTTTAATGTGAAAATTATATTCAAGTAGATGTATTAAGTATTGTTGTAATTAATCAGTTGTGAAATAAATATACTTCAAAAGAAGAATACTATTAATAAAATAGAAATACGTTATAGTAACTTTACAAAGAGAAAATAAGATAGTATAGTTAGAATATACTAACTTTAGAGGCGGAAAGGAATGGAAGGTTAATATGAAGAAAACAAATATAGTTGTACTTGCTTTACTTATATTTATGACTCAAGTGCCAGTACTTACTTATAACTATTACTTTATGTATGATGATAATAAGCCTATAGAATGTAAATATGTTTTAGCATCTGTCGGATGGATGATTGTCATACTCTATGTCATTCATTTTATATTGGATTATATTAAGAATATGGGCGATGAATAACATTGAAGAACCCTCAGGGGTTCTTTTATTATGCTTGATAAGAATCATAGAATATGTATAAAAAATAGCGAATTATGCTTAAAAATGTGCAATCTATTAAAATTGTCTAATAAATAAGTATGTTTTTTAGTGATTCTATAGGGTATATCACTTTTCTTTTTTATTTTGTGTGTTATAATGGTCAAGCAGAAGCGAGGTGAAATCATGGAAGAAAAGATTGAAGCCATTAAGGAAGTCATTCATAAGTTGAGACCCTATCTACAAAGAGATGGTGGAGACTTAGAATTCGTTGATTTCAAAGACGGCATCGTTTATGTACATATGCTTGGTGCATGTGCAGGATGCATGATGTTAGATTCTACTATTAAAGATGGTGTTGAACAGATCTTAGTAGAAGAAGTTCCAGGCGTTATTGAAGTACAGGCAATTTAATTAAATATTTTTATACTCTTATTCAGAACCACACAGATGAGGATCGTTTTAAAGTGGTGGCAACCCTTATATAGAAGGTGCCTTGACCAAGCAAGTATTACTTGAACAATAAGAGGAAGCAGATTACTACGCTTTCCTCTTTGAGGAGAGCTTTTTTATTACAGGAGGAAAAGAAGAAAATGGAAAAGAACTTATTTACATCAGAATCTGTATCAGAAGGACATCCAGATAAGCTTTGTGATCAGATCAGTGATGCAATCTTAGATGAATGCTTAAGACAGGACAAATATTCACGTGTAGCTTGTGAATGTTTTGTAACAACTAATTTATTAGTCATTGGTGGAGAAATTACAACGAATGCGAAAGTAGATTATGAAGCAGTGGCTCGTGATGTAATGAGAAGAATCGGCTATACGGCTGAAGATTTAGGTATTGATGCAGATACTTGTGAAATCAAGGTAGTCATGGATACACAGTCTAGTGATATCGCATTAGGTACAAATGTAGAAGTAGGTGGTGCAGGTGACCAGGGTATCATGTTTGGTTATGCAACAAATGAAACTGAAACATATATGCCTTTACCAATCTCTATGGCTCATGAATTAGTACGTTATGCAAGTGAATTAAGACATAATGGTACATTCAAACATGCAAGACCTGATATGAAATCACAGGTCACTATTGATTATACAGATGAAAATAATCCAAAGGTTGATACAATTCTTATGTCAATCCAGCATGATCCAGATTTCAATGAAGAAGAATTCAAGACATTCATTAAAGAAAAAATCATGAAGGAAGTTGTTAGAAAACATCATATGAATGAAGACTATAAGGTATTCATTAATCCAACAGGAAGATTTGTTATTGGTGGTCCTCATGGTGATACTGGTTTAACTGGACGTAAGATTATTGTTGATACTTATGGAGGAATGGCAAGACATGGTGGAGGCGCATTCTCTGGTAAAGACCCATCAAAGGTAGATAGAAGTGCAGCTTATATCACTCGTTATATCGCTAAGAACATTGTTGCAGCAGGATTATGTGATCGTATTGAAATTCAGTTATCTTATGCAATTGGTGTAAAGGATCCTACAAGTGTGCATGTTGATACTTATGGAACTGGTAAGGTAGCTGATGAAGTGATCTTAGATGCAATCAAGAAAGAATTTGATTTAACTCCTCAGGGTATCATCAATACATTAGATTTATTAAACCCAATCTATGGACCAACAGCTGCTTATGGACACTTTGGTCGTACTGATGTTGAATTCCCATGGGAAAAATTAAATAAAGTAGAAGACTTAAAGAAATACTTAGCTTAAAGAAGACATTAACGTCTTCTTTTT
>OCHM01000157.1_pt1 | contig 54456 bp, 34 predicted proteins | sample 1538901 | NCBI WGS metagenome assembly OCHM01 (sample SAMN04571734, study PRJEB22368) | human gut metagenome | biome: human gut; material: stool | host: Homo sapiens | place: Luxembourg | collected 2012-11-08 | reverse complement strand
AGTGCAAAGGTAACTTGGTTCATGCAAAATGCCTCAGAAGCAATTGAGTGCTTACTAAGTTACCCCTATTGGTAACAATCGATAAATCTCCATATACAAGATCTATATCAGCACATCCCCAAAATTCATAATCACTTACAACATCTGCGTGTATAATGCCCAAGAATGGCTTCAGGTCACATAGTTTATAGGGACTTAATGGTGCGAACTTCAATTTCAACATATCCGACACCTTCTTGCAATAAGAGGCAAAAGACATCCGCTCAAAAAAAGTATTTGGATAAATCTGCGTGGGAATTTCGCAGTCTGTAAAAAACACAAAATCTATATTTTCTTGCTTTGAGCACGACAAAAGATATAAATCAAACCACACAGGGAATTTTCCAAAATACGGTATAAGAATAACTATTGCATTTGCTTTTTTACTACCGCAACCCCTTTGACTTCCCATAAACAAAATACTTCAAAAGATTTTTTATTCTGGTTCGTAAAGAAAGAGTGTCCAAGTAAAATGATAGACGGAAGAAAAAATCAAAATGATTATCAACATCATAGACAACCGATTTACGATAATATTCCCACCACACATCCATAAAGATGCAATTTTCCTTCCAAGGCTTCTTGCCACTATAATGTATGTTTCCACAACACCTTGCATAGTTGCACTGCTCTGGAGAATAGATTCCGCCCAACATCTTATACTCGCGAAGCGCCAAGAAAGAACAGTCATTTACATTGTAACAAGGTGGAAGATACTTTATCTTTTCCCTGCAACAAATGTTTAATATATCTTGATCCTGATAAATGTATTTATGCTTAAGGGCATGTTCAACGAAAATGCTTGTCACATTATCTTCTCTAATCTTTTTCAGATTAAAAACCACGAAACCTGCCTGTACATATTTTCCTATTTCCAAATCATTATGTTTTCTAACATAAGAAGGATCCAGATAATTAAGCCCCAAATCTAATGTAGCCGCAATATAATATTCAGACATATTTTGCTGGTACAAATCGGACAAATCCATTCTGAATATTATGTCCACATCAGAATAAATCACCTTATCGTATTGAGGAAGAAGTTGGGATAGCAACAGACGATAATAAGTTGCTATTGTTACATGACGAATCTCAAACGCTTTTTTAAACGTGTCATCAACAACTCTATATGTAATACTACAATTCGAATATTTTGTAGCTATTCTCTCGAGATGCGTTTTGTCCAAACTTACATCATTTGCATGAAGAATATAAATATCATAGAAAGTTTCTGCATGAGCATTCTCCAGCAACGAGGTTATGCAAACACAAGCAGGCATGACAATATTATTGTCAAAAGCAAATACAACAGGAACAACATTCATTTTTTTCCTATACTCTTATACGATGTATGAAAATCAAGCAGTATTGACGAGAAGAAACAAAAACAATCCAAGTACACGAGCCATTTTGTCAACACAAAAAGCCGACTTTTAAGCAACCCGCCACCTAATATTTTTCTGTAACGTTTCAAAAAAGAAATACGAGAATCAAGTTTTCTCTCATAAATGTTAACTATAGAATCTGTATAATAATTAAGATAATACAGAACGAGTTCACTATCGTAAGAGCCATACAAATTGAGAGATGTTTTTAGCAATGCTTCGGCCATATAAAAGCCATTATCCTCAAGTTCTTTCTTATATTTGCCCTCATGACAAGGATAATAATAATAATAATAACAACCATCCACAGACACCATGTTACTTGAATACACAGCATACTTCATCAAGAAATCCTCGTCTTCCTGGAGATGAATATTTTCATCAAAAAACAAACGATTCTCCCGTATAATACTTGTTCGTAGTCTTTTTACCCACAAGTAACCGAAGCAATGACTTCGAAACAAGCTCACCAGTCCATCTTTTATGTTTCCCTCATATGACACTCCATGCATTTTCTGATTATTCACATACTCACAAGAGCATGAAACTTCAAAGCCAATGACTGCCAAATCATATTTCCCATCAAACTGCATTAAAGACTGCAACCATAAAGGATAAACCCAATCATCAGCATCCACAAATGTGAGCCATTCGCCTTGGGCGTTGTCTATGCCCAGATTGCGGGCAGAACTGACACCGCCGTTGGACTTGTGGAAGACCTTTATACGAGAGTCTTTGGCTACATAGCTGTCACAGATAGCGCCCGAGGAATCCTTGCTGCCATCGTCTATGAGGAGCAGTTCAAAGTCTTGATAGGTTTGCGTCAGGATACTGTCTATACAGCGGCAGAGGCTTTTCTCTGCGTTATAGACGGGTACTATGACGGATATCTTGGGGGTGGGCATCGTTTTCTTGTTTGGTTGCATCAAAGCGAGAGTGCTTCCTTGAGGAAGGCGAGGCTGGTTTCTTGGGCTTGCGCAAGCTTCTCTGCAACGGGAGCGAAGTCGATGGGGCCGAGAAGGGCGGAACGCTTCTGGCGGTAGTCCTCCATGGAGAAGACGAGGCGGTCTTGCAGACCGAAGTAACCCAGAAGGGAGGTGAAGCGGTCGATGCCGCGTTCTCCGTTGGCAATGGCAATGAACGGCTTGCGGTGGATAATGCTGAAGACACAGCCGTGGAAGGAGTCTGTAACCACAAAATCTGTCTGAGCAAAAGCACGCAGCCATTCCTCCACGGGAAGCATATCATCTGACTGTCCTTCCTCTGCCAGCGGACTGAAGTTTATCGGCCTAACGGGAAGAGAAAAAGTATTTGACACGTCACTTACCACCTGCGACTTGGCCTCATTGCCATCCAGGATATAGGTAGCCACTCCCGCCCAATTCTTTCCCTTAGAGCGGGCTGCAAACTGATAATCCTCTGCCGTGAGCAACAGCGTGGGATCAAGTACCCATCGGGCATCCACACCAAGTGCTTCCTTGGCCAGACGGACTGCCGACTGTTCACGTACGGAAACAGCCGTAAACCGCCGCGCCAACTGGCGGCAGCGCTCCAGCTTCTCATCAGAAATGCCCACACGCTCCAGTCCGAAGGATGCCGCATACGCCACCTTCGGGCGGCGGTCTGAGTCGGGCAGGAAGCCCAAGAAGTAATCGGTTATCTCGGGAGCATACTGCTCACGCCACACCTGGTCGCTGCCTACCACGAAGGAGTCAAACTGCCCCTCCTCCGCAGCCTGCCCCAATTCCAGAGAGGAGAACAAGGGCTTCGTCTGATGTATATGCTCGCGCACAAAGACTTGCAGGAAACGAGGATTGCCCCACAACCCTTCCATAGTACGGTAAGGGGCATAATTCTCAGCCCAAGGCTTCTGCACGTACCATTCCTTCCGCCCAAGCACGTGACGGCGGAACACACATTTGAGCATGCTCACGCAGCGAAGTATGAATAGCAGGAAGGTCAACTTAGGAGCCACCCATCTTCTGTTCAGCACCGTCACCTCACACCCCATGCGCTCCAGCACGGTCTGCAGAGCGTAGCATTGCAGGATGCCTCCATAATTGGAGTGCAGAGGCTGTGTGAGAATAGCTATTTTACGTGTCATTGTATCAATTGAACAGTGTTTCATTCCTTGTTTCGGAAAAGAAACAGTGGGTTTATAACTTATTGATTTCTCAATGATTTTATAGTTTCATTTATATACCTGAGACCTATGAAACGTCTCCTTTCAGGGAAAGAAACGCCTGCTGGTCCCATTTTGTCTCATTCCGACTCGATTTTCTCGAGAAAGCACTGGGGGATGTAGGAGGTTGCGATGGCACAGATACCCGTCAGGGAAACTATGAGACGGCGGTCTCCCTTGATGCGGACGATATGTCCCTCGGCACCGGCAAACAGTCCGCCGGTCACCCTCACCCGCTCTCCGCGCTTGAAGACACGTGGATCATTGTCGAAATATTCCAGGCCATCGGCACCCGAAGACACCACCAGCCGGAACACATTCATCTCCCGCTCCGAGATGGGTGCGGGTATCCACCCCTCCTGAGTCTGATGTGTATAGACCATTGCCTTGCCGCGAACCACCTGCTGCACACGCCTGGCCTCAAGGGGAGACGAGCGAAAAAACATAAGCGACGGGATTGCGACCTGACGTTTCTTGCCCTCTTCCTCCTTGGCACATACCTGGTCGAGATAAGGAACATAGCACTCCACATTCTCCTCACCAAGCATCTCCTCCATATCAGAGACCTTGTTGAAATACACCTTGAGGGCATACCAACGCAAAGTTGCACTACCGTTATCGTTCATTTTTGGATTTTGATTCGCAAGAATACAATCTATACTCCCCCATGCCGTGCGGAAATCCCGCTGCATGAGACACTTCAAGCTTGTCCGTACAATCTTCAACCTCGGAACTCAGCTGGCACCTGACCCAAGCGCCGTATGCTGTAAGCCTGGTATTATTCTGCTATCTACAGGACTTCACAACTGGGAAAAGTTCTTAGGCTAATGCCCTGCAGAAATGTTTCATAATATCTGAATACAAAGATACAGAATTTTGCGAAAACAGACAAGCAATCGTGGAATATTTTATTCTTACGCATACAAAATAACACAAAACCATCTGCTTTGTGCAACAAAAAGTCAAGTCCATGCATCCTTATTACTGTGGTTCAAACTGGCTCATAGCCTAAAAGTGACTTTTAGCCACACTCAAAAACAGGCACGAAAAGCATGCAAATACTACACAAATGTTTTACAAAACGCAAGCAACGGCAAGAAACGAATCTTCAAAATTACCCCCCCCACCCCCATGCAAAAAATACATTACAAAACACTATCAATATTGATAGGGAACACCCCTGACTTTGTTGCCCCAAAACCTTCATTTTACTGGCCGTTCAAATGCAGCATTCTCCATCCTTTCTGCACCCTTATTGGGGCGATGCGAAGGGGCTATTGAGCACAGGAAGAGAAGGTGGTTGAGACAAGAAAGAAGCCTAAAAAAGAGCCGAAGATACTGGCTTAGAGCCTCATCCTAACAGTATAAAGACGAAAGAGGAAGAACTCTAAAGCCCACCGCAGAGCCTTATGAAGAGAAGGAAGAAGCAAACAAACACCCCTCGGGCAGCCTTCTTAACTCTTCCCAGAACTCTAAAGAAATGTATCAGGATAACAGCTAAAATCTCCGTTTGCAGTCTTTGGATGCACATACGCAGCCTTTGGATGGCCATCAGAAGCCTTTGGATGGCCATCAGAAGGCTGCAAACGGAGATTTCGATAAGCTGCGGAGGAAATTGCTGTATGCTGCGGAGGAAATTGCTGTATGCTGCGGAGGAAATTGCTGTATGCTGCGGGGAGGATTGCAGCACGCTATGTGAAGAATTGCGGTATGCTGTGTGAAGAATTACAATACGCTGTGTGGAAGATTGCGGTATGCTATGTGAATAATCGCTGTACGCAATGTAAAGAATTGCAGTATGTTGTGTGAAGATTGCCGTATGCTGTGTGGAAAATTGCTGTTTGCTGCGTAGGAGATTTCGATACGCTGTGGAAGAGATCGCAGCACGCTGCGGGGAGGATTGCAGCGTGCTGCACGAGTCATTGCAGCACGCTGCACAAAAAGAGGTGCCCAAGTGACCTCGTGCAAGCATGCTTGCCAAGGGGACACTTGGGCACATTACTGAGGAAGCCGAAACGAGTTCGTGCGAACACGCCAGGCGGATTCCTCTCCCTCACCTGTGCCTATCGCAGGCATCAGGCAAGTTATTTCATCCCGCACCGCATCACGAGGACAAGGGGCGGAATCGGTGTCAGACAGTCGCAGGCAGACTACCTGAGCCGACGGCGAACTGCCATTTACACATTATTATATATACGCGCGCGAGGCGAGGCATCCTACAGCCGCACCTTACGCACCAGCGAACCGCCCTGCATGCGCAAGACTGCCACCACCACGCCTTGTGCCTGGGGCAAAGGCAGAGAGGTGCTTCCCGACTGAACAGACTGAGCCAGGAGCATGCGTCCCTGCAGGTCATACACGCAAAGGGTGCCTGCCTGGGGAGCCTGCACATGCAGCTGTCCCCCACTCACCTGCATGCCGGCGGCAGCAAGAGTCTCGCCTGCGGGGAACACCGAAGTGCCCAGTCCCAGGTGGAGCAACTGACATTCGGTGAGCTGCAACTGCGTTCCGCCATTGACCACACGCACCACCAGACGATAGTGGGCATAGGTGGCCTGGCTGCCGAGGCGGTAGAACTGGGTGGCGTAGCGGTGTGAGAATTTCTCCCCCGTGCGGCTGTCCAGCGTCACCCACTCTTCTCCGTCGGCCGACCCTTGCAGCTGCCAGTCGGTGGGATCAAGGTTTTCCTTGTCCTTGCCAGCCGTGAGCGTATAGGTATCAATGCTCACAGGTGCGGCATAAGAGAAGGTGATGGTGAGCGAGTCGGCAAACTCCGCCCTGTAAGCCGTGAGCCTGTTCTGGTCATTGAGCTTGCCTATCACCTCGGTGGCACTCACGCCGTCGGCCGAAGCCTCCACGCTCTGAACGGCCGGCATCTGCTCTGCGCCAGCCGCAGCAAGCATGGTGCCGTAGAGTTCAAATCCCATGAGCGATGCCGCCTGGCTGTCCTCGTCGGCCGTCTTGGTGACGAGCAACTGGAAACGGCAGAAGCTCTTGCTGGTGGCTGTGGTGCTTGTGTAATGCGAACCACGGGCGTTGAGTGAGAGATTGCGTGTGGAGAGAATTGCGGGAGTGCCGTCTTCGGCCAGTCCGCGAAGGCTTATCGCCGTGGGAGTCTGTGCCTTGGCGGCGGCCGCTATCACGGTGTAGGCCAGCGGGCGAACGGCCAGCGGAGTCTCGATGAGCCAGTAGAGGCTGTCGCCGCTGACGGTACTGTAGCTTTCGGAACTGTCATCCACCAGGGCAGCCTGGCTGCTTCCGTCGGGGCCAAAGACCCTTGACAGAGAAGTCACATCGGGATAGAGCCTGCCCATATCGAGACGTCCGAACAACTGCCACTGAGCCAATTGGCACTCCGCATCATCCTTCGGGCGCAACCGGTACCACACATAAGCCACATCATTCTGCGTCTCATAGACCGCCGTAGTGGCAGGACAGGGGAACTCCACCGCCGATCGCTCGTCGATGGTCTTCCATGTGGTGCCGTTGTTGGAACCCTCCACCACCCAAGCCTGGGGAGCTGCATCGGCACCCGTAGTGAGGCTGTAATGGCTGAGCACATAATTGCCTGCTGCGCGATACACCACTCCCGACTGAGGAAGAACCACGGAAGTGAGTCCCTGATGGTCGGTGAGAGAGGGACAGGAGTCCAGTGTACCGCCATCGGCAGTAATGTCGGTGGCGCTCACCGAGTGTCCTATCAGTTGCCACTCAGACAGATAGAAGGACGTCTGATTGGCCTTGCCATGCAGGACGAGGCGAAAATGGCTGTAGGCAGCAGTCTCGTCGAGGTCGCATCTCACACGCTGTCCACGTGCCACGAAAGCCGCTTCGCCCACCTCATGCAGAGGCACCCACTGCTGCCCGTCGTTGCTGCCCATGAGCGTCCAGCCCGCAGGGTCGGCCGAGGCATTGAAGCCCGAGAACAGAGTATAAGCCTGCAGGCGGATGGGGGCTGGTGCATCGTACTGCACCCAAGCCTCTGTACCCTCACGTGCAATGCCGGCAAACTGCGTGGTGGGATTGCCGTCGGCGAGCAGTCCAAGGGTCTGTCCGTTGTCCTCCATCGAGGTTGACAGGCTGCCCAGGGAACTTATCACATCGTCATAAATGGTATTCCTGGCCTCAAACTGCAGCCAGTTGAGGGTCACGAGGTCGATGCCGGCACTGCCCGCACACACCAGATACAGATCGTGCTTGCCGGTAACAGGCACGTTGAGAGCACGTTCCAGTGTCACCCAACCGTCGCGCTCGGCATCGTCCTGCGGCTTGATGGTGCACACGAGCGTACCTCCCTTGGCCGACGGAGCATCGATATAGACGTCCAGTTCCGATACGAGACGCAGGAGACGGGCACGCAGCAGCAGGTGCGAAGCATAGCGCGAACCGAAATCCACATTACGGTAGCCCACATAATTGCCCTTTCGCATGGCACCCGCATAGCCCGTACCGTCATCGTCATTGCCCGTGTGTACGATGGGGGTACCGCACAGGAAATTGAAGTCATCAGCCTGCATGCGGCTGTAGGCATCCCTCCCATCCACCACGCCCAAGTGTGCGTTGAAGGCAGCAGATACGGCCGTGAAGGCTCCCACGCCGTCATTGTTGAAGTTGCCGCCGTCTGAATAATAGAAGTCTTCGGTGGTCTTGGTGAGCCAAGCCGACATGCTGATGCCCTTGGAGTTGCGATTGTTCCAGGCATGATAGCCGTTGCGGGCCAACCACTCATACCACTTGGGCTGCCCCATCGAGGCGGCGTAGCGGCGCACATAGCGCATGAGAATGCCCTTGAAGCCCGTGAGGTCGCCGTTCACAGTCTGGCACACCTTGATGATACCATGGCTGTTGGCCAGGTTCTTGGCTGTCCAGTTCATGATGGCATCGGCATCGGTGCGGTACTGCTCGGTGCCGAAGTGCTCGTAGAGCATGACTGCCGCACCCAGCGAGGTTCCCTGGTTGTAGGTAGAAGACCAGGTGTTGCCCACGGTACCCTTCACCGGGTCGCCGCTGTCATACACCTGTCCGTTGAACACACCCTGCGCATTGATATTGTAGAGCAGGCTTCGCTCGCCGGCATATATCCGTGCTGCCTTCTGGAAATACTCCTCCTTGTCCAAGGCGATACCCAGATAGCAGGCACACACAGCCGCAGGGCCATTGATGCAGGAGTTGGTGCCTCCGTTGCCCTGCTTCCATACGAGTGTTCCGTTGTCATACTTCGCTGCACGTCTGTACATACCGTCGAAGTTGTTCTTGGCAGTTGCCAGGTATTTGGTCACGCCGGTGAGCAGATAGGCTCTCACGCATGCGATGCACATCCAGGCAATATCGTCGTTGAACTCATTATACCCGCTGCCGGTAATCCAGTTGCCTGTCTTGCGGGAGAGGAAGTTGGTGTAGAGCATCTCAAACATGGTGGCATACTGCTTGTCGCCCGTTGTCTCGAGCGCATCAAGCACCACCTCAAACATCTCTGCATCGCCCCACCAGCCACCGTTGCCTATCACATAACCTGTGCTGGCGCGGTGGTAATAGTGTTCCTTCCACTTCTCCATCATATCATCGCGCACTTCGGGAGTGAGCGCATTCTCGCGCGGAGCACATTCCTCCACCGTCCAGGTATATTGCGAAGGTTCTGCCTTATTCACCGCCACCAGCGTGAGGGTGTTGCCGTCGGCAGTATCCCCCTGGGTAGAGAGTGCATAACGGCGCGTGGAACTGGCATAGATATAATATTGATTGGTGCTTCCCTCCACGGGTACAAGCTGCCAGCGGCCACGGGAAGCTGCGGCAGAACGGTCCTGCACCGACACTGCGGCACCGGCTGTCATGCCGCTCGTGCATGCCAGGAACTTGCCTGTGTAGGCATTGGAGAGCATATAGGTGTCGGTGCCTGCACTCTGCAGCACCCATCGCTGCGAGTTGGTTTGCGCATCGGTCCACATCTCGGCCTGCGCACCGGCATCGAGGGAAGAATTCTTAGGCATGATGGAGAATGCACCGCGACCTATACGCAGCGTCTGCCCATCCTGCAAGGCATAGGCTTCCAGCGACGAGAAGAACGCCGAAGCCGCCAGTAGCACCACCGACGCAAAGCGTCCTGATACCGTGAGTAATTGGTTGTTCATATTAGGATATGGTTTCTGTAGTTATTCTCTCAGCACGGAAACGTGCCCTGCCAGGGGACTTCCCCCCTGGCAAGAGCCTCATTCTATCACAAAGTTACGCAAAATAAAAGGGACTGACAAGGGATGGAGGGAGGAAAATCACTTTTGCCATATTACCTTGCCTTATTGCACCGTCACCCTGCCTTGCATCCGCTTATGGACATACGGGACGAGTGAATGCCACACCACGATGCCGTCATCGAGCGTCGCATTATCGGGAATCACGACCATCTTCATCTGCGGGCATTTATAGAAGAAGTCTCTTGAGAACACCCCCTTCTGCGTATGGCAGTACAGGACATAGCCATTACCTTGCTTCTCCACCCTGTGCCCTGCAAATGAAGTCATCTTGCCACGCACCAGGAAGTTCCATTCCTCATCGGTCACTCCCTCGCGGAATACAATATCGAATTGAGACACGACATTCTGCTCATAAGGGTCCACCGACTGGCCAAACCCTTTCTGGCTGATGCTCCTGTCACGGCAATAGCACTGCGACATGCGCACGACCTCGTATTTCTCCTCAGAATCGTGGCCAAGAGCATAAGCCGCACCATATTTCCTTACCTCAAACCGCTTGCGTTCGCTATACAAGCCATACCTGTGCTCCTCCAACTGCTTTGCGTACACCGCACACACCAGATATTCCTCTGCCGCATCCAGCACCATGTAGTTCTCATCACTGGACACCATCCTTGCGCAGGACAAATCAAGAAACGACAGTACGCCTCCACGTCCGTCACCGTCTTCACCACCAGCCATACATCGCAGCACCTTGATGTCTGCCGAGTTCAACTTACCCTTGATGGCCAGCGAGGTGCAGGTGTCCTGCTGCTCCCGCGTGAGCAGAGAGCCAAGCGTGCCTGCCTTACCCACCTTCACTGTGGTCACGGCCAAAGCGTTTGCCGCGCACATCAGCGCGGCAAACGTCAGCACAAGTCTGTTACTTGTTTTCATATTCATTTCAATCAACACGATAAAACTCCGGGATGACATATTCAAAAGAAAGACCAAGGCCACTTATCTCATAAGTGTACGCACCCTTTGGAGTCACTGTCAACGAACCACTACATTCCTCAACACCCGTTTTTGATTTATAGAAACCTATGACTTTGGCAGTAACCTGACTTTCCACATCCCATGACACCTCCACTTTATAATGTCCATCCATTCCTGCGTAGCGTCCTCCCACAGAAAGAATTTCAGAACCAGGCGTAAGACGGCCTGTACCACTACCGCAACCACAGCCGCAACCGCAGCCACTACCACAGCCACTACCACAACCGCTACCGCTACCACAACCGCTACCATCGACTTCATTCTCACCCGAAGGACGCACATAAGACGGATTGGATTCCCCTGCAAACAGGACATAGCCTCCAACCCACTCTTCTCTCGTATCCATCTCATAGTATGCCTGGTCAGTAAACGGATTTCTTTCACTACCTAAAGTACGTCCACCGACATCCTGCTCCACATTTCCACGAGTAGTGATGTACATTGTTACTTCATCCTTGCGCACCCATCCTCCAATCCAGGAAGAGTCCGTCACCATCTTGTCATACTCCGCTTTTGTGTACGGATTTCCTTTGGTTCCTTTCGCACTTGTTACACTCATAATACTTCTTTTTTATTAGTTAAAAATGTGAACTGTCACATACTGTCAACACTCTTGCATTCACCATGCAGGCAATTTCTCCCATGGCATAACCTCTCACTCTGCGCACAGCCTGAGCATCCTGACAACCATGCCTACACACAGCATCGTCCAAAAGTTCTTCTATGAACACCGCTCCCCCATGACGTTGTAAGCATGAAATCAAGCATTCATCCTCATCTATTAGAGGAAACTCCTGGAATCCTGGATACAACATACTGGAACATACCGCTATCTTATCCAACGGGAAATTAGCTTCACACCTGAAGCGCATTTTCAAATACTTCTTTTCCTCATCAGGTTCTGTTCCGGCAGAGAATAGAGTAAAGTTTCCTGGCAATGATATCTTTAACTTCTCACGTTCTGCTCCCGACCGATGGAATGCAAGCACTCCCTTAGACGTTTCCTTCTCCATTCCCATAAGAAAACCACAACTCATCATCTGCCACTCCTGAGTCTTTTCGCTTAAGAACCTACCGTAAGAAGAACCCCATCTATAGGCAATGAGATATTGCGGTTGCCCAAAGAGTTCCATCACTCGACGATAATAAACTGGATATAAAGACAATAAGACGTCCGCCAGACGCTGATATATGCGTTTCACTTGTTTATGGCCCCCCAGGATATGGAAGAACTTCTTTTCATGAAATCGTGCCACATCGCAAAAGCCACTCCGTGTATAACCTGTGTCAGCCACAGGCTGCTTTATGACTTTCGCCACCGTTTTCCCCATCTTCCTGGCATAAATGGCAAACAACATTTGCTCAAAGAAGACATTGCAGTCAACGTGCGAAGCCGCATTATCTGGCTCATTAAGTCCATTCCTGCTCAGAAAGTCCGAAGACTCTCTACAGTAGTCCTGAACAGCCTCCAAGTCCCATCCGCCAAACACGCCCATATTGTATGATGGAAGGAGTTCGTCATCAAGCACCTCACGAGCATAATCGGGGAACCACACATCTGGTATTCTCAAAATGGCATCAAGCATATTCCTATAATACGCTGTCCCTATCTCCTCATTTTGCACTACCAAATTAGCTTGGAACAGTTCCTTGTCAAATGGGTGAGATATGTAGATATCCCCATCCACATGCAGGAACGGCTCTGTCTGCAAGGAATAGGTCTTAATCTTGGCATAGGCCCAGTGTTGCGGCAGACAAAGGTTGTCATTCAGCACCACGTGCACCGATGTGTAGGGGAGATGCAGTTTTCCTATCAGCACCTCATAACCTCGCTGGTCAGTATAGAGTTCCACCTGGTCATAATGCTCACGCAAAGAGCAGCAACTCAACGCCCACGACATCAAGTTGTATTCGGGATGAGTCCATCCATAAGACTTGGTCAGTGGGTCTGCCCCACCGCTCCAGAAGGTCTGTATGATGCGCACGCGGTTCTTCATATTCATGGCTCACGCAGTGTTGATAATTAGAATTGCGCAAATATACAAACTTTTATCACATGACACAAACGATTCTAAAAAAAAACAAGCATCACGCTTCCCCGACGTGACCTTGACGTGACCTTGACACAAGAGGAAGGACTAAGGACTCACACGTTGTCGGCACCACAATGGGGACACTTGCCCAACGAATGCATCTTGCATCCGCATTGCCCGCACACATAGCGCGGACGGAAGTGTCGGCAGAAGCGGTATAGTGCCACCACCACATACACACCATAGAGCACCACCCCTGCCCAATAGAATGCGGCCAGCGAGAAAAGGGTGTAGAGGCACATGCACATGCCCAAGAGAGTGAGCAGATAAAGCAATGCCTCACCCAAGGGCAACTGGGCAAGAACCTCGTCGGCCACTGCCATGGAGAGGATGAGTATCAGCCAGAAGAGCGATACGAACAGGCCGAGCAGCACGGGCAAGGAGAATGGGTTGAGGGTGGGATGGTAATAGAAGCTGACCCACATATCAGGCTCGAAACGCTGGATATGGGCATAGAGGACTGCCGCACCGCCCAATACCACGGTGAGCAATGTGGGATAGACAGATGCTATATCGTTGAGCAGGAACACCCGCGAACGGGCATGCCGCACACCGCGGGCTACTATCAGCACCAGAGCCAGCGCAATAAGGCACACGAAAAAAGGCAGATGGCGAAGGCTGAAGATGTAGATGAAGCGGCTGATGGGGTCATCAGGCACCACGCCCGAGAGCAGTTCGCACTCGTGTGTCCAGCCCATGACCATCTGGTCGTGTGCCACCTTCACCCACACGCTATCTATCGTATCCTCGGGGATAACGGTTATCTGCGCCACCACCAGTTCCTCACCCCTCAGGATGAAAAGGCTGTCGGCATACCCATCCATGGGCATAGGCATATTGTGCAGAGGCTGCTGCGCCTGCAGGTGGAGGGTGTCGGCAGTGACCACGAAGTTGTCATTGACCTCGTAGAGACCCGCATCGCTTACCCTATTATAACAGGACGAGAGCAGGAGGGAGAGCAGAAGGGGGAGGAGTTTACGCATTCCAGACTTTCATTTCACAACGGCGGCAGTCAAACTCCAGGCGGAAGCGACGGCCATCGTTCAGGTTCAGGTAAAGAGGTTCGGCCAGCTGCGCGGCGGCACCACCACGCTTGCGGCACCAGCCGAACTCGTATCTCAGGCAGTGGCGACAGGTCATGAGCAGGTAGTCTCTACCCTCTGCACGACCGCATTCCATAGCCATCTCATCCACTTGGAAACCATTGCGCTCATAGAATCGGCGTGCCAGATGGTTGGCCACATTGGCCTGATAGGTGAGGTGATGCTGGTTTGGACGGGCCTCATCAGTAGCCGGTGAGGATGAGGAAGCAGGCAAGCTTTGCGCAGCAGGAGTCTTCTCTGCCCCACTCTGGCTGACAGACCCGGCGGCAGAAGCACCGGCAGATGCATCGGCAGAGGGCATTGCCAGTTCGTCTCTGCCAGCCTTTCCAGCAAAAGCTTGTGCCAAAGCCTCGCGACGCCAGCCTGTGAGAAGGCTGCGGGGAACAAACCAAGGCTGCGAAAGGGCTACCTCAACATGCGAACAGGCATAGGCTGTATCGCCCGTCTTGGCCAGCACCTGGCGTATGCCATCGTCCTGAGGCGAGCGAGCCAACTGGTGTTCGCAGGGATAGGTGAAGGATTCACGGGCACCGTCTTCCCGCTTCAGGGTCAGGCGGAAACCCTCGGCAACATCCTCAAAGCGCATCTCCAGACCTATCGTGCGATGGGCTGTGGTGCCTGCCATCTGCCTTTCCCAAGCCTGGTCATAATTTCTCCAGAGCACATCACCACGCCGCACACCGGGCATCGACGAGGGAAAGAGGCGGTTGCCCTGTGCTCTGTTGACACGGAAACCACACAGGCGACCGTCGCTATCCATATAGCAAAGGCCATCACCATTGGCAAAGGCGGTGGTGCCAGACACTACGATGCTGCCCTGCGACACTTCCTTCACACGACCGACCTCCATTCCACGGCTCTTGGGAGTATCCATCGATGCCACACTGCCATGCCTGCCATGCAGGAAATAGTCAGTAAAGCCGCGCGAGAAACTGCGCTGCGGGTCGGGGGTGAAGGTGAATTCGGAACGTCCGAGTGAAGCCCGCCGGTAGTCGGCAGCACGGCGCGAGAGCACGCGGTCGATGGCCTGACGGTAGGCGGCAGTCACATTCTTGACATAGGAAACATCCTTCAGGCGGCCCTCTATCTTGAAGCTCACCACTCCGGCATCCATCATCTCCTCCAGCGAATGCTGCCTGCTCATATCACGCAGCGAGAGAAGGTGGCGCTCGGATGAGAGCACCTGCCCCCGGGCATCGGTGAGCGTGAAGGGCAGACGGCAGAACTGTGCGCACTCGCCACGGTTTGCCGAACGGCCGAAGCAGTACTGCGAAGCGTAGCACTGTCCGCTGTAGCTCACACACAAAGCGCCATGCACGAAGGCTTCGAGCGGCATCTGCGGCACTGCCTGGTGTATCTCACGTATCTGGTCAAGAGTGAGTTCGCGGGCAAGCACCGTCTGTCCGAAGCCCAGACTCTGCAGCCACTTCACCTTGTCAGGTGTGCGGTTGTCCATCTGAGTGCTGGCATGCAGGGCTATGGGCGGCAGCTCCATCTCGAGCAGAGACATATCCTGCACGATAAGAGCATCGATGCCAGCGTGATACAAATCCCATACCAGGCGGCGTGCATCATCGAGCTCGTCATCACGAAGGATGGTGTTGAGCGTCACATAGATGCGCACTCCGAACGGGCGGGCATACTGGCACAGGCGTGCAATATCGTCGATACTGTTGCCCGCAGCTACCCGCGCGCCAAAACGAGGCGAACCTATATAGACAGCGTCAGCACCATGATCGATGGCCGCAATGCCGCACTCGAGGTTCTGTGCCGGTGAGAGTAGTTCAATGGATGTCATTGATATCGTATGGAGTCTCCTGATAAACGTAATAGTTGAGCCAGTTCTGGAACAAGAGGTTGCCGTGGGCACGCCAGGTGACCAGTGGTGGCTGTGAGGGGTCATCGTTGCGATAATAGTTGAGAGGCATCTTGATGGGAAGTCCCTTGCCCAGATCGCGCTTATACTCAGTGTCGAGCGTGTAAGGCGAATACTCGGAGTGTCCGGTGATGAATATCTCTCTGCCGCCCCGGGCCATCACCATTCCCACGCCGCTCTGTGGGCTTTCGGCTATGAGGGATAGTTCTGGCACGGCCAGGATATCCTCACGACGAAGTTCGGTATGGCGGCTGTGAGGCATGTAGAACACATCATCGAAACCCCGGAAGATGGGGAGTGAGGGGCAGAGCGGTGTCTGTGGGAAGATGCCGAACATCTTTTCGGGCAGCGCATATTTGGGCACCCCATAGTGATGATAGAGTCCGGCCTGGGCAGCCCAGCAGATATAGAGCGTGCTGGTGACGTGGGTACGTGCCCAGTCGAAGATGCCGCTCACCTCTTCCCAGTAGTTGACCTGCTCATACTCAAGATGCTCCACAGGGGCACCTGTGATAATCATTCCGTCGAACTTCTCGTCTGCCATCTTCTCGAAATCGCGGTAGAAAGCCTGCATATGCTCCACTGGTGTATTCTTGCTGGTGTGTGCCTTGACCTTCATAAACTGGATGTCAAGCTGCAGGGGCGAGTTGGAGAGCAGCCTGATGAGGTCTGTCTCGGTGGTTATCTTCAGTGGCATCAGGTTGAGCACAACGATGCGCAGCGGTCTGATGTCCTGACTGTTGGCCCGCTCATCACCAAGCACAAAGATATTCTCGTGCTTGAGGAACTCAATGGCGGGCAGTTTGTCTGGTAATCTTAACGGCATATGGTATGGATGAAAAGGAAAGCCCCCTCTCACCCTCCCTCGTGAGAGGAAGAATCTGCCCTGCCGGAGGGACAAGAGGAGGCTTGTTTCTTAATCTTCAAATGGTATTTTGTATGTATATGCTATGCATGAAGTCCTCCCGCCAGGAATGCTGGCGGGAAGACTTTGCTGTTTACCAAATGGTCACACGCTTATCCTTGGGAACGAACATGGGGTCGCTCTCGGTGATTCCGAAGGCATCATACCATGCGTCTATGTGAGGCATCTGGCCGTTCACACGCCACCTTCCCAACTGGTGAGGGTCGCTCTTGACGCGCTTGCGCACTTCCTCGTCGCGTATGTTCTGCCCCCATACGTTGGCATAAGCCAGGAAGAAACGCTGCTCGGGAGTGAATCCGTCCTTGGTGCCAAGGGGCTTCTTGGCTGTTGCATTCTCGAATGCCTGGAAGGCTACCATCAGTCCACCATGGTCGGCCATATTCTCACCCAGAGTGAGCGAGCCGTTTGCATGCAGGCCGGGAAGCACCTCGATGCTGTCATGGAAAGCACGCATCACCTGTATGCGCTCTTCAAAGCGCTTGGTGTCTTCGGGCTTCCACCATGTCTTCAGGTTGCCGTCCTTGTCATATTTAGAACCTTGGTCGTCAAATCCATGAGTCATCTCGTGGCCGATGACCACACCGATAGCGCCATAGTTGAACGCATCATCGGCTGCCATATCGAAGAAGGGAGGCTGCAGGATGCCTGCAGGGAAGCATATCTCATTGGTTGTGGGGTTGTAGTAAGCGTTCACTGTCTGGGGAGTCATAAACCACTCCTCCTTATCCACAGGCTTGTTGAGATGCTTGGCTATCTGGTCCTTGAGGCTCCATGCCTGGCATGCGAGAACGTTCTGAAGGTAGCTGTGACCAATCTCCAGCGAACTGTAGTCGGTCCACTTATTGGGATAACCCACCTTCACATAGAAGGCATCCAGCTTCTCACGCGCCACTTTCTTGGTCTCGGGAGTCATCCAATCCTGCACATCAATGCGCTCGCCCAGAGCCTGCTGCAGGTTGGCCACCAACTTCTCCATACGCTCCTTAGCTGCAGGAGGGAAGTACTTGGCCACATAGAGCTGGCCAAGAGCCTCGCCCAGGAAGCCATCGACGCTCGATACAGCACGCTTCCAGCGGGGACGATCCTGAGTCTTTCCGCTCAGTGTAGTACCCCAGAATGAGAAGGCAATGTTGCGGCTCTCGTCATCCACATAGCCAGAAGCCATGTTGATGGCATGCCACAAATACACGTTCTGCAGGGCTTCAGGAGTCTCCTCTGCCAGTACGCGCTCCACCTCATGAATAGCCTCGGGCTGACCCACGACCACATCCTTGAGGCCGGAGATACCGAAGTTCTGGAAGTAAGCGTCCCACTTGATGCCGGGAAAATCCTTCTTGAGCTGCTCGTAAGACATCTTATTATAGTTGGCTTCAGGGTCACGCAACTCTGTCATGCTGCGGCTGGCCTTGGCCAAACGTGTCTCGATGCGCATCACATCCTGTGCCATACGTGCTGCATCTTCCTTGCTGAAGCCCACGTGGGCAGCCAACTTCTGGATGAAATCAACATAAGCCTCACGTATCTTGGCGGTCTCGGGGTCGGCATCCACGTAATAATCCTTCTGTCCAAGCGTCAGACCACCCTGACCAATGGTGAGGATATTGTTCTTGGAGTCCTTTTCGTCGGCTCCGATATAGAAGCCGAACAGGCCATCCACACCCTGTGTCTCCATGCGGGGCCAAACCTGGTCAAGCCACTGAGCGGTCACCTCGGCGCTGGTACGGTAGCCGTCGCAAGCCAGAAAAGCCGCCATGTCGTCGAGACCATGCTGCTGCAGGGTGGCAGAGTCCATGGCTGAGTTGTAGAGGTCGGCTATCTTCTGTTCGATGCTACCCTGCTTGTTCTCCAGTCCTGCCACGCTGTCGATGAGCGTGCGAAGCTGCTTGTTGTTGTTCTCCTGCAGGATGTCGAAACTGCCGAAGCTGCTGTACTCATCCGTCAGAGGGTGGCTCTTTTGCCATCCACCAGTGGCATACATGTAGAAATCAGCGCCTGGCTGATAGGTGCTGTCAAGGTTGGCCAGGTCGATGCCCGACTTTTCACCTGAACCACCATTGGTCTGGCAAGATGCCAGAACAGCAGCGAATGTCATCGCGTGCAACATCAACTTTGTCTTCATAGTGTTGTGTTATGGCCTTCTCCTCACTCTCCCGTGACTGACAGACTGCCCTGCGAGGGGTTCCGTCATGGGGTGAAGGGAAAGGGTTGTTGTTTATAATTTAATTGTTCATCACTTCAAATCAGTCTCTCTACTGCTTTGTGCGAGGCAAACCTCTGCATGCACTGTAGCACCCTGCGTGGTCAATTTCCTTGGGGAAGAGGTTCAGAGGGGCGATTCAAGCTCCTCCACCGCCTGCTCCCACTGGCTTTCGGCCTCGGCAAGCTGCTTCTTGAGGTTGGCATGTTTGTCGTAGAGCGACGTATCGGCACTGCCTTCGGGGGTAGATATCCGCTCTTCGAGGATGCGGATGGCAGCCTCCAGTTGCGTCACCTGCTCCTCTGCCTCGGCAACGGCCTTCTCCAGGCGCTTCAGTTTGCGCTGCTGCGCCTTCTGCTCCTCGTAGCTCTGCGCACCTCCCTTGGCTGGTTTGGCTGGCTCGGCAGCAGGCTGGCCGGAGTTTGTCTCACGGCTGGAGGATGTATTGAGCGAAGTGAGCGAGGTGAGTTGCTTGGCCTGCAGGAAGTCGTAGATGCCTCCCAGATGCTCGCGCACCTTGCCTTCACCGAACTCATATACCTTACTCACGAGCCCGTCGAGGAAGTCGCGGTCGTGGCTCACCACGATGACTGTTCCGTCGAAATCGCGTATGGCAGCCTTCAGAACATCCTTCGAACGCATATCCAGATGGTTGGTAGGCTCGTCGAGGATAAGGCAGTTGACCGGCTCAAGCAGGAGCTTTATCATGGCCAGACGGGTGCGCTCGCCGCCGCTCAGGAATTTCACCTTCTTGTCAGCAGCCTCCCCGCCAAACATGAATGCGCCCAGGATGTCCCTTATCTTGAGTCGGATGTCCCCCTTGGCTACGCGGTCGATGGTATCCATCACGGTCAGTTCGCCGTCGAGAAGCTGTGCCTGGTTCTGTGCAAAGTAGCCTATCTGCACATTATGCCCGACGCGCAGGCTGCCCGAGTAGAATCCGCTGCCCGCTCCATCCTTGTCGGGATGGGCAGCAGAGTCCATGATGCACTTCACCAGCGTGGTCTTTCCCTCGCCGTTACGTCCCACAAACGCCACCTTCTCACCACGACTGATGGTGAGGTTGACATTGCTGAAGATGACATGCTCCGTCTCGCTGGCGTTGCGGGCAGGATAACTCTTGACCAGGTCATCACATATCACGGGATAGTCACCGCTGCGCTGGCTGCAGGTGAACTTGAGACGCAGAGCGCTGTTATCCACTTCATCCACCTCGATAGGCACGATGCGTTCCAGCTGCTTGATGCGGCTCTGCACCTGTATAGCCTTGGTGGCCTGATAGCGGAAGCGCTCGATGAAGGCCTTGATGTCGGCTATCTCCTTCTGCTGATTCTCATAGGCACGCAACTGCTGCTCCCTGCGCTCGGCCCGCAGGTTGATATACTCGTCGTACTTGACCTTATAGTCATACACCCGTCCGCAGGATATCTCCAGCGTGCGGTTGGTTACATTATTTATAAATGCACGGTCGTGGCTCACCAGCACCACTGCTCCGGCGCGGGTGCAGAGGAATTGCTCGAGCCACTGAATACTCTCGATGTCGAGATGATTGGTGGGCTCATCGAGCAGGAGCACGTCAGGACGGCCCAGCAAAAGCTTTGCCAACTCGATGCGCATGCGCCATCCGCCGCTGAACTCGCTGGTGGGCCTGTCAAGGTCACTACGGCTGAAGCCCAGTCCCTGCAAGGTGCGTTCCAGCTCGGCCTGGTAATTGAGGCCTCCCATCATCTGGAAGCGGTCGCTCAGATGCGTGAAGCGCTCCACCAGCGACATGTATTCTTCCGACTCGTAATCGGTGCGCTCGGCCAGCTGGTCGTTCATCTCCTGTATCTGGCGCTCCATATCGCGGATGCCCGCAAAAGCCTTCTCGGCCTCCTCACGCACCGTGTGTCCGTCGCTCAGCACCATCACCTGTGGCAGGTAAGCCACTGTGGTATCACGCGGCACCGACACTGTACCCACGGTGGGAGCCTGCAGCCCCGCTATCACCTTGAGCATCGTGCTCTTGCCGGCACCGTTCTTGCCCACCAGGGCAATGCGGTCGCGGTCGTTGATGACATAACTGACATCGGTGAAGAGCGGCCGTGCGCTGAACTCCACACTCAAATGGTCTATTGAAATCATTCTTGTTTTTTGCTTGCTAATCTTCTTTCCTCCCTCTCGGGCAAGCCACATCTGCGTACCTGCCACCCAGCCTCTCCACGCGGGAGAATGCCCTCCGATGATACCCGAAGGAACCTGCAAGGGAACTGCAAAGGTACTCATTATTTATATAATAAGGGTAAAAAAGCGGGGGTTTTGGTGGAGGTGCGGATTATTTTGCCTACCTTTGTGACACGAACAAACGTATTTACCCATACACACAACACAAAAGACATGAGACACATCAAGACACAAGCATGGGTTCTGGCACTGGCTATGACCGCCGGACTCACACTGACAGGATGCGGCAACAAGGCTGCACAGGATGGCAAGGAGCAGACCACAAGCACCAGCACCAAGAAGAAGAGCAGTGCAAAGCCCGACAAGGACATCTACTTCTACAGCAGCAAGGACCGCTCGGAGAAGAAAGTTGTGGAGGCTGAAAAGCTTGGCTTCACCAGCCAGATTGCAAGCATCGGACAGAAGGAGTTTGAAGGCAACACCAAGATACGCGAGATGTGGATTGGCCCCAAGGTGACACACATCGCCGAGGATGCTTTCAGCGGATGCACATCACTGGAGCAGGTGCACTTCCAGGGCTTCGTTCCCGTCATCAATGACCGCTCATTCATGGGCTGCTCAGCACTCAAGGGCCTCAAGGCGAACGTATCCACTGTGGGCGTAGATGCCTTCAACGGCTGCAAGTCACTGCAGTATGCCATCTTCAGCGACCAGATATGGTGGATCAGAGAGGGAGCCTTCAAGGACTGCTCATCACTCAAGCGCATCATCCTGGCCATCACGATGAAGAAGCTGGACGACGGTGCCTTCGACGGATGTACCGGCGTGGAGGAGCTCACCATCCCCAATGACGTGAAGAACCGCATGTTTGGCATGTTCCCCGCACCCGAGAAGTTCAAGAAGGTATATCTGCTGAGCACCGAGTTCTACCCCATGCCCAAGAACTGCACACCCTCAAAGGGCTGCACACTCTACGTACCCGACGCATTCCTCGACCAGTACAAGCAGGATGCAGGATGGAGCCAGTTTGGCAGCATAGAGCCTCTGAGCAAGACCAAGTACTACACTGCCGAAGGACTCAACAAGTGAGTGCACAAGGAGTGCGGACTGCGAAACAGGAACTGCGGATTTGCACTGCGGCACCCCAAAGAGAGGGGTGCCCAGGGACTTAAATGCGTACCCAAACCTCAAAATTCGCCCCTAACTCTTGGTCGTATTGAGGAAAAGCAGTACTTTTGTACGCTCATAAGCAGAAATCGGATATACTAACCCAATAAAATAATACAATTATGCCAAACGGAAAGAAGCATAAGAGACACAAGATGTCAACGCACAAGCGTAAGAAGAGACTGAGAAAGAACAGACACAAGAGCAAGTAAGACTCTCTCAGTAAAGGATAGCTCGGTGACAGTCATTGCTCTGTCACCGAGTCTTTTTTTAGTTAGACAACCAGAGTATGACAAGCGAACTCTACATCAATGTACAGCCCAAGAAGATATCCATCGCACTTACCGAAGACAAGCGACTGGTGGAATATCAGGAAGAAGGCCAGTCTGCCTCCTTCTCGGTGGGCAACATCTACCTGGCCAAGGTGCATAAGCTCATGCCAGGACTCAACGCATGTTTCGTAAGCGTGGGACATGAGAGAGACGCCTTTCTGCATTATCTGGACCTCGGAACCCAATTCAACTCGTATGCCAAGTACCTCAAACAGGTACTCAACGACAAGAAGAACCTCTATCCGCACGCAAAAGCATCGTTCCAGCCAGAACTGGAGAAGAACGGAAGCGTGCAGAATGTGCTCAAGCAGGGGCAGGAACTGCTGGTGCAGATAGTGAAGGAACCTATCAGCACCAAGGGACCACGACTCACCTGCGAAATCACTTTCCCGGGACGCTATCTGGTGCTCGTACCCTTTGACAACAAGGTGTCGGTATCGACCAAAATCAAAAGCTCAGAGGAGCGGGCACGACTCAAGCAGACCATACAGAGCATTAAACCGCGCAACTGCGGCGTCATCGTACGCACCGTAGCCGAGGGCAAGCGCGTGGCAGAACTCGACGCCGAGATGAAGGTGCTGGCTGCCCGATGGGAACAGACCCTGCGCAATGCACAGAAAGCACAGCAGCTCCCCGCACTCATCTACGAGGAGACGAGCCGCACAGTGGGTATGCTCCGCGACGTATTCAACCCCAGTTACGAAAACATCTACGTCAACAACGAGGATGTATTCAATGAAGTGAAGGGATACGTATCCATCATCGCACCCGAGAAAGCAGATATCGTAAAGCTCTACCGCGGCAAGCTGCCCATCTTTGACAACTTCGACATCACACGGCAAATCAAGTCGGGCTTCGGACGCACCGTTTCCTACAAGCACGGTGCATACCTCATCATCGAGCACACCGAAGCTCTGCACGTGGTGGATGTGAACAGCGGCAACCGCACACGCAACAAGGACGGGCAGGAAGCCAATGCACTCGACGTCAACCTGGGTGCTGCCGACGAGCTGGCACGACAGTTGCGACTGCGAGACATGGGCGGCATCATCGTGGTAGATTTCATCGACATGAAGCTGGCAGAAGACCGTCAGAAGCTCTATGAGCACATGTGCGAGAACATGAAGCGTGACCGCGCACGCCACAACATCCTGCCTCTGTCCAAGTTCGGGCTTATGCAGATCACACGCCAACGTGTGCGTCCCGTGATGGACGTGAAGGTGGATGAGACCTGCCCCACTTGTCACGGAACAGGCACAATCAAGAGCAGTTTCCTCTTCGACAAGGTGCTCGAGGGCAAGATAGAACTTCTCTACTACAAGTTGGGCATCAAGAACTTCACCCTGCACGTGCATCCCTACGTGGCTGCTTACCTCAATCAGGGGCTGCTCTCTATCAAGAAACGCTGGCAGTGGCGCTTTGGCTTCGGCGTGAAAGTAATCCCCAGCCAGAAGTTGGCCTTCCTGCAATACGAGTTCTACGACGCACAGGGCCAGGAGATAGACATGAAGGAAGAAGTGGAAATCCGATAACCCACAGCAGAAAGGCGGGATACACATCATCGTTTCCCTGCCATCACTACAAGCAAGGGGCTGTTCCGAAAAGCGGGACTGCCCCTTTGCTGTTACCCCCATCCCCGCTTACCCCAGAAACTCAGCATACGGCAATCACAGATGCAACGCACTCCAACGGCCAACGCGCCATATTCCGCTGATATACACATCGCATTACGTTGACATACGCATCACACTACGTTGACACAAGCACCACGGCACATTTGTCTGTCCATCGCAGCACGGCTTCCGATGCACCGCTCTGATTTCTATCAGAAAACACCCTTCCCCACAGATGGCTTTGAAGTACATTTTCCCATGAAGTCCGTTGGAAGAAAAAGAGAAGGCGCTTGCGTAGAAAAAGCAAGCAAGGATACTCGGCGATTTCAGTATGCCGGTACTGCCCTGCCACCCTGCTGATACTTCAGTACCAGCCAGCATAAACTGCAGTATCACCACACTACCATTCTTGCGGTACTGGCTTTCGTTGATTATCAGACATATATAACTTACCCGAAGCAGCAGGCTCATTTCGCAAGGAGAAGGTTACTGGGCAGGCGAGTCAGCATAAAGCCCAAGGTACAGAACCGCTCATGGGTAAAAAGATGAGGGGCATTGCCTCACGGCAACGCCCCTCTGGTTGTTGTTTGGAAAAAGTCTAATTGAAATAATGGTTTGTGATTGATTGCTTAAGCCTCTGCGGGAGTTTCTGTTTCACCCTCGGTTGCCTGTGCGCCCTCAGCGCCAGCTGCCTCAGCTTCTGCCTTAGCAGCAGCCTCAGCGGCCTTCTTCTCGGCTACCTTCTTAGCGATCTCCTCGTTGACCTTCTTCTCTGCATCCAGACGAGCTGCCTCAGCAGCCTTCTTGTCAGCAGCCTTCTTGGCCTCGAAAGCCTCCAGGCCCTTCTGCTTGTCGGCCTTCCATGCTGCAAACTTTGCATCACAGGTAGCCTCATCAAAAGCACCCTTCTTCACACCACCACGGAGGTGCTTCATCAAATAAACACCCTCGTCAGACAGAATGTTACGAACCGTGTCGGTGGGCTGTGCGCCTACCTCTACCCAATAAAGGGCGCGGTCGAATTTCAAATCTACAGTGGCAGGATTGGTGTTGGGATTGTACGTACCAATCTTCTCTGTAAACTTACCATCGCGTGGAGCTCTTACGTCAGCGATTACGATGCTGTAAAAGGCATAACCCTTACGGCCGTGGCGCTGCAATCTGATTTTTGTTGCCATAATTTAATTAAACTTTAATTATAGGTTTGAAATATGCTGCCAACACGTGACAGCGCGGCAAAGGTACGACTTTTCTGCGTATGTGGTCGTCCCTTGCCGCGCTTTTTTGTCCGAAAGAGCTGTATTTCGCCCTTTTAGGTCAGGCTTTGGCCTTCATGCTATGCTTGATGAGGAAGATGCAGAGCATGCAGTACATGCCCAGCGAGAGCAGTTCGCTCAGCGTGTTGTCCCACCATGAGGCGTAATCGAACTCCACTCCGCCGAAGCGCAAGGCTGCACTCACCACACCCATCAGAGCACCTCCGGCGATAAATCCACTGCTGAGCAGAGTGCCACGCTCGCTGCGGGCATTGTTGAGCGAAGCGTCCTGGCTGCGTGTGGAAACAAACCACTGGATGGCTCCACCAGCCAACAGGGGCAGATTGAGCTCCAATGGGATGAACATGCCAAGTGCAAAGGCAAGGGCCGACACACCGCAGGCATTGAGCAGAAGGGCAATGGCAGCGCCGATGCCATAGAGCAACCAGGGTGCTCCACTACCGTTCATCAGCGGTTCGATGACGGCTGCCATGGCATTGGCCTGAGGTGCCGAGAGCTGGCCATTGTCGAAGCCATAGGTCTTGTTCAGTATCATAATCACACCGGCCACTGTGGCAGCGCTCACCAGAGTGCCCAGGAACTTCCAGGTCTCCTGCTTCTGTGGAGTGGCTCCAAGCCAGTAACCAATCTTGAGGTCGGTGACAAAACCGCCGGCCATGCTGAGTGCCGTACACACCACACCGCCCATGATGAGGGCCGCCACCATGCCTGAAGTGCCCTTCAAGCCCACTGCCACCATGATGACAGAGGCCAGGATGAGGGTCATGAGCGTCATTCCGCTCACGGGATTGGAGCCTACGATGGCAATGGCATTGGCTGCCACGGTGGTGAAAAGGAAGGTGATGACGGCCACCAGCAGGATAGCCACCAGGCTGAAGCGCCACACGCCGCCCATCACATCCCACTGGAAGAAGAGGAAGGTGGCAATAAGTGCCACGATGATGCCCAGTGCCACACTGCGCATGGGAATATCACGCTGGGTGCGCTCCACATCGGCACCGTCGGTCTTCTTGCTTCCCATCTCGGAGGCAGCCAGCTTCACAGCGCCCACAATGAGTTTCCAACTCTTGACGATACCTATCACACCGGCCATGGCAATACCGCCTATACCGATGCTCTTGGCATAACGGAAGAGTTCCTCAGGCGATGCGGCAGCCGCTGTAAGTCCAGTGGAGATCTCCAGGTCGGGGAAGAACAGGGCAATGGCAGGCACTATCAGCCACCATACCAGGGCGGAGCCGCAGCAGATGATGAAGGCATACTTGAGGCCCACGATGTAGCCCATGCCCAGCACAGCCGCACTGGTGTTGCACTTGAACACGAGTTTGGCCTTCTCGGCTACGGTATCGCCCCACAGAATGGCACGGCTGGTGAAGTTCTCGTTCCACAATCCGAAGGTGGCCACACAGAAGTCATACAGTCCGCCCAGCAGTCCGGCTATGAGCAGGGGACGAGCCTGCGAACCTCCCTGACCGCCGCTCACCAGCACCTGCGTGCTGGCTGTAGCCTCGGGGAAAGGATACTTGCCATGCATTTCCTTGACGAAATACTTGCGGAAGGGAATAAGGAACAGAATGCCCAGAATGCCGCCCAGCAGGCTGGCAAGGAACACTTCGAGGAAGTTGACAGTCATCTCGGGATACTTGGCCTGCAGGATGTAGAGCGCAGGAAGCGTGAAGATGGCTCCTGCCACAATGACTCCGCTGCAGGCGCCAATGCTCTGGATGATGACGTTCTCGCCCATGGCGTTCTTGCGGTGAGTGGCTCCGCTCACGCCCACAGCGATGATGGTGATGGGAATGGCTGCCTCAAACACCTGACCTACCTTCAGTCCCAGGTAGGCAGCAGCGGCACTGAAGAGCACTGCCATCAGGATACCCCACCCCACTGACCATGCTGTCACCTCGCGGGGATGCGAGTCCTTGGGCATCAGCGGTGTGTACTGTTCGCCCTCCTTGAGTTCTCTGAATGCGTTTTCGGGGAGTGTGACCCTCTTCTGCTTGTCCATATCTTGAAGTTTTAATTGTATAATCCAGCTTAAACAAGAGCGGGAGACTTGTCCCTCATGACAAATCTCCCGTCCTGCGTAGTGTGGAGAATATCGGGTTCGAACCGATGACCTCTTGCATGCCATGCAAGCGCTCTAGCCAGCTGAGCTAATCCCCCATTGCCTTATTGCGTTGCAAAAGTATAAACTTTTACTCTTGCCCGCAAATGTTTGCTCCACTTTTTTTCTTCCTGCACCCAAAAAAACGTACCTTTGCACTACAATACATATTATATTATAGACTTTATGACAAGACTATTCACTGGGAGACGGCTCTTGAGCCTTACGCTTCTGGCGGCTACCATGTGCGCTTCTGTCCAACCGCTAAGCGCGGCTCCATCCGAGCGCATACGTATCAACATAACACTTGCCGACGGCTCACAGCTGGAGGTAACCCGCATGGGCGACGAACATTTCACCTATTACATGACCGACGAAGGGGAGACCATCGTGCGAGATTCGCTGGGCTACCGGCTGGTGGAGGACGATGAGGAGTGGCAGGCGCTGCTCTCGGAGGCCAACGGCAGGCGCAAGGCTGTGCGACGCAAGGTGGGTTCGGCTGCCAATGCACCACTGGGACAGCACGGAGTGAAGCGCGTGCCCGTGGTGCTGGTATCGTTTGCCGACAAGGACTTTGCCGTAGGCGAGGATGCCGAAGCCGTGAACCGTTACTATCATCTCTACTGTAACGGCAACGCCGATGGTTCGCCCTACACCGGCCACGGCAGCAAGGGCAGCCTGCGCGAGTACTTTACAGAGCAGAGCAGAGGAGAATTCCAGCCTGAGTTCACCGCCATCGGTCCCGTCAAGCTCGACAAGGGATACGCTTACTACGGCGCCAACTCGGCCGACGGAAAGCGCAAGGACATCAACTATGACAAGTTCTGTTCCGAAGCCATCAGCAAAGCCACGGCCGCAGGAACAGACTGGAGCCTCTATGACAACGACTGCGATGGCGCTGTTGACCTGGTGATGTTCGTTTTTGCCGGGCTGGGAGAGAGCAACAGCACTGATGAGAATGCCATCTGGCCCAAGGAAGTGAGCGGTGCAAGCACCATCGGCGGTATCCGCTTTGCCGCCAACTCATCCGTTTGTGAAAGCCGCATGAAGAAACTCTCCACAGGAGAATACATATCCATCCCCGATGGTGTGGGCGTGTTTGTGCACGAACTGAGCCATGCATTGGGGTTGCCCGACTTCTACGACACACGTGGCACATGCTTCGGCATGGACTATTGGAGCGTGATGGACTATGGTGAATATGCCAACAATGGCTTCACCCCCGTGGGCTACACCGCCTATGAACGCGACTTCATGGGCTGGCAAAAGCTTCAGACTGTGAGCGAACCCACCACTCTGCACCTGCATAGTTTTGCCAAGGGAGGCTGTGGATGGAAGGTGGTGAGCGACTTCAACACCAATGAATACTACATCCTGGAGAACAGACAGGCCGATGGATGGGACGTGAAGATGTGCGGCAGCCGCGGACACGGACTGATGATCACACACGTGGATTACTCTGCCACCGCCTGGACAAGCAACACCGTGAACGTACAGGCCAGCCATCAGCGCATGACCATCATCCCTGCCAACAACCAGCTTATAGGCAGCAACAACGCTTCTTCGCTGGACCAGTGGGTGGAGAGCCTGCGTGGCAATCTGTGGCCAGGCACCTCTGACAACCACGAACTGACGGACAACACCACACCGGCCAGCGTTCTCTTCACGGGGAAATACATGAGCAAGCCCATCGTGGATATACAGGAGGATGAAGACGGACTGGTAACACTGAAGTTCATGCCGCGCGGCACATTGGCTCTCACCACTGGTCTTGAGGTCCAGGAGGCTGCTGAGACCGAAGCCACTCTGGTCTGGCAGCCCGTATCTGAAGCACAATGCTACCGGCTGAAGGTACTTGACGGACAGGATGTAGTGTGCCTGGCCGACAGCATCAACGGCACCAGCCACAGGGTGACAGGACTGCAGGAGAACCACATATACACCTTCGAGGTGCAGGCTATGGCCGATGACTACCTCAACGGAGCATGGTCGGTGCCCGCCGCATTCAGCACCCTGGCTACTGGCATCAGCGATATGCAGGAGAGCGAACAGCGTGTGCGTGTGTTTGCCACCGACGGTATGTTTGTCACCGAGTGCCAAGCCGACGAGATCCATCGCCTCTCCCTGCGCGCCGGCATCTATGTGCTGCGCTACCCCGACAATAGTGTAAGGAAAGTATATATACGTTGAACAATATCACTTTATGAAGAGAATCATTCTATCTATCGCGCTGGCCATGCTGACCCTGACAGCAAGTGCAGTGCCAGCCAGGCGCACACAGCGCACATTGACATTAAGCGACGGCACCCAGGTGACAGCCACACTGAGCGGTGACGAGAACTATCACTACTGGAAGACAGCAGACGGCCGCGCCTTTGTAATGAACGAAGAGAACATCCCCCAAGAGATATCCTTGCAGCAGGCACAGAGCAAGCTGCAGGCCAAGGTGCAGGCACGCAACGCACACCGAATAGCCAAGCGCACCAAGCACAAGGCAGCGTGGGGTGCTGAGACCAACCCTATCTCGGGCGAGCGAAAAGGCCTCGTGATTCTGGTCAACTACAAGGACAAGAAGATGCAGCATACCCAGGCCGAATACAATGACTATTTCAATAAGGCCGGATACTCGGACAACAACTGCACGGGCTCGGTTCGCGACTACTTCCTGAGCCAGAGCTACGGCAAGTTCTCCCTCGACTTCGACGTCATGGGACCCGTCACACTGAGCAAGAACATCTCCTACTACGGCGACAACGACAGCGACGGCAACGACAAGCATGCCGCTGAGATGGTGGCCGAAGCCGTGAAGTTGGCCGTGTCAGGCATCGACCTCAAGAAATATGACTGGGATGGCGACGGCTATGTGGACCAGGTATATGTGGTATATGCAGGCTACGGCGAGCATGCCGATGCACCTGCAAACACCATCTGGCCGCATGAGTTTGAACTTTCAGAGGCTGCCAAGTACAATGACGGCCCTGGTGCCCTCACCATCAACGGAGTCACCATCGACACCTATGCCTGCTCCAGCGAGCTGCGCGGCTCCTCGGGCAACAAGATGGACGGCATTGGCACAGCCTGCCATGAGTTCAGCCACTGCCTGGCCATCCCCGACATGTACGATACGAGCGTCGATGGAGAGAACTTCGGCATGAACGTGTGGGATCTGATGGACTATGGTTCGTACAACGGCGAGGACGGCTACGGCGAGACTCCTGCTCCCTTCACCAGCTACGAGCGCATGTATTGCGGATGGCTCACACCCGTAGAACTCACACAGCCCTGCAACGTGAATGACATGCCGGCCATCACTAAGGAGCCCGTAGCATACCTCATCAGGAACGCCAACCCCAAGTTCCCCGGTGAGTACTACCTGCTCGAAAACCACCAGCAGGAGAGTTGGGATGCTTATGCTCCCGCACATGGCATGCTCATCCTGCACGTTGACTTCAACAGCAACGCATGGAAGCAGAACACCGTCAACAATGTGGCCAGCCACCAGCGCATGACCATCATCCCCGCCGATGGCAAGTTGTCACACTACAACACCACGGGGGATACCTGGCCAGGCACCTCCAACAACACCAAGCTGACCGACACCAGCCGTCCTGCTGCCAAGCTCTACAACCTCAACAGCAACGGTCGCAAGTTCATGGGACGACCCATCGAGAACATTACAGAGAAGGACGGACTCATCAGCTTCACCTTTGACGGCGGCAAGGCTCTGCCCCAACTGGCCACTCCCACCGCACTGCCTGCCACCCAGATGACTGCCAGCGGCTTCACTGCACAATGGCAGAAGGTGGAGGGTGCCACATCTTACGAGGTGCAACTGACCGCCACAGGGAACAACGAAGGCAGCATAGAGGAAAGTATCATGCTGGACGAGGACTTCAAGGGCTTCAATAACGGAAAGACCCAGGACGGCAACCAGGACGTTGCCAACAAGCTCGACAAATATACCCAGACCGCAGGATGGACCGGCCTGAAGCTGTTCACCACACCCCGCAACGAAGTGAAGATGGGTTCCAGCAGTGTAGCGGGCAGACTCACAACGCCTGCCGTCAGCCCCAGCAACGACGTTATCACCGTGGTGATAGTGGCTCGCTGGTTCAACGAAAAGAGCAACAAACTGCAGATCGGCTACAGCGAAGGAGACGGACAGGCCGAATTGCTGGGCGAAGCAACACTGGAGAAGGAGGATGCCTACTTCGCAGTACCCATCGAGGATGTGTCTGAAGGCTGCCAGGTGGTGCTCTTCTCCAGCAACCGCGCCTATGTATCTCGCGTGATTGTGCTCGACGGCACCTTCGGCAATGACGACCTCAGCACACTCTTCAAGGCTCCTGTGAAGACCATAGGCAAGCGTACACAGGCCCACAAGAGCAAGAGCCAGACTGTGACCACCGCTGCCACCGCCTACACCTTCACCAATCTGACCGCCGATGCTACATACACCTATCGTGTGCGTGCGCTGGCCGACGGATTCGCCACAAGCAATTGGAGCGAGCCCATACAGGTGTCACTGGCCACCGGCATCCATGAAATGACTGGTGCCGATGATGCTTCTGCACAGCCCGCAGCCCTCTATGACCTGCTGGGCCGCCGCATTATCGGCACTCCCCAACGCGGCATCTACATCAAGGACGGACGCAAGATAATGGTACGCTGATATGAAGGAGTGGATGGGGCATGTGGGAGCAATGCTTGTGGTGGCCGTATGGGGCACCACCTTTGTCAGCAGCAAGTTGCTTATCGGTTACGGGCTCACACCTGCCGACATCTTCTTCTATCGGTTCCTGCTGGCCTATGTGTGCATGGTGGCAGTAAGCCACCGGCGCATGTGGTCGGCCTGTTACTCACTGCTCATGCGCAGGGTGATGCTGCGCACACCCGTCCTGAGCAACCTGCTCTTTCTGGGACTGGTGGCCTCCACAGGCGGTTTTCTGGTGTGGAACAGGGTGATGAAGGTGCTGGGCGCTGTGCGTCTCACCAACTATGTATATTTCCAAAGCCTGCTCACCATGGCGGTGGGCTCCGTGGTGCTACACGAGCGCGTCACCTGGATGGCGCTACTGGGCTGCATGGTGCTCATAGGCGGAATGCTTGTGGCACTGAACTCCGGGAAGAAGGCCAAGGCAGCACAAGCCACCACCTGACACCCGCCCCACAATCCACGTACCGGCAAGAAACACTTTACTCTCTACAATAAAACATTCAAACCACCATAAACCTGAGAACTAAGATGAGAGCAAAAACGACCAAGACAAAGAGGTGCACGGCCATAGCAGCCGTGCTGATGACCACCGCATCGCTGGCCATGGGACAGAGTGTGGATGTAATGAGCGACACATGGGTGTGCTGCGACGGGCTGGGCCGCAACGTGGCCTCATCCGACATGGGCGTAAGCCGTGCAAAGAAAGACACCGCGTGCCGTGTGGGCATGTTCTATTATGTGTGGCACGGACAGCACGGCGCCGAGGTGAAGGACATCACCCGACTGCTGGAGAAGAACCCTGACTCGCCCGCATGGGGTGCCGAGGGACAGTTCCACTGGGGCAGCAAACCGGCGCTGGGATACTATAGCGGGGGCGACCGCTTCATTGTGGCCAAGCACATGCAGATGCTCACCGATGCGGGCATAGACTTCTACTTCTTCGATGTGACCAACGCTTTCACCTACGATGCACAGGTGCAGGTGGTCATCGACGAGATAGACCGACGCACCTCGCTGGGGCTTCCATCACCCAAGCTGGCCTTCTGCTGCCACGCCAACACCGCAGGCGTGGTGACGCAGCTCTATAATAAATGGTACAAGAAAGCGGCCAACGACAAGTACTGGTTCCGCTGGAACGGCAAGCCGCTCATCCTTATCGACGCCTCGGCAAAGGCCGACATCAGCCAGGAGATACGCGACCACTTCACCATGCGGCACAGTTGGGCATGGGAGGAAGGGGAGGACAAATGGCCTTGGCTCGCCTTCTACCCCCAGAAGACCAATTATTCCAAGGAGACCGGACGCACTGTGTATGAGCAGATGACCGTCTCCACAGCCATGCATCCCAGTTCGAGCATAGGCAAGAGCTACAGCAACGGCAGGGAGCCGGCGGTGGATAAGTACGGACTGTGCAGCGTGACTCCCTACGGCAAGTTCTTTGCCGAACAGCTCAAGCAGGCCATCAGCAAGCATCCCAAAGTGCTCATGCTCACACAGTGGAACGAGTGGATGGCACAGAGGTTCATCGTGAAGAGCGAGGGCGAGAAGGGTTACACACGCCCAGGAGCGGCCAAGGCCATAGGCGAAACCTACTTCGTGGATGTATATAACCAGGAGTTCAACCGCGACATAGAGCCCAGCTCGGAGCCTCTCATACGCGACAACTACTACATGCAGATGGTCTCTGGCGTGCGCCGCTACCGTGGCGTGAACAAGATACCCGCACCCACAGTGTGCCACACCATCAACACCGACCAGGGCTTTGCCCAATGGGCCGACATCACACCCGAGTTCCTCGACGAGCCGGGCGATGTGGCCTACACCTCCACATCGGCCATGAAAGCCGTATGTATGAAGCGCAAGAGCGCCGACATAGTGGCATGCAAGGTGAGCCGCGATGCCGACAGCCTCTACCTATACGCCCGCGCCGCACAATACATCCCCTATGCATCGCACTCCATAGCCACCGACTACATGAGCGTATTGCTCAATGTAGATAAGGACTACACCACCGGGTGGGAGGGGTATGACTACCGCATAAGCCGTTCGGGCGTCACACCCACCCTCATGCGCTGGGACAGCGAAACCAAGTCATGGCAGAACGTGGAGGCGGTAACATGCGTCAAGGAGGGTAAGGAGATGATGTACGCAGTGTCGCGTGCCAGCCTCGGGATGCTCGAGGACGTGGATTTCGACTTCAAGTGGACGGACAACACGCCCCTGCTCACCACCGAGATTCTCGACTTCATAGCCAATGGCGACTGTGCGCCAAACGGCCGCTTCAACTATCGCTACAAGGGTTCGCTGCTCCCCACAGCCGTCAGCAAAGTGCAAGGGGACGCACAGAAGGGGCATCCTGGGGTGGTGTGCGTGTATTCCACCGACGGCAGCATGGTGGCAAGTCTGCGCGGCAACCTCAACAGCAAGTTGCTCCGCAGCCTGGCCCTGCGCCGTGGCACCTATGTGGCACACGCAGGCGGCAAGTCGCGCAAGTTCCTGATAAAATGAAGTCGGCAGATTGGAGGCTTCGCGCCTATAGGGTGCAAGACCTATCGCTGAACGCCCCCACCCTGCACCATGCAAACTTCGTAAAGAAACGCAGTGCGGTGCGATGACCAACGCACCGCGCTGCAATGACAAACGCAGCGCGGTGCAATGGTACATGCAGCGCGCTGCATCTGACCACCCACGCCAGAGTCGGACGGCCAGTCAACGGCATGGACAGGAAACAGGAAGCCCGAGGATGAAGCCATGCACTCCACTCCTCGGGCTTTTCCGTCGCCCCTGACCAGTATGCTCAGGGGGACAGGGAAACGGTCTTATCTTACTCGCCGGTGAACTGTCCCATAAAGAAGATGCTGCCGGTGCTGCGTTCGCTGATGATGTAAGCGAAGGGGCGGTCGGCATGGAACACCACGCTACGCTTGGCCTCAGGCTGCATCAGACTCATGCACATGATGGCGGCAGTCACGGCAGAAGCCTTTGTACCCTCCTCGCTCACCTCTATCTTGGCCTTCTGAAGCATCTTCGACACGCTGAACTGGCCGCTTGCAAACTGGCGGAAGTCGGCCTGCGGGGTGAAGATGAGCGGCGCGCCCAGCTCTGAGATGACGTCATTGAGAGGCTGTTCCACCTCGGTGGTGAAGCGCGGGAGCTTCAGATCCACGTCACACTCAGCCATGTTGCCGAGCAAAGCCTCGTACTTCTCTCCGGTCATCCCTGCCATTATCTCATTCACCGGTTTGCCTTCGGCAGGCAGCAGCACGGTCATGCTGTAGGCTCCGTTACCGTAGGGGATGCGCACAGCCTGGTAGCCTTCGCCGTCGGCATAATAGTAGTCATCGTGGCGGTGCATCATGTTCACACGCTTCATGTCACGCGTATAGCCGCGGAAAGGTTCCACCTTGGTCTGCTTCTTGTCAAACTTATCAGCCCACGTTCCATTGAAGTAGATGGCGTTCATCAGGTAGGATACGGCCTGTGGGTCAACCTGGTCGATGATGCTGGGAATCATGCCGTGGGTCTGGTCGGAGCACCAGCCGTTGATGCGCTTGAGCGTCTTGGGGGAAGTGAAGTCCAGGCTCTCAACGCCCGCCTTATAGTTTCGCTCCACCGTCTTCTGGAACTCGCCGTTCACCTTGAAGCGGTTGTTCACTGCCACATAATTGGCAATGTTCACCTTCACATCCCTGTCCATATGGCCGGCCTTCTCCATCATCATTCGCGAGAACTCGTTGATGTTCCTCAGCGTAGGCTGGTTCTGTCCCTTGCCTGCCCAGCCCAGGGTGGCAAGCACCTGCTGTTGGGTGTCGCCGCCGGCGCCATTGGCCAGCATGCTCATCAGGTAGGTGACGCTCAAGGGCGATATTACGCGGGAGTCCATACCCATGGTCTTGCGGAAGAGATTGAAGGCAAAGTCATTGTTCTGGCCCACCATCTCGCGCTGTGCATCCGACAGCACCAGGTAAGAACCGTCGATGTCCTTGCTCACACTCCAGTTTGGCTCATCGCCAGCAGCAGTCTTTTCCACTCTTGCCGAGCGGCAGCCTGCGAGAGCCACCGCTGTTGCGCCCATCAGGGCCATAGTCTTCATCATACTTTTCATATCTGTCTTTGTCATGTCCTATTACACCTGAAACGGCAGAACCAGGCATTCCTTGCCCGCTCCTGCCGCCTTTAACTTTGTTTAACTATATCATAGCATAACATTCCCTTCGCCTTCTTTCTTCTGACTGAGCATGCGACAGAGAAGGGAGCCATGCAATACATGGTCTTACCCAATAGTTTGGGATACCATTGGCAATTCACTTTCCACCCTCAAGGAAGCCTCGTTGCCATTAAGCGAATACGGACGCAAGGAGGAGTCCACTGAGGAAAAGAATCTATCCAAAGAGGTCGGCATGCGTACCTGTACCCGTAAAGAGCAACGTTAGTTCGCTGTCATTTTGTTCCCACACCAGCAACCAGTCGCCTTTAAGATGGCATTCCCAACAACCCGCATAGTTCCCCACGAGTTTATGAGCACGATACGATGCAGGCAACACCCCATCGGCCTCAAGCGCCCGAATCGCTCTCTTGAGCAATTCCATATCGTAGCCACGCTTGCGGCAACGTTCCGTATCCCTGCGGAACGTCCTTGTCATCCTTATCTCATACATGTGCACTCAGATGCCCAGCGAATCAAACATCTCGTCGGAAGAAGCGAACTTCTCCACGCGACCAGCCTTGATATCCTCTTGTGAGCGCAGATAACTGCCCTTTGCATTGGGGGAAACCTTTTGGACCAGCACGCCAAGAGCCTTCAGATATGCCATCAGGGCCTTCCCGCTCGCGGTCCGCTCGTTCAATGTTATAGTGTAAGTTGCCATATCTTTCCTCTATAGATTACAATTAAGAATGCAAATATACGAATTCGTTTCCTAAGTGCAACAGCTTATCCAAACTTTCTGCTTCTGTCACCAACCGTTCTCCCGCAATTCACGGAATGAACAGGACGGAACAACCCGGCACAAACGAAAACGGCAGGAACAGGTCTTCTTCAACCCTCCCCGCCGCTTTGCAAAGTTCTATTCTGTTCGTTGCCTTTACTCCAGCACCCACACCTTGGTCTCGTGGGAAGCCACTGTGCCGGTCCACTTGGTGGCCTTGGATGCTATCTGCTTGTGCGCCCAAATGTCGCGCAGGCGGTATTTGCCGGTGAGGCCAAGGGAACGGAAATCCACGGTGATGCGCCTGTCCTGGTCGGCGGTGTTTATCAGCGCCACCGCATGACGGCCGCCCGAGAGTTCGCGCACAAAGATCTGCTGGTCGTCCTGGCACACCTTGCGCTCGGCTGCCTTGCCCAGTGCATCCTGGTTGATGGCAATGGCCTCGGCATTGGAGATTATCCGCAGGTCGTCGGCAGTGAGCTTGCGCATGTCGCTTGACAGGGCGAGGGGCGACGACATCATGCACCAGAGGCTCATCTGAGTCTGGTACTCATGCTGGGTACAGCCCTTGCCGCCCAGGTCGCTCGATGGTCCGCCCTTGCCGTTGAGCCCTACCACCAGCATATCCATATCGGGCCACTGGCCATGGCGCACGTATGGACTGAGGGGAGCAGTGATGTTGATGATGTCCAGGATGCCCATGCCACCCTGGTGGATTTCGTCCTTCCACATGTCACGCACATCGTAGCTGGTGCGCCAGAGCTGGCCGCCCACATGCTCGCACCACTCCTCGCCCTGACGCTGACCCCACTCGCAGATGCCGAGCACGATGTCGCGTCCGCTTTTCTGCAGGGCGTCGGCCATGGCGCGGTAGCGTCGGCGCGCCGTGGCACTGTCCTCGGGTGCGTTGCAGTAGTCATACTTCAGATAGTCGATGCCCCATGAAGCAAAGGTGCGGGCATCCTGCTCCTCAAACCCCAGACTGGCGGTAGCGCCTCCGCAAGTGAGCTGTGCGGCATCGGAATAGATTCCGAGTTTCATGCCACGCGCATGAACATAGTCGGCCAGCGCCTTGATGCCCGACGGGAACTTCTTTGGGTCGGGGATGATATTGTTGTGCATGTCTCGTCCGCCCTGCCACAGGTCGTCGATGAAGAGGTATTTGTAGCCTGCCTCCACCAGGCCGCTTGCCACCATGGCATCGGCTGTCTCGCGGATAAGTTGCTCGTTGATGTCGCCTTTGAACATGTTCCAGGTCATCCATCCCATGGGTGGAGTGGGTGCCAGTTCGCGCCGCGGAGTAGGCTGGGCCTGCGTGCCTGCCGAAAGCATGGCCACCAGACAGAGTGATAAGAAGCTTTTCTTCATGTGTTGTAAATGTGTTGTTGGTTGGCAGGAAGCCTTTGTCTGGCCTCCAGGATAATTGTTTCCTGCGCGAAGTTACGGATTTTTTCGCACCCCGCACACAAGTACGGGGAGAATGTTTACAGACTGGCGGGAAAGGGACGGGCACCTGGCACGCGCGGCACAGGATGCCGCACCGCTTGCGCAAGCATGCTGCACAGACAGCAAAGGGGCGGACCGCCATGCGACCCGCCCCTCTCTGCTTGTCATTCAAAGAGAGTCCAATGCTCTCACTTATACATCACCTTGGTCTGACGACCGAGCTGACTGACGTTCGGCAATGGGGAGGAAGCCCAAGGGCATTCCTCCCCAATGCTCTCACTTATACATCACCTTGACCTGACGGTCGAGCTGACTGACGTTCGGCAATGGGGATGAAGCCCAAGGGCATTCCTCCCCATTGCTCTCACTTATACATCACCTTTTTACCATTGACGATGTTCACACCCTTCTGGATGCGGCTGAGGCGCTGGCCCTGGAGGTTGTAGATGGCAGTGCCATTCTGCTGCCAGGGAGCCACCTGCCCGCTTACACCCTCGATGCCAGTGGGCTTCTCCGTGCCGTAATACAGCAGACGGAAGTTGTCGGCCACTATCCAGTCGAACTTGGTGCAGTCTGTCTTCTCGAAGCCAATGCTGAGGAAGCCCTTGTTCTCCTTGGTCACCTCGAAGAGGATGGGCGTTGCCCAGTAGCATCCATTCTGGAAGTATTCCTCGGCTGCGCTGGAGCAGTTGTCGGGATAGCGCAGTGTGCCTGATGCATCAAGGCGTCCCAGACCAGGCACCTTGTTGGCGTAGTCGGTGATGAAGGGCACCTTGCCGGTCACCTTACCATCGCCCTCGCCTGCAATAAGGAAGGCGTTGGAAGCAAGTTCCTCGCCTGCAATATACTTGGCAGCGTGGTTATCATAGTTTCCGTCGCGATAGTAAATCTGTGCGGTGAGCGTGTACCAACCGGGCAGAATGGCATCGTTGAAGATTTCCTGTGTGACAGAGCCTGTGGTGCAGTTCCATGACTCGAGCACGAAATCGGGATGGTTGCCACCACGTTGCCATACACCCAGGCCATAGCTCTCTACTCCGTCGTTGTTGGTACCCTTGCCCATGTCCAGTCTCCAGCCGTCGATGTCGAGGCGCTGGTCCAGTCCGGGGTTCGTGATAAGCTGTGTGGCCTCCACGGGCTTCTCGCTGGTGGCTGTCAGCATAAGCTCATCCATCTCCTTCTGACTGATGAGCATCCACTGGTTGGCCTCGCTGGTGGCGGTCTTCATGTCGGTATCCACCACGTTGTAAGAGAGGCTGAATCTGTTGTCCTTGCCGTCGCGATAGCCCAGCATGAGGGTTTCGGCCTCGGGGTCATTGCTCACACGCACGATGTTGAACACGTTGGGCTTACCCTCTACAGGCTGGAAGTCCCATGCATCATTAGTGTCGCAATCCACATAGCCACCGTAGTTCATGAAGTCGTTCTGTCCCATGGTGCCATTGGGACGCATGGTCTCGATGCGGTAGCCACGCTCCAGAGGATTGCCGTCCCTGTCCTTGTTGATCAGGCGGAAGGCGTTACTTGCGTATGCCAGAGCGAGGTGTGTACCCCAGTTCTCACCGCCACAGAGGAACAGGCGCTCGCCTACATTATATATATAATAGGCTCCGTCGGGATAGTCGGGGTCGGCAGTCTCGGCGATGTAAGCCTGTGGCTGGCTGCCCACATAAGCCTCGGAGCGGCGCTCCAGGGCGTTGCGCTTGCGTGCCAGGCGCAGAGGGCTGAGCAGATTGTTGGTCTCGGTGTTCGTCTCACAAGAGTCTATCTTGGCCTTTGCCGCGCTGATGGCCTCCTCGAGGTAGCCTTTGTCCTTGGTCTGCTCGCATATAGCGATGGTCTGCAGCAGGATGTCCACGTCGCCTGCATAGTTGAGGATGGTGTTGACGCTTGCCTTCAGGTTCTTGGCATACTCCTTCACCTCAGCAGCATCCTTGTTGACCTCCAGCTCCTGGCGTCCTGCCTGGGCCAGACTATCGAGCTTGGTCTGCATGGCCTTGGTGAGTGTGGTCTTGGTCTCAGCCAGTGCGATGGCAGCCTTCAGCTCCTCGGCACACTCGTCGTAGTTCACTTCCTCCACATTGATACCGCAGTCATAGAAGCGTCCACCAAAGTTCTGCTGGATATAAGTGGCGATGACATTCTTGCCCTCGCGCAGATACTTGGCAGGGATATGCACCTGCTTGGGATTCTTTCCGTCGGTCCATCCGTCGAACTTCTGCAGCAGGTGGCCGTTGACATAGGTCTCATAGGCGTCATCGTGGCACACATTGAGTGAATAGCTCAGGCGCTCGTTGACCTTGTCGAGCGTGAAGGTACGGCGCACCCAGTAGTTGGTGTTATAACCCTCAGCGCCGTCGGCCTGATAGTCGAGGTGTCCCATGTGTCCTGGCCAGATGCTCTTGAGCTCAGGCATATAGCCTGCGTTGCCCATCGGCATCTCCTGGTCGCTCCACATCGAGTCATCGAAGTCGGGCTCTATCCAGCTTTTGGTCTCCACCCTACCGTCTATCACGGGGTCCTTGATCTGCTTGACCTGATAGGTCTCAGAGAGGTCCTCCTCAGAGCGGATGGTATCGATGTCGGTCACGTAGCAGTAGTTGAAGTACGATGTACCTATCCACAACTCCTTCTCATCGGTCTCGTCCATGAGGCTCATGCCGCTGATGGTCACATCGGTACCCTTCTCCTCGTTGGCGAAGTTGAAGACGACTTTCATGTTGTTGAGCTCTGTACCTACGATAGGAAGCTCGCACTCGGTCACCTCGCCCGCATCGATACGGAACTTCTCCTGTGCTCCCACAGCCTCGTCATTGTCGTTTTCGGTCACCTTCACGGTCACGTCCTCCAGGGTCTGGTTGGCTGTCAGGTGCAGCTTGAGCGTGTATTCCTTCTCGGCACTCAGCTTGATGGGGCTCTTGAAGTGCACCTGCTGTCCCCACTCACCGGGATTTCTGCCCAGCAGATGTACGGTGTATTGGTCGTCGGCCTGTGCCTCGTAGAGTTTCTCCCAGTCGTGCAGGCCGCCGGTATTGTAGCCTCCCCATGAATTGAAGAGCACCTTGCCGGTCCACGGAGTCACGTAGCCCATATCCACTCCGCCCTGTACGCTGGTGTACAGACCGCAGTCGGCAAAGGCGCCGCCCCAGTTCTGGTGCACATGCACCGCCAGCATGTTCTGCTCGCCATTGAGCTTGATGAGCGCTTTCTGCTCGTCAGTGAGCTTGACGTAAGCGTTGTCGTCCCATCCCTTCTGGTAGGTGGGGAAGGAGTCGGTCACCTCTCCCGACTCGTCCGTATTGTAGTTCCAGTGGTCTATCTCCCAGCCGGTGCGCTGATAAATGAGCACTCCGTTGAGATAGTATTCGCATGGTGCGTCGTCGTGACCGCAGCTGAGATACACATCGCCCGACAGTAGGCGGTCGGTGGTAAAGAAGCGGCGGAAGTAGATGTCGGCCATCACCTCTTTGGTGGTCCACTGATAAGAGGGGCGTCCATTGTAGTTCTCGGCACTGTGGAACGGAGCGTTGTGCACCTCCCACTTGATAGGCTCCTGCTTTTCTTCGTTTACACCAGGCCAGTGTTATAGACCCAGGTCTGCGCGCTCCACTCCTTGTCGCCGTCATAGCGCGACGAAGGAGCAATGACAATGTTGGCACCCACCACCAGCAGGCCTTCTGCCGATGCGGGAACAACGAGCGAAGGCACAGACATCAGTCCGAGCATCGCTGTGAGTAGTTGTCTCTTCATAGATAATTGCTTTTTTATTGGTTAATGACTTTTCTTTCGTATGGGATTTCTCTACCCTGCTGCACCTCCTCCGGCCCGCTGGCCTTGGTCGTCTGTGGGATATGTCCTGTCGCTTGCGACACGCTCCTCTGTGCAGCACAACGAGGGAACGTTTTCCCCTCATGCTTTTGTTTTTTTGCTACAATCATTGCAAATTTATCAAGATTCTGTGATAAATCCAACCATCCTGCCCATTTTTTTGCCAAAGAACCGCTTTTTGCGGTATTTTCCTATACGATTGCTGAAATCCTTTGCCCCGTGCCATGCCCCACCGAAGTCTGGTGCCCAATTCATCACCGTGCATACCGAGGAGTGATGCCGCAGCATCGGTACGGGGACGGAATGCGCTGCCTGATGACCCGACCCACGGCAAGACAAAAAACGCACGGTGCTGCATGGGCATACGCAGCGCGCTGCGATGGCAAATGCAATGCGCTGCATGGGCACATGCACCGCACTGCGTTTTCGGGAGCAGAACTGCGGGGCTTTGGCTGCAGCGGGCCGAGGGTGTGAGTCACAGGCATTGCCAATGCCCGAGGAAAGGCTTCCCCTGCGCCATCATCTCCGCCGGCCGGGATGGACCAAAGCCGTGCCAGGGCAGAAAAATCGGTCTGCGCCACCTCGTCTGCCCTATTTGCCCAGGAAAACGGGAATGGTGAGGAGATGGAGCAAGCTTCTCCAATGGCTCTTCTGTCCCATTGGCTCTGGAAAACAAAAATGATGCTGAGATGGAACAAGCATCCCGCCCGCCCCCGCCTGCTCGCATGAAAACGCAGAAGGGCTGCGTCACGTAGCGTGTGACACAACCCTTCTGTTATAATATATAATGTGTCGCTCCGGCGTGGCGATACCCATGCGGGAAGCGCGCTGGTTCACTGTGCCAGCAGGAACTGCTTGAAGTCCTGGAAGTCGCGGCTCATGGGCACGCTCTGCTTCTCGCCCTTCATGAAGGCAGCCAGGCGGGCGGGAATCTCCACGGTGTGACCCGTGATGCCCTCCACCACGCTCTTGAACTTGGCCGGATGGGCCGTTTCGAGGAAGAAGCCGGTCTCGTCCTCCTGCAGGCCCTCCTGCAAGGCCCGATAGCCGCAAGCGCCGTGGGGGTCCAGCTGGTAGCCGGTCTGGCGCAGGCAGTCGCGCACTGTGTCGGCTATCTGGGCATCGCTGAATGTGGCACCCGCGATGTCGGCACGTATGGCCTCAACACTATGACCATACAGGTCCAGGATGCGTGCGAAGTTGCTGGGATCGCCCACATCCATGGCGTTGGCTATGGTCTGCAGGCTGGCCATGGGCGCATACTCGCCCGTCTGAAGGTACTTGTAGAAGACGTCGTTGGCATTGTTGGCGGCGATGAAGCGGTTCACGGGCAGTCCCATACGCTTGCCTATGAGGGCCGAACAGATATTGCCGAAGTTGCCGCTGGGCACACAGGCCACCACCCTGTCCTGCTTGCCCATGCGCTGGAGCTGCGCGCAGGCGTAGAAGTAATAGAAGCTCTGGGGCAGGAAACGCGCCACGTTGATGCTGTTGGCACTGGTGAGGCGCATGTGCGAGGTGAGTTCGTGGTCCATGAAAGCGCTCTTGACCAGTGCCTGACAGTCGTCGAACACGCCGTCAATCTCCAGTGCGGTGATGTTCTGACCGAGTGTGGTGAACTGACACTCCTGTATGGGACTCACCTTCCCCTTGGGATAAAGTACATACACATGGATGCCCGGTACGCCCAGGAAGCCATTGGCCACAGCCGACCCAGTGTCGCCCGAGGTGGCCACCAGCACATTCACCAGTCTCTGCTCTCCGCTCTGGCGGATGAAGTGACCCAGCAGGCGGGCCATGAAACGCGCGCCCACATCCTTGAAGGCCAGCGTGGGTCCGTGGAAGAGTTCGAGTGAGTAGATATTCGGAGCCACCTCCACCAGAGGCACGTCGAAGCTGAGGGTGTCACGCACAAGCGCATGCAGCTGGTCCTGAGGCACGTCCTCACCAAAGAAGCAGTCGGCCACGCGGCATGCGATATCCTGGAAGGAATAGTCGCCCAGATGGGTGAGAAACTCGGGGGAGAGGGGTACGATGCGCTCTGGCATGTAGAGGCCGCGGTCTTCGGCCAAGCCCTGCACCACGGCCTTCTCCAGTGAGGCCAGCGGTGCTTTACCATTGGTACTGTAGTACTTCATATTCTTTACGTCTTTATGAGGTCGTGGGGAGAACCGGGTGGCTGTATGGCCGCGCCTTCCTGTTACGCCTGGCCTTCTCACCTTCTCCATTGTCCCACCAACCTTCACCAGTATTATTCGTCCCTTGTGAGGTGATATGTTATTGTCTGCAACTGTCTGGCCCGTATGCCCGCATGGGCATGCCACACATCTGCCGCCCGCCTTCGGCCCGGTTCTTGGGGGCTTCTTCTTCCCCGAAAAGTTCTCCGGACCATATGCCTCAGCCCTGTGCTGCTGCTGGGTCAGCGATGTCCATGAAGGTGCGGATGAACTCATCGCCCTGCAGCAGGCCATAAGCTCCCTTGCGGGCAGCCTCCTCATCGAAAGTCATCACGCTGTCGGGTTCTATGCCGGGAGCGTAGATGGCGAAGGGGATGGGTTCGTTGGTGTGGGTGCGCAGATGGCAAGGAGTGGGATGGTCAGGCAGCAAGGCCACGGCCACGGGCTCGCCTGCAGCCTGCAAGCGGCCGGTTCCCTCGGGGTCGAGAGCCTCGAGAATGGGCTTGAGCAAGCGGCTGTCGAGCGACCGGATGGTGTCCAGCTTGAGGGGGATATTGCCGTCGTGCCCGACCTCATCGCTGGCTTCCACGTGCACATACACCAGGTCATCGGTCTGCAGAGCGTCGATGGCGGCCTGTGCCTTGCCCTCGTAGTTGGTGTCCCACAGTCCCGTGGCACCAGGCACATCTATGATGCGCAGCCCTGCATAGCGGCCGATGCCGCGTATGAGGTCCACTGCCGTTATCACGGATCCGCGCTTGATTTGCGGGAAAGTCTGCGTGAGAGGTGTCATCATGGGGCGGTAACCTCCTCCCCAGGGCCAGATGCTGTTGGCTGGGTCTTGCCCTTGCGCCACGCGCCCAAGGTTGAGGGGATGGGCGGCAAGCAGCCTCCGGCTCTCCTCCATCAGGTGCAGTATGAGCCGGGCAGTGTCCTCGGCAACCTCATCAGCTGCCTTGGGCAGATACTCGCGCCAGGGTTTGCCGGGAATGTCATGGGGCGGTGTGCACAGGAGGTGCTTGTTGCCTCCCTTGATGACCAGCAGATGGCGGTACTGCACACCGGTATAGAAATGTACGCGCTCCGAACCCAGATGCTCCTGCAAGTAGCGCATGAGCACATCTCCCTCCTCGGTCTCCAAGCGTCCGCAGGAGTGATTCTTGAGCAGGTCACCCTCGAGGCAGACCAGATTGCAGCGCATGGCCAGGTCGTCGGGAGCCAGTTCCACCCCTATGCTGGCAGCCTCCAGGGGGCCTCGTCCCTCATATACGAGATGCTGGTCATAGCCCAGGATGCTGCTGTTGGCCACCTCGCTGCCAGGGTGGAAGCCGTCTGGCACAGTTTTCAGAAGCCCGTTGCGGCCATTGCGCGCCAGGTAGTCGAAGTGCGGAGTATGGGCATACTGGAGCAGCGTCTTGCCGTCCAGTTCGGGACACAGCCAGTCGGCCATGCCATCGCCCAGTATGATGAGATGTTTCACATTACAATAATATATAGGCCACAGGCGGGCAGATGCCCGTCTGCATGCCATTGGTTGAGTATTCAGTTAGCTGTACCAGGTGTGGTCAGATGCGCCGGCTCAGGCCAGCGACATGATATCGGCAAACACGCCAGCGGCTGTCACCGAGGCTCCCGCGCCGTAGCCCTGTATGAGCATGGGGTATTTGTGGTAGCGCTCAGTGGTGAGCATGACTATATTGTTGGAGCCTTCGAGCACATAGAAAGAGTGGTCCTTGCTGAACTCCTCCAGCGAGACACTGGCATGCCCATCGGCATACTTGGCCACGTAACGCCATACCTTGTGCTCCTGCTCCAGCTTCTGCCGGCGCTTCTCAAACTCTGCATCGAGCGAAGGAAGGTTCTTCCAGAACTCGTCCAGCGTGCCTTCGAACAGCTTCTGGGGCAGCAGGGGATGCACCTCCACGTCCTCCTGGCTCACCTCGTAGCCTGCTTCACGGGCCAGGATGACAAGCTTGCGTATCACATCCTTGCCGCTCAGGTCGATGCGCGGATCGGGCTCGCTGTACCCTTCCTCCTGCGCCATGGCCACGGTGCGGCTGAATGGCACGTCGGCCGAAATGGTGTTGAAGATGAAGTTGAGCGTGCCGCTGAGCACCGCCTCTATGCGCAGGATGCGGTCGCCACTGTTGCACAGGTCATTGATGGTGCGTATGATGGGCAGCCCGGCACCCACATTGGTCTCGAAGAGAAACTTCACCCCACGCAGTTGCGCCGTCTTCTTCAGTTCGCGGTAGTCGGCATAGTTGCCGCTGGCAGCAATCTTGTTGGCTGCCACCACATTGATGTTATGGTCGAGGAAGTCGCGATAGAGACCCGCCACATCGGGGCTGGCGGTACAATCCACGAAGACGCTGTTGAAGATGTTCATGCCTATCACCTCGTCGTGAAGGCGCTGGATGTCACTGGGCGCTGCATCGCGCAACTGTTCCCTGTAGTTGTCGAGTGAGATGCCACGGCGGTCAAACAGGGCGTTGTGTCCGCTGGCAATGCCCACGACATTCAGTTTGAGGCGCAACTCACGCATGAGCTTCTCCTGCTGATGCCTTATCTGCTCTATCAGGGAGCCGCCTACAGTACCCACTCCACATATAAAGAGATTGAGCACCTGATACTCACTCAGAAAGAACGAATCGTGTATGACATTGAGTGCCTTGCGCAAGTGTGTGGCACTGATGACGAATGAGATGTTGGTCTCACTGGCTCCCTGTGCACAGGCTATCACGCTGATGCCACTACGGCCAAGGGCATTGAACAGCTTGCCTGCAATGCCTGGCGTGTGCTTCATGTTCTCTCCCACGATAGCCACAGTGGCCAGCCCCTGCTCGGCACGCATGGGAAACATGGCACCGTCCTCTATTTCCTTGGCAAACTCAGCGTTGAGCACGCGGCAAGCCTCCTCGGCATCCTCATCCCTCACACCGATGCTCGTGCTGTTCTCCGACGAGGCCTGGCTCACCAGGAACACGCTTATACCATTATCGGCCAGGCAGGTGAAGATGCGGCGGTTGACGCCTATCACGCCCACCATGGACAGTCCCGCCACGGTGATGAGCGAGGTGCCCTTGATGCTGGAGATGCCCTTGATGATGCGGGAATCGGTCTTCACCTCGTCCTTGATGATGGAGCCGGGTGCCTCGGGGTTGAATGTATTCTTGATGAGAATGGGGATATGCTTGACGCACACGGGATAGATGGTGGGAGGATAGACCACCTTGGCACCGAAGTTGCAGAGCTCCATGGCCTCTACATAGCTGAGTTCGGGGATGACGTAGGCCGTACTGATGACGCGCGGATCGGCTGTCATGAATCCATCCACGTCGGTCCATATCTCCAGCACACCGGCATCCAGCACAGCGGCTATGATGCTGGCTGTGTAGTCGCTGCCGCCGCGTCCCAGGTTGGTCACCTCGCCGCTCTCGGCATCGGAACTGATAAAGCCGCCCACCAGACTCACCTTGGGGATGGTCTGCCAGTTGTCCTTGACAAGCCTGTTGGTGAGCTCCGTGGCCAGACAGTTCTTGCCGCCCTTGACCTCGGTCTTGATAAACGAGCGGCTGTCATACCACTCGGCGTCCTTGACCAGCGCGGCAACTATACGGCTGCTGATGCGCTCGCCATAGGAGACGATAGCGGCCAGGGTCTTGGGGCTAAGGTCATGGATGAGATAGACACCCTGGTAGATGCTGCGCAGCTCCTCCAGTAGGTCATGCACTATAGCCAGCAGCGCACGCCTCACCTTGCCGTCCTCTATGACAGCGTTAATCATATCCTCATGCCTCTGGGCTATCTCCCAAAAGGACTTCTGATACAATGGATCACCCTCGACAGCCATCTTGCCGGTACGTATGAGCTGGTCGGTAATTCCGCCCAATGCGCTCACCACCACGATGACGGGCTCCTGCTGAGCCTCAACGATTCTCTTGACACTTAGGATACTGTCCACGGAACCTACAGACGTTCCGCCAAACTTCATTACTTTCATCCCTTTGACCTTCTTATATATTCGCCTTAAATTACACCGCAAAAGTAGCAATAAAATCCCATTCGATAGGCAAAAAGAAGCCATTTTGCACGATGGAGGCTGCAAATTGGCACATTTGCGCACACCATCCGCCACACTTGTGCAATCATTGAAGCAGGACGAAGCGTCCCCGGCGATATCCCGACGGAGGCCAGCGGGCGCGGCGGGCCGCCCCGGGAAAGCGGGTGTGGCAAAGACTGGAGAAGAGCCGCGCGTCAGACGCAGCACGCTGCATGTGCCTATGCAGCACGCTGCAACAGCCAACGCAGCGCGCTGCGATGACCGATGCACCGCACTGGCTCATCGGGGCCGAAATACTACCGTGCGGCAAGCAGCCCCGCAAGTCCTCCCGCTCACTCTACTCCCCGCCAGGGAAAACCGCTTTACGCCAAACCGCACGATGCACCAGCCTCCCCTGGCTTTTGCCCCTGCAAAGGTTCAGCAAGGCCAACAAAGCGGGACGGGGATTTGCCTAAAAGGAGGAAAGGAGATAACTTTGCAGCGCATTTCAACATTATGACACAGGAATTCAATCTGAGAATATTGCCCCAGGATGCCTATGACGAGCAGAGTATCATCGCTTTTCTGAAGAGCGACAGGGGCATCGAACCACAGGCCGTAAGGGTGCTGAGGCGGAGCATCGACGCGCGGCAACGCACCGTGTATGTCAATCTGACCGTGCGTGCATACCTCGACGAGCAGCCCGAGGAGGCACTCTTCACCCCCATCGAATACCACGACGTGAGCCAGGCCAGGCGCGTGCTGGTGGTGGGTGCCGGCCCTGGCGGACTCTTTGCGGCGCTGCGCCTCATCGAACTGGGACTGCACCCGGTGGTCATCGAGCGAGGCAAGGACGTGAGGGAAAGGAAGAAGGATGTGGCGCGCATACGTGTGGAACAGCGCGTGGATGCCGAGAGCAACTACGCCTTTGGCGAGGGCGGAGCAGGCGCCTACAGCGACGGCAAGCTCTTCACACGCAGTAAGAAGCGCGGAGATGCCGACCGCATCCTGCGCATCTTCGTGCAGCATGGGGCCAAGGAGAACATTCTGGCCGACGCACATCCGCACATCGGCACCGACCGGCTGCCCCGCGTCATCGAGAACATGCGCCTGACCATCCTGCGATGCGGCGGCGAGGTGCACTTCCAGACACGCATGACCGACCTGCTCATGCGGGACGGACAGGTGGAGGGACTGCTGGCTGTGGATGCCGTAAGCGGTGAGGAGAAGGAACTGAGGGGCGAGGCGGTCATCCTGGCCACGGGTCACTCGGCCCGCGATGTATATCGCTGCCTGGACGCAAGGCGTCTGCACATCGAATGCAAAGGACTGGCCGTGGGCGTGCGGCTGGAACATCCGGCCCACCTGATAGACCAGATACAGTATCACAGCCGCCAGGGAAGGGGCCAATGGCTGCCTGCAGCAGAATACAGTATGGTAAGGCAGGTAGATGGCAGAGGGGTGTACAGCTTCTGCATGTGCCCCGGAGGGTTTGTAGTACCGGCTGCAAGCGGCCCCGAACAGCTGGTGGTCAACGGCATGAGCCCCAGTAACCGAGGGGGCAAATGGAGCAACAGCGGCATGGTGGTGGAGCTGCGCCCCGAAGACATAGGCGCCGGCAATGACCCGCTGGCCATGATGAAATGGCAGGAGAACCTGGAGCGCACCTGCTGGCAGCAGGGCAACTATGAGCAGACTGCGCCCGCACAGAGGATGGCCGACTTCGTGAGCGGACGGCTTTCGGCTTCTCTGCCCGCATCTTCATACGCCCCGGGGCTCATCTCCAGTCCGCTTCACTTCTGGTTGCCACAGGGTGTATCAGGCCGCCTGAGGGAGGCCTTCGGCATCTGGGGCAGGCAGAAAAGGGGATTCCTGACCAATGAAGCCACCGTGATAGGCGTAGAGACACGTACCAGCAGCCCCGTGCGCATCACCCGCCTGGCCGACTCGCTGCAGCACGTAAGCCTGCAGGGACTGTTCCCCTGCGGCGAAGGAGCGGGCTATGCAGGAGGCATCGTGAGCGCCGGCGTCGATGGTGAGCGCTGCGCCGAGGCCTGTGCAGAGTGGCTATCCGAATAGTTCGCGCACGGCCTCAGCCACGCGTCTGACAGGCACCAGCTCTATGTCGAAGTGCCGAGGGTCTATTCCGTTCATATTATGAGCGGGCAACAGCATACGGCGGAAGCCTAACTTCTGGGCTTCCGCTATTCTTTGCTCTATACGCGAGACGGGGCGTATCTCACCGCTCAGCCCCACCTCTCCTGCCACACAGGTATCCACATCGATGGGCGTATCCACGTTGCTACTGAGCACCGCCGCTATGACACCCAGGTCGATGGCGGGGTCGGTGACCCGCAGACCGCCTGCGATATTGAGAAACACATCCTTGGAAGCCAACTTGAAGCCCACTCTCTTCTCCAGTACAGCCAGCAGCATATTGAGTCGCCTGCCGTCGAACCCCGTGGTGCTGCGCTGTGCCGTGCCATAGGCCGCCGTGCTGACCAGCGCCTGGGTCTCTATCATAAAGGGGCGCACACCCTCCACCGTGCAGGCAATGGCCACGCCCGAGAGGCCGTCGCGGTTGTCTGTCAGAAGCAGTTCGCTGGGGTTGGCCACCTGGCGCAATCCGTCGTGGCGCATCTCGTAGATGCCCAGCTCGCTGGTGCTGCCGAAGCGGTTCTTGATGCTTCGCAGGATGCGGTACATATAGTGCTGGTCTCCCTCAAACTGAAGTACGGTATCTACGATATGCTCCAGCACCTTGGGGCCTGCCAGCGTGCCCTCCTTATTTATATGGCCGATGAGCAGGATGCTGGCTCCTCCGCACTTGGCATACTTGAGCAAGCTGGCTGCACACTCCCTTATCTGCGCCAAGCTGCCGGGGCTGCTCTCCACTGCCTCGGTCTGTATGGTCTGTATGGAGTCGATGACCACCAGGTCGGGATGGGTCTGCTCTATCTGTACAAAGATCTGTTCAAGCGATGTCTCGGTGAGCACCAGCAGGTCGCTGCCGCCCCGGGCACCGCCCTGCCCCACCTCCTGTGACTGCAGTCGGTCGGCTCTGAGCTTGAGCTGGCGCGCACTCTCCTCACCGCTCACATACAGCACACGGCGGCCAGCCAGACGCAGGACAGTCTGCAGCACAAGCGTACTCTTGCCTATGCCCGGTTCGCCGCCCAGCAGTACGAGGCTCCCGGGCACCAGTCCGCCGCCCAACACACGGTTGAGCTCACGGTCTCCCATATCCATGCGCGGCTCCTCGTCGGCACGTATCTCGGCCACAGGCACCGGGCGTGCCTTCTGCGCGCTGTCGTGTCCGGCAGCCTTGAGAGCCGCCCTGGCAGCACCTGCCATCGGCTTCTCCTCGCGGATGACCAGCTCCTTCATGGTGTTCCACTGCTGGCACGAGGGGCAGCGACCCACCCAGCGCAGGCTTTCCTGCCCGCAGTTTTCACACACATATACCTTTCTGTCCTTGGCCATAATACATATATATTTAGAAGATGATGTTGAACGAGCTTCCTGCCCACAGCATGTGCTGCTCGCGACGGCTGTATGTGCTCTGCGGAGGAAGCAGGTGATAATCGAGATGAAGCGCCACCATATAGTTCTGCCTCAACTTATAACTGCATGACAATCCCGTGCCGAAGTCGGCTCCGTTGCGCGCCGCGATGGTCTGTGCAGGCAACTTCATCGATGCCATATGCACGTATCCCGTGACCAGTTTAGTGCCCAACGAGCAGCGTGAAGTAAGCGGCCATGAGAAGTAGGGACCCGCCATCACGGCCAGGGCACGCGCCGTGCGGCTGGGCTGGTCCTGCAGCAGCACACGGTAGTTGCTGCCCTGGAACTGTCCGCCCAGGCCTATCCAATGATTGAAGAAATAGGCTCCCTCCACTCCTGCTGCACATCCGGCGGCAGCCTCCATCCTGTCGCCCGTGCCCAGATTGTATCTATGCAGAGGAATATAACCGCCCAGACGAAGCCCCAGAAACGAGGGCTTGTCCCAGCGCCCATACACTTCGCGCTCCATGCGGGGGCGACAGATGCCCTTGTCCTTGAAGATGAGGTCGGCGAGGAAGTAGCCCAACTCGGTGGCCATCACGCCCACTCCTGCCCCTATCATCACGTCGCTCAGCCAATGGCGGTTGTTTGCCATGCGCATCAGACCCACGCCGGAGGCCACGGCATAGGAGCCGAAAACCACCCATTTGCTCTTATATCCATACTCCTTAGTAAGCATGGTGGCAGTCATAAAGGCGGTGGCTGTATGGCCGGAGGGAAACGAACGGCGGTTGGAACCGTCGGGGCGGAGCACATGCAGCCCTTCCTTCATCCCGTTGGTAACAGCTGCCATGATGGCCACAGAGAAAGCATCCGACACGAGCATGCGCCCCCACGACGACCGGCTACGCACCCCCGCAGCCTTCAGACCCACCATCACCACGGCGGGCGAATACTGCAGATAATCATCAGCAGTGTGCTTGTAATGCGGCAGATAGTCGGTGCGCAGGCTACGGAAATTCTTGTCCTCCTTCATGGCAAGCAGTCCTCCTGTCACCAGCGGCAGTCCCACGCACACCATCCTATAGGTGCGCGTATTGGCCAGGAGATGCTTCCTGTTGAGCGCATCGGCCACTTCGAGCGAGTCGCCACCCGTCACCACCACATCGGCCAGCACCACACCCTTCGGCAGGGAATCGGACGGAAGGAGAGGTACAATGCTGTCACCTTCCATGGTGCTTGCCAACAGGGAATCGGCCTGAGCGCGGCTGTCTGCCGTGATGACATCGGCCTCCCGCCACATGCACAGGCTGCCAGAGGGGAACGCGTCGGCCTTCTGCAATACACACAGACTGTCACAAGCGGTGTCCTGAGTACTCCCACACGCCTCGTCATTGCCTGGCAAACTTCCGTCACGGGCTTGTGCCGACAGGGCAAACAGAATGAGCAGCGCCACAAGGCACGTTCTGCACACACAGCCACGCGCGGCGCCCGACATATAGAATATGGATGAATGCATTTATCCGTTATTGTGCAACAAGGACAGCATCGGTGGGTACCATCAGCACCAGCCCTGCCTGTCGCGAAATTCATTTTCGTGCGCAAAAGTACGAAAAATCCTCCTATAAGTACTGCATCGTGTCCTTTTTTTCCTCTGCAAGCCCTGCCTGCCTCATCGCAGCACGCTGCATCGGCCATCGCACCGCGCTGCATCCCCCATCGCACCACGCTGCATCGGCCACCGCACCGCACTGCTCCAAATGCAGCACCTCTCCCCACCGTTTGCATCACCCCGCCGTCCACCCCCTTTCATCACCCCGCCGCACTCTCCCCAGCGCCCTCATCACATCCTCCCCAATGCCCCTCCACACATGCCCCATGGCATTTCCTGAGATTTCGAAGCCTGCTTTGTCCCCATTTCCCATCGCGTGCGCAATATATATATAATGTGCCGGAAACAAAATTGCACATTTTTCAAAAAAAAAGGTCACAACGCTTTGCCAATATGCCAAATCGCCCTACCTTTGCAATCGCAAAACGGAAACAAGGACTGCCAAGCGAGGCAGGACACTCCAGGAAGCACATTGGACGCTTAGCTCAGCTGGTTCAGAGCGTCTGCCTTACAAGCA
>OCHM01000153.1_pt1 | contig 54754 bp, 43 predicted proteins | sample 1538901 | NCBI WGS metagenome assembly OCHM01 (sample SAMN04571734, study PRJEB22368) | human gut metagenome | biome: human gut; material: stool | host: Homo sapiens | place: Luxembourg | collected 2012-11-08 | reverse complement strand
CGATGCCGAGGCTGCATACTACGACCTCAGCGGTAAGCGTCTCGACGAGCCACAGAAGGGCGTAAACATCGTGCGTATGAAGTCGGGAAAGACAAAGAAGATTATTATCAAATAACAAAACTGTTGAAAGTTAAATCAATAAACAGAATTAATAAAAAAATATATTATAAAGAATATGGAAAAGAAAAAGTATCATAAACCCCAAATCAATGTTATCGCTATCGATGCAGTAGGAATCATGGCAGTTTCGACAGAAACCATCAAAAAGGGCAATACGAATAATGTTTCTCCAGACATGGTAGATGAGAACGGATATTTTTTGGCTGAATAAATAGAGGCTGTTTATACCAAATCGGTCATTAGGATTTCTCTTTGCTGTACGACACAGAGAAATCCTAATGACCGATTATTTGAAGGACCATCTATCGCTTCATCCGACACTTCGTACTTGTAGCTCTGACGCTATCCTCAGAGCGATAAATGAACTGACGCAAGAAAACCTTTAGGCTACTATTTATACTTATACTTGTTTTTTAGTATTTGTAGCGTATTTTCTTAATATTTGCAATAAAAAACCTATCTTAAAGCAGAAATTGATGATTATAGATGTGGTAGTGTAGTAAGTAGCTTTATATCAATGATTTAACAGACTTCATTCGTTTTCGAAGTTATGCTTCGAGCAATCTATGCTTTCTATCAAAGATTCCTATGCTTTCTATCAAACATCTTTTTGCCTTCTATCAAATGTCAATATGATTGTTATCAAATATAATCCTATATTTAGGGCTCACCCGATAAACATTGTGGAATATTGATTACAACCAGTTAGGTAAGACTTTCCCTTTGTCTCTTATTATGTCGCACACAGATATCACAGAGAACACGGATTTTTGAGCCCTGTGGGCTCTTTAGCTTGCGTTTCTTGCTTGCTGTTTAATCAATATTCGGTAGATTCGACTCATTACTTCCCGTTGGTCAGTGGGTCTACGACAAATCTCGTGTTCCTTTAAACACAAACTGCTGATTTTTTTAAGAACACGAATAATCCAAATGACACGAATGAGCCCTGTGGGCTCTTTAGCTTGCGTTTCTTGCTTGCTGTTTAATCAATATTCGGTAGATTCGACTCATTACTTCCCGTTGGTCAGTGGGTCTACGACAAATCTCGTGTTCCTTTAAACACAAACTGCTGATTTTTTTAAGAACACGAATAATCCGAATAACAAAGCGAATGAGCCCTGTGTGCTCTTTAGCTTGCGTTTCTTGCTTGAAGTTTAATCTACATTCGGTCGATTCGAGTCATTTGTGTTCCTTTAAAACTAAAGTGCTTCGTGTTTCATCCCCAAGCAACAAGGACCAGAGGTCCTAAAAATCCGAGCTATCGGTGCAATCCGTGTGGGACAAAACATAAGCAAGTATTATCTGTCCCCATGTTTTATCTGGTGAGCCATATTTAGTCTTAGCAATGTATGAATAGAGCAAAAAATATCCTATATTACTCCGCAAAGAGTAATATAGGATACTTTATTATCTAACAGTTGTTAGATGAATAGATTATAACGGATATTTATTTCTCTGTAAACAGCACTTGCACCATTGTCTGGCCAACAGCTTTAAGAGTGTTTTTGTCGATGTTGTCCATATTGTCGGCTATGGTGTGCCATGTTGGTCCGAAGCTGCTCTGAGCGCAGTCAGGATAATATGGAATTACGTCGATACAAGGGATGTTGGCTGTTTGGTTTACTGGTATATGGTCGTCAGTAATCATACCGCCATCAGCCTTAGGGAAATAGCTGCCAAAGCCCACTTGGCGTGCTGCGTTCCATACCTTCTTTACTATGGCAGGTGCATATTGCATAGACATGCCTTCGCGATAGAACTTAGCCCCTACTCCACCTACCATATCGAGCAATATGCCATATCGTGGAGCATAGCCTTCTGGCAGGTTGTTAGCAAAATATTGTGCTCCGAGAGCCCATGTGTCGCCAGGGTCTTCGCCTTCAAACCATTGTGGTGTGCCATAGTCTTCGGCATCGAAGCAGATGAAGTCTACACCAAGTTCAAGGCCGCTACCTTTGAGTATGCGAGCCAATTCTATCATCACTCCCACTCCACTTGCAGCATCGTTGGCTGCAACTATAGGCTTATGCCAGTTGGTGCTATCAGGGTCGTTGTCTGCCCAAGGACGGCAATCCCAATGAGCACAAAACATAATTCTTGTTGTAGCCTTAGGATTATACGAAGCCATGATATTGGTGCTACGAAGCGGAGTGCCATCGTAGCCATTGAGAGTAGCCTTTTGTGTTGTCACCTTGCAACCATATTGCTCAAACTTCTGGATAATCCATTTCTCACATTTGTCGTGAGCTGTAGAGTTCATGGTGCGAGGTCCGAAGTCGCATTGTTCTTGAAGATAAATATAGGCAGAGTCTGCGTTGAAGTCAGGACCTACTGGCTGCACCTTCTCTATCTCTTCCGTTTCGCTTACTTCAGCCTTGTCTGAAGGAAGAAAATTGAAGGCAGCACCAGCTATGAGCGCCACTATCAGTAATGCTATCATTATCTTACTTTTTTTCATTTCTTAGTTTTTGTTTTAATGCCTGTAATTACTTACGGTATTGATGCTTGTTGCTTATATGGTAGTCTACAGCTTTGAATCCTGTACCAGCTTCATCACTCTTAGCCAGTTGCCGCCCCATATCTTTTCCATATCCTCGATACTATATCTGCGGCGCATAAGCTCTATGGTGAAGTTCATTAGCTCTGACGAGTTAGCCAAACCACGTATGCCTCCGTCGCCATCGAAGTCGGTACCCAAGCCCACATGGTCTATTCCCATGATGCTTATAGCATGCTCAAGATGCTTCATAGCATCAAGGATTGTAGCCTCGCCATCTTTGCATACAAAGCCGTGATAGAGAGTTATCTGTGCTACTCCACCCTTCTGCGCCAGTTTGCGTAGTTGGTCGTCGGTGAGGTTACGAGGATGATCGCAGAGCGACTTACAATTAGAATGACTGCAGACGATAGGCGTAGCGCTGATGTCTAAGGCATCGTAGAAGCTCTTTTCGGCAGCATGGCTTAGGTCTACCATCACTCCTTGCGCATTCATCTCCTTAATAACCTTTTCGCCCCACGCAGACACTCCGTTATGAGTATTTGAGCCACGAGCAGAGTCGCAGATATCGTTGTCGCCATTATGGCAAAGTGTGATATAGACGATACCGCGGTTGGCGAAATGCTTCACGTTATTGATGTCGCTCTCCAGGGCTAAACCATTCTCTATTCCAAGCATTATCGACTTTCTGCCAGCCAGCTTGTTTACGTATAGGTCGACAGGAGTGCGAGCTATGCTAAGATATTCTTTGTTTGCAGCAACGATATCTTCTATCTTGCTGAATATAAGCTCAGCATACTCTTTTGGTCCTTCTACAGGAAATTCCACCTTCTCTCGGAAGTCTTCGCCCACCTTTGGCTGTGGCAGATAAGCCACCATGGTGACAGCGTCCTGATGACCTTCCGTCATCTTGTGCAAGTCGACAAGGATGCGAGAGTCGCGATGGTCGAACTTCACACCCTGTGGAAAGAACATCGGAGTGTCGCAATGAGAGTCGAGGGTGAGTATGCGATTGTGGATGGCTTTAGCCTTGTTATGTTCTGCGGCAGCATCAACGAGCCATTTGAATAGTGGCTGTCCGTCGTCGCCCATACATTCAGGATGCCATTGTACACCCATTATCTTTCTATATTCGCTACTTTCTATAGCCTCCACTACCCCATCGTTAGCCTTTGCAGTGACAATAAACTTTGGTCCACAGTCGCCCACAGCCTGATGATGGAAAGAGTTTACGTAGAGTTTGTCTTTGCCATATACAGCATGCAACATAGACCCTTCGGCTACAGATACCGAATGAGTAGGCTCACAAGTATCAGCATCCTGCGAATGCTTGATGGTGTTAGGTATGGTTTCAGATATATCCTGAATAACCTTGCCATCGAGAGCCATAGCCAAAGTCTGTATGCCACGACAGATGCCGAGCATAGGAATATTGCGGTTGTAAGCCAATCGAGTGATAAGAAGTTCGGGAAGGTCGCGCTGAGCGTTGATATGATGAAGCTTTGCCGATGGCTCTTCACCTGCCCACAACGGATTATAGTCAGCACCTCCAGTAAGGATTATGGCGTCAAGACGCTCAAGGGTGTTGATGATAACATCCTTATCGGCTACGGGAGGAATAATGACAGGAACACCACCCGCAGCCACTATATGTTTGTGATAGTAGTTGCGTATGGTGACATCTATATCTGCACAATTACCAGTAAGGCCAATCATCGGGCGATGATCGGCCTCAGGGAAAGTCGCATAGATATTATCGAGATGCGACGATAGGTTAAAGTCTTGCATTACTGTTGTTCTTCGAGGTGAACAGGAATCTCGCGCTTGATGCTCTGCTCAAGAGATATAAGAGTTTCGGTTGAAACTACGCCCTTGATACCCTGCATACGGTTGTTGAGCAAGTCCATAAGTTGTTCGTTGTCGCGTGCATAGAGTTTTACCAACATGGTGTAAGGACCTGTTGTGAAGTGGCACTCTATGATTTCAGGAATCTCAAGCAATTCCTTTACTACCTCTTTATACATAGAGCCACGCTCAAGGTTCAAGCCTACGTATGTACAAGTGCTATAGCCGAGACATTTAGGATTTATGTCAAATCCGCTACCTGTTATGATACCACCTTCGATGAGGTGCTGAACTCTTTGATGGATTGCTGCGCGTGATACTCCACACTCTGCTGCAACATCCTTGAAAGGAATACGAGCATTCTTTGAAAGGATGCTTAGTATCTTACGGTCGAGGTTGTCAATTTTTTCCATTTTCAGTTATATATATATATCAATATGTTCTTATTACCGAGCAAATATAGGTAATTTTCTTGAATTGACAAACCTTTTGCGCAAAAAAATATGCCATAATGTCTTTATTTGCTTATATTTGCTTACACATAGAATAAAAAAGACAGGCAACATGCCATATTTTGCATGTTGCCTGTCTTATAGTTATTAATAGTTTTAGCTATTATTTCTTCTTCATGATTTTTCTCTTTGCAATAGCAGCCTTTGCCTTCTTTGCAGTTTCTGCGTTCTTGTTAGAGTTAGCTTCTGTAGCAGGCTTTGTTTCTACAGGCTTTTCAATGCTCTTGAGCTCAACGGTGACGATAAGGGTAGAGTATGGCTTAATCTGACCAGCCTGATGCTGACCGTAACCAAGCTCCTGAGGAATATAGATTTCCCACTTGCTACCTACAGGCATGCTGGTGAGAGCCTCTGTCCATCCCTTGATAACTTCGTTGCATCTGAATTTATCCGACTTCTGACCATGATGGCGTGAAGTAGCATCAAAAACAGTACCGTCGATCATCTTGCCTTCGTAAACAACCTCTACACGGTCGGTAGCCTTAGGAGTTTCGCCCTGACCAGCTACGAGCACCTTATATTGCAAGCCGCTTGCTGTGGTGTTTACGCCTGCCTTCTTGCCGTTTTCTACAAGCCAGTCAGCATTCTTCTTCTTATAAGCCTCAGTCTTCTGAGTCTGATAAGCCTGTATACGCTCCTGGAAAGTCTTCTCGGCAGCAGAGTCTGTGCAGATGCTGTTGTCCTTGTTGAGGGCAGCTACGAAGCCCTTGTGGAAGAAAGTAGTTGCTATAGAGTCGTTGGCACCTTCCATCTCAGACTTCATTCGAGGGAATATACCTTCCATTACCTGACCAGCGATAGTAGCGCCAGCAGAGTATGCAACAAACTGTGGGTCGTTGGCATTGCTGATAGCATCCTCATAGCCTTTTACGAAATCAGCCATGAAGACAGTATCTACATTCATACGATTAATGAGGTAGGGTAGCAAACCCTTTGTGGCAGTCTTTCCTGCCATGTAGCTAAGAGAGTCGCTTGCTGTAGCGAGCTTCACCTGCTCAGTAGCAGCTACTTTCTTGTTTTTGTTCTTATCCTTCTTGCCTGCGAAAGCCATGTTTGCGCTTCCTGCAAGCAAGAGAAGAGATAGAATGATAGTTTTGTTCATAGTATAATTACGTTATTACTTACCTGCAGAAATCAATTCAATCTTGAAGATAAGGGTTGAGAATGGCTTGATGTCGCCAGCCTGACGCTCACCATAACCCAAGTTCTGAGGAATGTAAACTTCCCAAATGCTACCAACAGGCATGTGGGTAATAGCCTCTGTCCAACCCTTGATAAACTGCTTAGGCTGGATTTCTATAGGCTGACCATTCTTGTAAGAGCTTTCGAATACCTTACCGTCGATGGTGCGTCCCTCGTAGTGAACCTTAACCTTTGTTGTATCTGAAGGGATAACGCCGCTACCTTCCTTGATAACCTTATACTGCAAACCGCTTGGCAAAGTTACAACGCCTGGCTTCTTCTTGTTCTCAGCAAGGAACTTTTCGCCAGCAGCCTTGTTAGCACCAAACTCCTTCTTCATAGAAGCAGTCTTGATGGTCTTCATCTTTTCCTGTGCTATCATCTGTGCCTGCTCAACAGTCATAATGCCCTTCTTGCCCTTAACACCTGTGAGGAAACCTGCGAGGAGGTTCTTCAAAGAGATAGTCTTTGTAGAGTCGCTACCGAAAGCATTGTAGTTAACACCCTTTACGAGCTGTGTAGAAAGCTGCTGACCAATCTGCAAACCAGTATAGTAAGCTGTCTTCTTCTTGTCGTCGCCAGCATTTGCACCCTCGTTGATACCTTTGATAAACTCGTCGATATAAGCAGTATCGATAACCTGACCCTGCTCAATAGCCTGACGGATGTACTGTGACTGAACCAAACCAATACAGTAGCTCATAGAGTCTACATCGTTCTTCATGTCAGCCTTAGGAGTTGAATTGCCACAAGAAGCAAATGTTGCGGCAGCAATAGCCAAAGCGGCTACAAAACTAAGTTTTTTCATTTTGTTTATTATGTTTTTGTTTTTTGTTTCTTAATATAATGTGGCGACTAAAAAGCCGCCACAACAGGGTAGGGGTACACGATTAGATAACCTCGATGAGCTCTACATCGAAGATAAGAGCTGCATATGGAGGAATGTCCTGACCAGCGCCACGTGTGCCGTAAGCAAGGTTGAAAGGAATGAAGAAACGATACTTAGCACCTTCCTTCATAAGCTGCAAACCTTCTGTCCATCCAGCGATAACGCCATTGAGAGGGAATGTAGCAGGCTCGTTGCGACGATATGAGCTATCAAAGATCTTACCGTTGATGAGAGTTCCCTCATAGTGGCACTTCACCTGATCGGTAGCCTTAGGGCTCTTGCCGTTGCCTTCCTTGAGCACCTGATACTGCAATCCGCTTGGCAATGTTACTACACCTTCCTTCTTGGCATTCTCTGCAAGGAAGTTCTCGCCCTCAGCCTTTACAGCCTTCACCTTCTCTTCTCCCTTCTTCTGGAGATATTCCTGAACCAATGCTTGCGCTTCGGCTTCATCGATTTTAAGCTCTGCACCTGTGAGCACATCCTTCATCGCTGCTGCGAAATCCTCAGTAACTATGTCGTTGGCTCCCATGTCTGCCAATTGGCGGCCTATGCCGATACCCAAAGCGTAACTAACTTTGTCCATAAATGCTTTTAGTCTTGTTTTATAATGTGTTAATATCAAAATTCGTGCAAAGATAACATTTTTATTGGTCATACATACATTTATTTTCAAAAAAATAGTATTTTTGTAAATGTTTAGCTTTTATATTAATAGGTATGGCTTGCCATGCTTGAATAATGAATTGCTTTATGAAAAAGAAATTAGTATTCCTTACAGGTGCAGGAATGTCGGTAGAGAGTGGCTTCAAGACATTTCGCGGCAATGATGGTCTATGGGAGAACTATCCTGTAGAGCAGGTTGCAACACATGAGGGGTGGGAGAAAGATCCTACCTTAGTGTCCAAATTCTACAACATGCTTCGCAAGAAGCTATATGCTGCACAACCTAACGAGGGGCATAAGCTTATAAAGAGTCTTGAGAATGATTACGATGTATGTGTGATAACTCAGAATGTTGACGACTTGCATGAGCGTGCAGGCTCAAAGAATGTTATCCATCTGCATGGCGAACTAAGCAAAGTGTGCTCAAGTCGTGAACCTTATGATGAGCGCTATATAATAGACTTGCCTGCCGACAACTGTACCGTAGAACCAGGCACCAAGGCTGGCGACGGTTCGCTATTGCGCCCATTTATAGTTTTCTTTGGCGAGAATGTGCCAATGATAGAGCCTGCTGCCATAGAAGCTCAGAATGCCGACATCTTTGTTATAATAGGCACAAGCTTGAATGTATATCCTGCTGCAGGCTTGGTGCAATATACCAAGCCAGGCATACCTATTTACCTCATCGACCCTAACGAGGTGATGTCAGGAGCATACAAGAATATCACTCACATCAAGGCTGGTGCAAGCGAGGGTATGAAGAAGCTAATAGAACTTTTATAGCCATTTATTCAATAATGGCTGTACATACATCAATATCCTGTCGATGATTTTCGATGTTGCCAACGATATTGCTACCAACGCAACGAAAATCACGATGGGGTATCGTAGTATGTAGATTTGTCCATCAAAAATGTAGGTGATAAAGAAGAAATGCACCAACCACATATTGGTAGAATGATGGCCAAACAATTGTAGAAACTTATTTGATTTACCATTTAGCAATATTGCCAATGATAATATTATCAATGGTGTAAATGGTATGTGGATAAGTGCCGAGTTGCCCATACACAATCTTCCTATTATTAATACCACCACGGCTGCAAGGCTATATCTTGTAGCGTTGCTGACTGTAGCCATACGGTTGATAGCTTTTTCTATCACATTATGTTTTACAAACATTATTCCCACGAAGAACATAAATGATAGATAGAGCGTAGCCATGAGCCCAGTAAGCAGTCGCATAAGTATATCTGGGCTATCGTTGACTTTAGCTATTGCCACATATCCAAATACGCTTAATGCTAATAGCATAAAGGTATTTACGATGTCGCCCTTTTTGCCAAATTGCATAATGTATCGTATAAAATATCTTGAAGACATAGCTAATATTATATAAGGTAACAGAAACCACCATGCACCATTATAATAAGTGCTTATACCCGTCATATTCTCTACCAATTCAAGCATAGAATAAGGATAATGTTCTGGATTGAAATAGCAACCTATAGGCACGAATATAGCTATTATCACCCATAGGCGAACATATAGGTTAAAGCATCGTTTGCCATTGCCCATGCTCTGACCTGATAAAGCCTTCTTGTTATACACCTTTCCTAAACCATAGCCACTCAGAAATATGTAAGCAGGCACACACATAGAGCAGAATTTCTTGGCGAAATGGTAAGAGAAAGGATTGCCATTAAACCAATATAGAAATTCATAGCATGTGCCATCGAAAAGGTCTTCGTTGCTATATAGATGAAGCCAAAGCATCATCAAGATGAGTATTCCTTTTATTTGAAGGGTAGTATCTTTGCCCATTATAGATATTCTTAAATATTAAAGTCTTGAAAACTGTTTTCTACAAAGATTGATATAGCTTTAGCATAGAGGCAGCAATATCATTATTCTCGAAGCGAGTGACATATTGTTGGCTCTTAGCCACAATCTGCTTTTTAGTCTCATTGTTAGCGATGAGAGTTTTTATAGCCTCTGCCATTTCCTGAGGTTTGTCGGGGTCTACATATAGGTTGTCAGGCCCGCCAGCCTCTTCCAGACAGCTACCTGTGCAAGCCACCACAGGCAGTCCGCTCTGTATGGCTTCGATGATAGGAATGCCGAAACCCTCGTAGCGCGAAGAATAAACGAAGCATTCTGCCATTTGGTATATGGCATAGAGGTCGCTCGTGGGCACTCCGCTAAGAAAGTGTACACGCTCTGTAAGATTATTCTTTTTTACGAAGTCTTCTATCTTGTCTGCATATTTGGTGCGTCTGCCAACGAGCACAAGATGGATGTTCTGGTCGAGATAGGGTAGGGCTTGGGCTGCAAGCAAAGCATTCTTGCGCTCTTCGATAGTGCCCACGAAGAGAATATAGCGATTAGGCAGAGCATATTGTTTGCGGGCATGCTCCTTCTGCTCTTCGCTTGCCTTTGTCTTGAAGCGTGTGCCACAGCTCTGGTATATCAGTTCTATCTTGTCTTCAGCCACATTTCCAAACTCCATTATGTCGCGCTTGGTACATTCGCTGATAGCCACAATCTTGTCGGCTTCACGACAAGTATAGTGGAACTTCCAACGATATATCATCACGTCGATAGGCTTGTAGTATTCAGGATGGCGCAGGAATATCAAGTCGTGAATGGTAACCACGCTCTTTATACCAGCCTTATGTATGCCCATAGGCAATTCGCCAGTAAGACCATGATAGATATCTACATGGTCGCGCTTCAGGTCGTTGACGATATTGCGTATTCTCCATAGACCTTTCAGTAGCTTGGGAGTGTTGGTAGGCAACACAAACTGCATATTCTGTTGCATGTTGAGTTGCGAGCGTAGGTCGTCGCGCCCAAGGTCGGGTACATACAGACGTAGGGAGTCTGTATGGTCAATAGAACCGAGGTCGTTGAGCAGGGTGCGACAATAGTTGCCAAGTCCTGTGGCGTTGCGTACTGTTCGTTTGGCATCGAAGCCTATGGTGAGATTTGTCATGATGATAGCTATATTTGTGGCAAAATTAGTGTAAGCAGACGGAATGGCAAAACAAAACCACTCTTTTTTTACCTTCTTATCTCATATATCAAAATGTTTTCGTATATTCGCAGACTGAAAACAATAAGGAGGAGACAAAAACTCTAAGCAAAGAGAAATAGAAATATGCAACAATATGACTATCTGATAGTGGGCTCAGGACTATATGGAGCCACCTATGCTTACAAACAACAACTGCAAGGCAAGCGCTGTCTCGTCATCGACAAGCGCAACAACCTTGGTGGCAACATATTCTGCCGTGAGGAGGCTGGAATAAATGTTCATGAGTATGGTGCACATATATTCCATACATCAAATAAGAAGGTGTGGGACTTCGTGAATAGCTTCGTGGAGTTTAATCGCTATACTAATTCACCTTTGGCATGCTATAAGGGCAAACTCTATAATCTGCCTTTCAATATGAACACCTTTTACCAGATGTGGGGCGTAACAACTCCTGAGCAGGCAAAGGCAAAGATTGAGGAACAACGACAGGAGATAGTACAGAAACTGAAGGCTGAGGGAGTGAGCGAACCTCGCAACCTTGAAGAACAGGCGTTGATGCTCGTGGGCCGTGATATCTATGAGCGACTGATAAAAGGCTACACCCAGAAGCAATGGGGTAGGGAACTTGTTGACTTGCCTGCTTTTATCATTAAGCGACTGCCCGTGAGGTTTGTCTATGACAACAACTATTTCAACGACACCTACCAGGGTGTGCCTAAGGGAGGATACAACAAGCTTATTCAGGGACTCTTGGATGGCATAGACACTCTTGTTGATGTAGACTTCTTCGATTGTAAGGTTGAGCGACAGCCAGAAGGAGGTTTTATCATTAAGCATGCCGACTTTGAATGCCGTTGCGCAAAGATATTGTATACAGGCAAGATAGACGAATACTTCGGTTATTGCCATGGTGCTTTGCAATATCGTTCAGTAAGGTTTGAACACGAACTTCTTGATACTGCCAACTATCAAGGTAATGCCGTAATCAATTATACAGAGGCTGAAGTGCCATATACCAGAGTGATAGAACACAAGCATTTCGAAGCCTTCGGACAGCAGGTGTATGATAATCCAAAGACTGTTGTATCGCGCGAATATCCTATGGAGACAGCCGAAGGACAGGAACCATACTATCCTGTAAACAATGACAATAACAACGCTCTATATCAGAAATATAAGGCTATGGCAGATGCCGAACGCGATGTGATATTTGGTGGCAGACTGGCTGAATATAAATACTACGACATGGCGCCGATAGTAGAGAAGATTATTTATTCATAGATTTAGGAAAAAGATTAAGGATAAAATGAAGTTGAAAAGAAATCAGTTTTCATCACCTTTATGCTTTGTGGTAAACATGGTGATGGTTTATGTTGTCTATGAGTTATGCCGATTGGTATTCTTGGCAACCAACTGGAGTATGTTTTCTGAGGCGATAACTTGGAGCTCGTTTTGGGAAATAACGCGTGGCGGCTTGATGTTCGACACCTCTGCCATTCTATATACCAACGCTCTGTATGCTCTGATGATGCTTTTCCCTATTCACTATAAGGAAACAGCCATCTATCAGAAGATTGCTAAGTGGGTGTTCTTGGTGTGCAACTCCATCTGCGTTGTTGCCAACCTTGCCGACTGCGTATACTTCAAGTATACCATTCGTCGTACTACCGTTACCGTATTCTCTGAATTTCAAAACGAGAATAATCTTGGTAGCATCTTTGGTGCCGAGGTGATAAACCATTGGTATCTTGTGGTTATTGGCATATTGCTGATAGTAGGCATGTGGTATCTTTATCGTATGCCAAAGGGACAGATTCCTGTTCAGATTTCTAAACCATACAAGGCTAAGGGCATGGCAGAATACTATGTGTTGCAAGCATTATGCCTTGCCGTCTTTGTTCCTTTGTGTGTGGCTGGCATACGTGGTGGCTTTACTACCGCTGTGCGCCCTATCACCATTAGCAATGCCAATCAGTATGTAGACCGTCCGCAAGAGGCTGCCATAGTATTGAACACTCCGTTCTCTATCATCCGCACCATAGGCAAATCGGTATTCGTTGTGCCTAACTACTATTCGCAGCAAGAGCTCGATGAGATATATTCACCTATTCACACTCCTGGCGACTCGCTCGTAGCTCGCAAGAAGAATGTCGTGGTTATCATCATCGAAAGCTTCGGTCGTGAATATATAGGTGGATTTAATAAATGGCTCGAAGGTGGTAAATACAAGGGCTATACTCCTTTCACCGACTCTTTGATGCAGCATAGCGCCACATATCTATATTCTTACTGCAATGGCAGAAAGAGTATCGATGGTATGCCAAGTATCCTCTCGAGCATTCCGATGTTTGTAGAGCCTTTCTTCCTTACTCCAGCATCTATGAATAATGTTAGCGGACTGGCTGGCGAACTGAAGAACAAGGGATATTATTCTGCCTTCTTCCATGGTGCCGAGAATGGTTCTATGGGCTTCCAGGCTTTTGCTCGTGCCACAGGCTTTACCGACTATTTCGGACGCACAGAGTATAATGCCGACAAGCGATTTAATGGCGACAAGGATTTCGATGGCACATGGGCTATATGGGACGAGCCTTTTATGCAGTTCTATGCTACCAAAATGGGTGAGATGAAAGAGCCTTTCATGACAGCTCTCTTCACAGCTTCGTCGCATCATCCTTATGTTGTGCCTGAGGAATATAAAAAGGTTTATCCTGAAGAGGGTATAAAAATCCATAAGTGCATACGCTATACTGATAATGCTCTTCGCAAATTCTTTGAGAAAGCTAAGACTATGCCTTGGTATAAGAATACTCTCTTTGTGATAACTTCCGACCATACCAACCTTAGCGATCACGATTATTATCAGACCGACCTTGGTGGCTTCTGCTCGCCTATCATCTTCTTCGACCCAAGTGGCGAATTTAAACCTGGTATGCGCAATGCTATAGCTCAGCAGATAGACATCATGCCTACGGTATTGAGCTATCTTGGCTACGACAAGAAGTATATGGGCTTCGGCATCGACCTTCTCACCACTCCTGCCGAAGATACATGGGCGGTAAACTATAATAATGGCTTCTATCAGTATGTCAAGGGCGACTATCTCCTGCAATGGGATGGCAGCAAGACCAAAGCCTTGTATCGTTTCCGTACCGACCTTCTGCTCAAAGACAACGTAGCCAACAAAGAGCCAAAGGTGCGCGAGGCTATGGAGCGCCAGGTGAAAGCCATCATCCAGTCGTATATGGAGCGTATGACGCAAAACGAGCTGGTGGTGAAATAATAATGTTATATCCTCCTTGCATCTTATCTCAACTGGAAGAATTTAAATTGCAGTACGTTGCAAATTTGATGGATGTTTGAAAGAAAAATGCAGTGCGCTTCATTTTTCTCAAGAAAGTTTTGTATATTTGCAGTGTAATTCATTTTCTTTCTGCTTATGATAGAACGTACAGAGTATATGTCTCTTCTGGAAAAATGGAGAGATAAGAAAATAATAAAAGTGGTGACTGGCATCCGTCGTTGTGGCAAGTCATCTCTCTTGAGAATGTTTCGTGAGAAGCTTCTAATTGAAGGCGTGTCTGAAAAACAGGTGCAAGAACTCAACTTCGAAGACTTGGACAATGAGCCATTTCTCAACTATAAGGCTTTGTATTCGCATGTCAAAAAGAATCTCTGTCCAGGAAAGATGAATTATCTCTTTTTTGATGAGATTCAGATGGTGGATGGATTCCAAAAGGCGATAGACAGCTTGTTTTTATTAGATAATGTTGACCTCTATGTGACAGGCTCCAACGCTTATCTCTTGTCTGGTGAGATAGCAACCTTGCTTACTGGTAGATATGTGGAAATCAAGTTGTTTCCATTCTCTTTCAATGAATATCTTCAATCGAAGCCTTCTGATACAAATATTGAGGCAGCTTATCGTGAATATATTGAGAATAGTTCATTCCCTTATGTCTTGCAAATCAAAGGCGACCGTGAGATGGTGCGTGAATACCTTGCGGGTTTGTACAACACGATAGTGCTGAAAGATGTGGTGAGTCGCAGGAAGATAACGGATATCATGATGTTGGAGAGCGTTGTTCGTTTTCTGGCTGATAATATTGGCAACATATCAGTCATCAAGCGTATCAGTGACACGATGACTTCTTTGGGAAGAAAAATCGCTTCGCATACTGTAGAAAACTATATCTCGGCATTAACGAATAGTTATATCTTTTATTCTGTTCCGAGATATGATGCCAAAGGGAAGCAATTGTTGAAGACTGGACAGAAGTATTATCTTGTGGATATTGGTTTGCGTAGTGTCATCAATGGTACCAAGGGGGGCGACTTGGGGCATGTGTTGGAGAATGTTGTCTATTTGGAATTGGCGCGTCGGGGTGGAGAAATCTATGTCGGAAAAATAGGTGATGCCGAGATAGATTTCGTTGTTGTTCAAGGTGAGCGAAAATCGTATTATCAAGTTTCACTTAGTGTGAGGGATGAGGATACAATGAAGCGAGAATTGGCACCATTGCAAGCTATACCGGATAATTATCCCAAATATCTATTGACGCTTGACAACGATCCACAGATATTCCATGATGGTATCAAGCAGCAGTACGTGTTGGATTGGTTGAGAAAGGAAAAATAATAATGTTATAAAAAGAAAAAACTATGATATTCGCATCTGATAAAGGACGCATGTGCAACAACATCTTGCAGTATGGTCATGTTTATGCTTGGGCGCGTGAGCATGGCAGAAAGAGTATATCCATGCGTTTCAGCTACAAATACCAGTATTTCAATATCTGCCACACTCGTGGCCACAATTTCTTCTCTTATGTTGTTGCCAAATATGGCGCTAAATGGGGATTGATACCTACTGTGGTTTATAATGACGACTCAGAGCAGACTGCCAAGAAGAACGAGGAATTTATGCTCTCTCATTCTACCTTCGTGGTGAAAGGATGGTATGTGAGATTCTACGACCTATTCTTGAAATACCGACAAGAAATACTCTCGCTCTTTACTTTCGACAAGGCGATATTGAACAAGACTCACGCCTTTATGGGTAAGAAAGCTGACGACGAGGTGCGCCTTGGCGTGCATATTCGTCGTGGCGACTATAAGACATGGCATAATGGTCGCTACTTCTACGATGACGAGGTGTATCAAGACTATATACAGCAGTTTCGCAATCTCTTCCCTGATAAGAAGCTAACGGTATACGTGTGCAGCAACGACCCTGCACTCAACAAAGCTTCATATCATGAGGCTCTAAAGGATATAAAAATAGTATTTCCACAAGGTGGACAAGAAGACGACCTCTGTTTGCTCTCAGAATGCGACTATCTGATAGGTGCACCAAGCACTTTTTCGCTTGTGGCTGCTATGTTCCACGATATTCCGCTATGCTGGATGAAAGAAAAGCATGTAAACTTATCGCAGGCAAGTTTCGGCAAGTTTGCTGAGCTATTCAGAAACATTATATAATGCGGCTCTCAAGATGAAGATAGCTCATATTATATCTAATAAGGTGTGGGGCGGAGGCGAGCAATACGTCTACGACCTATGCAGCACCCTTATCTCTGATGGTCACGATGTAGAGATATTCACTCGCCCTATTCCTGCCATCGTTGGCAAGGTTGCCACACTTGGTGTGCCCATACACGACTATTCGCTAAAGAACATTCTGAAGCTAAGAGATGGCATAGTGCATGTACACAACTTCAAGGATGCACTAAAACTTGCTGTTGCCAAGAAGCTTACGCATAGCAACATCAAGATCGTCGTCACACGCCATCTTGTGCGCCATGCCAAGACTTCGCGTTTATACACTTGGGTGTATGCTAATGTAGAGAAGATAATCTTTGTTTCCGACCTTGCCCGCAAGGCGTTTCTATCTTCGCAACCCATGGTTGATGAGGCTAAGTTGTGTGTGGTGCGCAATAGCATCAAGACTAATGATCATGCCAATAGCTTTGCCGTAGACGATATTAAAGCATCTTTGCCTAATGACACTACTATATTGATGTATCATGGCAGAATAGCCAAAGAAAAGGGGCTTAATGTGCTCATAGATGCTGTGGCAAGGCTGAAGGATATTCCTTACCATCTGTTTCTCGTTGGTGCTGGCGACGCAGAATATACCAACGAGCTTAAGCAGCAGATAGCCAACCGCAATATCTCTGCCCACGTATCTTTTCTTGGTTTCAAGGATGATGTGCGACCATATATCAGCCAGACAGATATCGGTATTATCCCTACTATAGCTCAAGAGGCTTGTGGATTGTCGTGTATGGAATATATGATGCTTGGCAAATGCCTAATTACAACCAATAATGGTGGACAAGCAGAATATGTAGAAAATGGCGTTACAGGCTTACTCATTACTCCTGGCGATGCAGCAGGGCTAACGGCTGCCATTCGCACAGCCATTACCACAAAAGAGGCTATAGGCAAAAAGGCAAAAGAATATTTCGATAACTATTTGTCGTATGGTAAATTCTATGCCGAGATACTGCGAATATATAAAAACGCTATCAAATAGACTATTGCTATTCAGAAATTCCTTTCTATATTTCCTTTCTATATTTCTTTTCTAATATTTTGCATACAGCTATAAACTGGTAGAAGCCATCGTAGCAAGCACAGATAAAGCCAACTTTGCCATCTCTGATGCCACCTTTTAATATATACGACTTAAAGAAGCGGAACATAGGGCGGTATATTAATGCTGCTATGCCATAGTTTTTGTTTTTCTTTTTCTCTACTTCGCTTTCTGTATATTGGTTTGTTTTACCTACCATGGTGCGTACATTCTCGTTGGCAAGGTGTATGAAAGCCAATTCCTTGCGCTTGGCAGGAATCTTTTCTTGTCTACCATTTACTATAGGGAATGTATGAACGTATGGAGGCCAAGTAGTTCCTTCTTTGATAAAGAATCGCAGCAGATAGTCTGGATATGTGCTATGCATGAATCGTCCCATGAAATAGTTCTTGCGTGGTATCCACAATCCTTCCGCAGCATCCTTATGAGAAATATGCTCGTAGAGATATTCTTTTAGCTCAGGAGTCACAAGCTCGTCGGCATCTAATACCAACACCCATTTCATAGTTGCGCTCTGAATAGCGAAGGTTCGTGCAGGTTCTGCGCTCACACAATCGCCCTTAGGAAATACCACCACCTTGCAGCCATATTCTTTAGCTATAGCCACGGTATTGTCGGTGCTCTCCATGTCGCAGACCACGATTTCGTCGAAGTCTTTCACAGAGTCTAACACTCTCTTCAAAAACTTCTCTGCATTATAGGTGTTGATAACAACAGATATTTTATTAGCATCCATATCTTCCCTTTTATTAGGTTTATACCTTCGTTTACTGTTTAAATATGTTTGCAAAGATAATTCTTTTTCGCCACATAATAACGACAATTATAGACAATTATAGACAATACCTTGCTAATAGTTCCGTAATCTCTGCGATATCCGTGTGGGATATAGCTACAAAAAAAGGATGCACCAAAGATATTTCTTTGATGCATCCTTAAAGTTTTGTTTATATATCATGGAGCCAACGTGTGTATCAGCTCCATGCTTCTTAGTATGGAGAATTATTCTTCGTAACCCCAATCATCATCGAAAGCGAAATCCTTTGAAAGAATCTCTTCCTTCTGCTTGATAGTTGTTGTAGTTGGTGCGATATTTGATTCTATACCTGGTACATCAGAAGCACAGATTATTGAACCCAATTCTATGTTTGATACCTCAATCTGAGGCTTAATGTATTTCTTCATAATAGTTTATTGTTTAAATGTTTTTAGTGAAATCTAACCGAAAATATCTCAAGCGGCAGAGCCCAAAGGGCTTCAAATTCGTTTTATTCGTTTTTGATAACTTACTGCTTGAGTTTTTAGAACACGAATTGTGCGAATAACACGAATATGGAGCCTGTACGGCTCTGTAGCTTGTGTTTCTTGCTTGTGTTATAGCTTGAATATTGGTACAAATTCGTACGATTCGAGCAATTCGTGTTCTTATTTTTAATTGATAGTAATAATTGTAGTTAATGATTACTTAACAACGATCTTCTTGCCGTTGTGGATATAGAGTCCCTTTACAGGCTTTGTGGTTTTTACACCCTCGAGAGTATAGTAAGCGCCATCAGCCTTAGCAGTCTTAACGCTATTGATGCCTGTAGCTTCGCCGTCAAGTCCGAAGAACTTAGCAGCTGTGGCTGCAGGAACCTCCAAGTAAGCCTTACCTGCAGGGATTACAACGCCATTTTCTACCAATGCGAAACCTACCTTCTCACCTAGCTTAGTTAAAGCAAAGAATTTATCATCAGCAGAAGTTACATCTTCAGTAGCAGCCTTGAGGTCGTTGTTAGCCAAAGTTTCACCCTTATCGCTTGTTACTACAAAGTCATGGTTGCCAGCAGCAGCCTTAACCAAGATACCTGTTTTAGCAGGGATTACTGTACCAGCCTTAACCTCGTTGAGCTCGATAGCTGTACCCTCAGCATTTACCTTTACAGTCATCACCTTAACATTCTCGTCCTCAGGAATTACTACGTTGTTTGTTGTTGCGTATGTAGCGAAGCCTGCCTCAGAAACTGATACGGTCTCGGTAGCGTCGCCAGTTCTTTGGATATAGATATAGTCTAAACCTGCAGATTGGTTTGTGCTATATGTATCATTATTCTTATTATGTGTAGTCCAACCAGACAAACCAATCTTAGTTGTTTTATATAACTTCAAAGTTACAGAATATTCTTTTAGATTAGAGCTATTTTTGTTTATATCCGCATAGCAAAGAGTGTTTGTATTATTATCCGTATTATTTAAGTCTCTAATATATGCGCCACGATCGCCTCTTTCGTAAAGATATACAGTAACTCTATATTCGCCCATAGGCAATTCACATAATTCAGCAGTTTTACCACCTTTTATAGCACTATATGCGCCATTAGACATATTCTTGTTATAAGATGCGCCAATATTATTACCAAGATTTTCTGTTTCAGCAAAGTATGTGATATCTGATTTCTTCACCTCTATGGTTGCAGAATTGTTCTCTGGTTTAATATTAATATAATATGGTGAGGTTGTTGTCTCATACCATTCATTATTAATCTTATAGAATTTTGAGATTGCGATATCTGCACCATCTGTGTAGGTTTCACCCTTAGCAACTTCTCCTAAATCGGTACCATTTTCTTTAGCATTGATGGTATATCCGAAATTAGTATATTTGCTAAATGTAAGAGTGATAACATTGCTTGCTTCATCTTCTGCAAGTTTTATCTCATTGTTACCTGATTTATAAACATACTTTTCAGAAGCGTCAGAACTATAGAAAGTCTCCATGTCGGCAGCTGTAGCTGTTACGTTGCTACCTACTATAGAAGAACGAGTTACAGAAGTCTTTAGCTCTTTTGAAGACTCATCTACATATTTGATAGTATAGTTTGTTGGTAGAACGGCTTTGATTTCACTAGTAATAGAAAAATTATCAATGGCACAACGGAAATCGTCGTTAGTAACATTGCTTGTGAAGCCGAAAGTACTAATGTCTTTCTTTACATCGTCAGCTAATTGACCTCTAAAGTTCTTAGAATATGTTTTTCCTAATTTTTTTTCTCTTCCATTAAAGGTTATTTCAACAAAACCAGATTGTGAAATACTAAAAGTTATTATAGGAGTATATCCTTCTTTAGACATGTAAAATTGATTACTTTTTGTAAATCCATCCGCATTACTTCTTTTATTATTACTACTTTGAGCATGGAATGCACTAAAGCCGTCTATAGCTTTTCCATTAATTATAACATTGGTAATGTTACAGGATCCATTGTCATATGTGTATCCAACTAAAACAACTCCATCAGAATTTTTTAATTCCATTGTTGTTGTTTTACCGCTAGACCAACCATGATATGCCTTATAAGTAAAAGTTAAATTCTCATTTTCTTTTAATGTATATGGCTGATTACCATCGGTATTTGTATCTCCATCAAAATCCAAAGTTATAGGCTTACCATTTCCTACAGCAAGTACATTACCAATATTTGAAGTATTTTTAATTTCTCCTGCAGAGAATATTCCCTTTGTGCCATTATCAAAATTCTCAGTTACAGGGAAAGATGATACTTGGGCAAATGCAGAGTTCACTCCTCCCCATGCTCCAACCGCCATCGTAGCGACCAGCAGCGATTTAAATAGATTTGTTTTCATGTTTAGTTAATTTGATATTGTTAATTTAGTTATTTCTGTTATTAGGTTGCTCGTGTTGAGTAAATATTGATGAATATTCGAGCGCTTAATTTATTGATGGCAAAGGTATTAAATTATAGAATAAGTGTAAAGTGGATTATCAAAAAGTATAGGTGTTTCGTCATATATTAAAGGCGTTAAGGCTTAAATGCTTAGTAATGAACCATTGTGATGTGTATTTTGGACAAGAATCACTGTTTTTGGCAAAGTGGTCATTAAGGTCATTTTCAAAAAATAAGTGCGTGTCAAACCTCTATATAATTTATATTTTATATATAAATATATAGGCTTAATTTCACACTTTCAAAATCCTTAATGACCTTAATGACAAATGACCTTAATGACCACATTATTAAGTTTTATCAAAGACATGCGCCAGCCTTCCGTTTATATTCTGTGCGATTAGCCTCCGCCCCACCAACCTCCGCTACCTCCGTTTATGTTCCGTAGGATATTTTATTCACGCAATAAACGGAAGCAGCAATGGTTGTAACAACCTTGGAAGGATTAGAATTATCCTACGGAATTTAAACGGATGTACCGGACTAAAGAGATACGGAGGCTAATCGCACGGAATGTAAACGGAAGGCTAACGCCCCTGAGTTTTTATCTTATTTAGAAAACGCAGAAAACATGTTTCGAATATGCGAGTAGTCGCGATAGCTTATGAGGCTACTCGTATTTGCTTATGAGGCTACTCGCATAGCCCATCGAGACTAGTCGCTGTGTTTAGTGTTTAGTGTTTAGTGTTTAATGTTTAATGTTTAATGTGTAATTGGTGTTTATCTTGGTTTATGTTTTATAGTTCTTTGCATCATAGAATTAAGAATCATATACGGAAGAATTAAAAAAAAAAGTATAATTTTAGTCACTAATCTATGCTACAATCAATTTTTTTCTTATCTTTGCATAAGATAGGCTGCACTCAGCAATTTGTGAGCGAGCTCACATTGCGCTCGTTTGCACTATCTTTGCATAAGATAGGCTACATATATAATAAAGCTATTATGAATACATTGGAATTACAAACTGAATATCGCGGATTGGTAGACATTATTGCCAATAAAGATGCTGATACTATACGCCGTGCTATTCAAGCGCTGAAGAAGATAGTATCACCATCAAAACACTCGCAAATCACAAAAAAAGATTTGGTGATAGACCCTCGTGTGTCTTCAATGTATGTTGATATAGATCTTCCTGCCACTTTTGATTACAAGGAAGAATATTCAAAATGCTAATGTTGGTTATATAATTACGAGAAACGTAAAAGACTTTGAAGAGTCAACAATAACAGCACTTACACCTCACGATTTCTTGCTAAAAATTATGAGCGCTACATAGAGTTTATCTCTATATGTTTTGCGCCAGCCTTCCGTTTATATTCTGTGCGATTAGCCTCCGCCCCACCAACCTCCGCTACCTCCGTTTAAATTCCGTAGGATAATTTATTCACGCAATAAACGGAAGCAGCCATGGTTGTTTTTTAAGACAACAAATACAACATGTACAACAAATACAACCATATTATCCTACGGAATTTAAACGGATGTACCGGACTAAAGATATACGGAGGCTGATCGCACGGAATGTAAACGGAGGCTAACGCCCATGAGTATTTTCGTAGGAGATGTCGCACACGGATTGCACGGACGCACACGGAATTGAGCCCTTGGGCTCTGCTGCTTGCCTTTCTCACTTACGATTTTAATCCACATTCGATAGATTCGCATGATTAGTGTTCTTTAAAAATATAAATCCGTGTTGTCCGAGTAATCCGTGTGCGACATAGTGAAAGATCAAGGTAAAGCCTTCCAGGCTATTTAATTCTTCACTCTTCACTCTTCACTCAAGTATGGCTCGCAGTATTAACAAAAGATGAAGAAATTGCAAAATATTCAAAACGAAATGGGGAAATGTCGTTTTTATTTCGTTACTTTGTATATGACTATTTAAAATTCTACAATTATGGGAAAAGGAAAGAAAAGCATAAAGCGACTAAGCATGAAGCAGATGGCAGAGAAATTGGCTGAGCTGTTTTCATCGCAACCTGACAAGGTGTTGTCGTTTAAGGATATATTTAGAGCATTGAAGTTTGTTACCCACCCACAGAAGATGCAAGCCATAGAAGTGATGGAAGAAATGGCGTGGGACGACTATCTGACTCAGGTGTCGGACAACTCGTATAAACTAAACACCAAGGGACAAGTGCAGGAGGGAACATTCGTGCGCAAGTCGAATGGTAAAAACTCGTTTATACCTGCCGATGGCGGTACGCCAATCTTTGTGGCTGAGCGCAACTCTATGGGCGCTCTGAATGGCGACAAGGTGAAGGTGAGCTTCATGGCTCGCCGAACTAACCATATCAAAGAGGCACAGGTGATAGAGGTGATGGAGCGTGCTAAAGATACTTTTGTGGGCAGACTGAAGGTGGATAGCGATATTGCATACTTGGTGCCACAGAACGATATTTTTGCTCACAACATTATTATTCCAAAGAAGAAGATAAAGGGTGGCAAGACCGACGACAAGGCGGTAGTAAAGATTGTGCAATGGCCAGACGGCGAGCGCAAGAACCCTGTAGGCGAGGTGGTAGACATCTTAGGACAGAGTGGCGACAACGATGTGGAGATGAACACCATCTTGGCACAATATGGTTTGCCATATAAATATCCAAAGGCTGTGGAAGAGGCTGCTGACAAGATTACAGGCGAGATTACTGCCGAAGACTATGCCGAGCGCGAAGACTTCCGCGATGTATTCACCTGCACCATAGACCCTCGCGATGCTAAAGACTTCGACGACGCTTTGTCTATACGCAAGCTTGATGGCGGACTATGGGAAGTGGGTGTGCATATTGCCGACGTGTCGCACTATGTTACCGAGGGTAGCATCATCGACAAAGAGGCTGTGAAGAGAGCCACTTCGGTGTATCTCGTTGACCGCACCATACCGATGTTGCCTGAGCGATTGTGCAACTTCATCTGCTCATTGCGACCAGACGAAGAGAAATTGGCTTATAGCGTGATCTTCAATCTCGACGAAGATGCCAACGTGAGAAGCTACCGTATAAAGCATACCGTGATAAAGAGCAACAGAAGATACGCCTACGAAGAGGTGCAACAGCTGTTGGAAGATAATGGTGTGGTAGACGGAACAGGCGAGCCTGCACCACCAGCTACAGCCGCACATCCATATAAGGGCGAGAATGCAGAATTGCTGATAAAGCTTGATGCGCTGGCTAAGAAGCTGCGTGCAGTACGATTTAAGAATGGTGCCGTGAAGTTTGACTCCGAGGAGCTTCACTTTGATGTTGACGACAAGGGCAAGCCTATACGCTGCTACTATAAGCGCTCAAAGGATGCCAACAAGCTGGTTGAGGAGTTTATGCTGCTGGCTAACCGCACGGTGGCAGAGAGCGTGGGCAAGGTGGCTAAAGGCAAGAAGGCCAAGACGTTGCCTTATCGTATACACGACAATCCAGACCCACAGAAGTTGGAAACCCTCAGACAGTTTATTGCCAAGTTTGGCTACCGAGTAAAGACCGACGGCACAAAGGGAGCTACAGCACGAAGCCTCAACAAGCTGATGGACGAAACAGAAGGACGCCCAGAACAGAAGATGATTCAGAGCGTGGCGCTGAGAGCCATGATGAAGGCGAAATATTCCGTTCATAACATCGGCCACTTTGGTTTGGCGTTTGAATACTACACCCACTTCACATCGCCTATTCGCCGATATCCAGACACCATGGTGCATCGTCTGCTAACGAAATATCAGGCTGGCGGACGCTCTGCCAACGAGAAGCACTATGAGGAACTGTGCGAGCATAGCTCAGACATGGAGCAGATAGCACAAAACGCCGAGCGCGACTCTATAAAATATAAGATGGTGGAGTTTATGGGCGACAAGATAGGCGAGGAGTATGATGCCCACATAAGCGGAATAACAAGCTATGGCATTTATGCAGAAATCGACGAGAACCATTGCGAGGGTATGATTCCGATGCGCGACCTTGACGACGACTACTACGACTTCGACGAACGCAACTTCTGCTTGGTGGGCAGACGTCGCCATCATAAATATCAGCTTGGCGATGCTGTGAAGATAAAAGTGGCTAATGCCAATATCGAGAAAAAGCAGCTCGACTTTGTGCTTGTAGATAATGATCGCCCAAAGACCAGCGACGAGGGCGAGGACAACAGGAAGTATTCAAAGAAAAACAGCAAGAAGAATAGAAAGAAATGATAAAAATACACTTCAATCACAAAGAAGAACTATGGAATTCGTGGTCGCATGCTGGCGGCATCGTCATAGCCCTTGTCTTTGGAGTGCTCTTTCTGGTATGGAGTGCGCAGAGTGAGAACGGATGGGCTACGGCAGGCGTGATACTATATCTGTTTGGTATGTTTATGTCGTATCTCGCATCAACCGTCTACCACGCAGTCTCGGCATGGAGCAAATGGAAAGAGAGACTCAGAAAATGGGACCATGCTGCCATATACTGGAACATAGCAGGATGCTATTCGCCAATAACGCTTATTGCCCTTCGCGACCAGGGGTATTGGGGATGGACGCTATTCATCTTTATGTGGGCAGCAGCAATAGCCGGTACCGTGATGAGCTTTGTAAGGCTGAAAGACCATAGCAACCTTGAGACTATCTGCTTTGTGGTGATGGGATTGGCAGGTCTCGTGGCTTTTAAGCCGCTGATAAACTCTCTGTCGCCAGCTGCTTTCTGGTGGATAATAGGCGAGGGCGTGGCTTATATCACGGGTGCCGTGTTCTATAGCCTAAACAAGAAGCGGTTTATGCATACCGTCTTCCACTTCTTTGTGCTGGTAGGAAGCATCTGCCACATCATAGCCGTGTGGGATATATTGATGGATTATCTATAAGACAAGGCGACCCTTCAACTAAAAAATACTAAATATTACCTTTGGGTAACTTACCTTTGGGTAATATTTAGTATTTTTGCATTCTAACATATTGATATTATGACCACTTTTCGTTCACCATTCCAATTTGGCACGTTGGCCACAGAGGATAATTTTATAGACCGTGTAGAAGACAGAAAGTTGCTTAAGCAATTGTTGTCTTCGCATATCAACGTTATGCTGATATCTCCACGAAGATGGGGAAAGTCATCGCTTGTGAAAAAAGCGATGAGCGAACTTGTTGTGGAAGACAGGAACGTAAGGGTGTGCTATATAGATGCTTTCAGCATAGGCTCAGAAGCTGAGTTTTATAGAACTTTTGCCAGTCAGGTAATAGCTTGTGCTTCGTCGAAGATGGAACGATGGATAGAAGATGCCAAGAGATTCTTGATGGGTGTAGTTCCGCAGGTGGTATTAAACGATCAAGTTACAGATTTTGCAGCCTTTGACTTGAAGTTTGTACCACAAGAGAAAGACAAGATGACGATATTGCAGTTGCCAGAGATGCTTGCCAAGGAAAAGGGAATCAGAATTGTTGTGTGCATAGATGAGTTTCAACAGTTGGCAAATCTTCCAGAGTATAGCGATATGGAAGGCAAGATGCGCTCTGTTTGGCAACAACAACAGCTAACCTCTTATTGTCTTTATGGCAGCAAAAGGAATATGATGCTCAATATTTTTAATAATTCCAATAGTCCTTTTTATCGCTTTGGCCAAGTTATCTTTATGAATAAGATAGCCAAGGAGCATTGGATGCCATTTATAACCTCTGCGTTTGAGAATACAGGAAAATCAATCTCTGCCGATTTTGTAGAGAGAATATGTGATATTGTGGCGTGTCATTCATGGTATCTGCAGCAATTGTGTTATTTCATTTGGAGTTATACTGCTACAGAGGTTACAGAAGAAGTCTTTGAGTTGGGATTGAAACAGGTGATGAATATCAATACTCCAATGTTTCAGAACGATACAGAAAGCCTTAGCTCTACCCAGATAGAAATGCTGAAAGCTATTGCCAATGGCGAACAACATTTCTCATCGCAAGCAGTAAAGCAGATATATAGTCTTGGTAATCCAAATACTATAGTAAAGAACAAACGAACTCTTCAGAACAAGGATATCGTAGAGATGCAAAAAAATGAGTTTGTATTTGTTGATCCAATCTACCAGCTATGGTTTAAAGAGGAATATTGCAAATAGAGGTAGAAACAAGGTTATTTATTAACATTAAAAACGATTTTAAAAGATATAACAAGATGGCAAAGAAAGATGGTGGCGTGACGCCAATGATGCAACAATTCCTTAATCTGAAGGCGAAACATCCAGACGCATTATTGCTGTTTAGATGTGGCGACTTCTATGAAACCTATAGCGACGACGCTGTAGAGGCTTCAAAGGTGCTGGGCATTACGCTTACCAAACGCAGCAATGGCGGAAGCCAAGGCGAAACGCCCATGGCAGGATTCCCATATCATGCGCTCGACACTTATCTGCCTAAGCTGATTCGTGCCGGTAAGCGTGTGGCTATCTGCGACCAGCTGGAAGACCCTAAGCTCACGAAGAAGCTCGTGAAGCGTGGCATCACAGAACTGGTGACGCCAGGTATCGCCATGTCGGATAATGTGCTCAACTATAAGGAGAACAACTTTCTTGCTGCCGTAGACTTTGGTAAGTCGGCTTGTGGTGTGGCTTTCCTCGATATTTCTACTGGCGAATTCTTGACAGGACAAGGTACCTACGACTATGTGGAGAAGCTATTGAGCAATTTCTCGCCTAAGGAGGTGCTGTATGTGCGTAGCCGCAGACAAGACTTTGAACGCTATTTCGGCACCAAGATGTGTGTGTTTGAGATGGACGACTGGGTGTTTACGGAGCAGAGCGCACGACAGAAGTTGCTGAAGCATTTCGGCACAAAGTCGCTAAAGGGATTTGGCGTAGACCATCTGCATAGTGGTGTTGTGGCTGCTGGTGCCATAATGCAATACTTAGAGATAACTCAGCATACCAACATTTCGCATATCACTTCGCTATCTCGAATAGAGGAAGAAAAATATGTGAGACTGGATAAGTTTACTATACGCTCGTTGGAGCTATTGGCTCCGATGCAGGAGGATGGTGCAGGACTGCTGAATGTGATAGACCGCACGGTTACTCCTATGGGCGGACGAATGTTGCGTAGATGGGTGGTATTCCCATTAAAGGACGAGAGTCCGATAAAGCAACGTCTGGATATCGTGGAGCATTTCTTCCGCGAGCCAGAGGTGAGAGATGCTATTGACGAACAGCTGCATCGCATAGGCGACCTTGAACGAATAGTGTCGAAGGTGGCTGTGGGCAGAGTTACTCCACGCGAGATAGTGCAGCTGAAGGTGGCTCTCGAGGCTATAGAGCCTATAAAGAATGCTTGCTTGGCTTCTGCCAACAAGGGACTGAACGTGATGGGCGACCAGCTGAACCTATGTAAGAGTATTCGCGAGAGAATAGAACACGAGATACAGCCCGACCCTCCACAGCTTGTTAGCAAGGGCGACGTGATAGCAACGGGATTCTGCCACGAGCTTGATGAGCTAAGGGCAATATCGCATAATGGCCGCGGATATCTGCTCGAACTGCAGCAACGGGAAAGCGAGGCTACGGGAATAGCATCGCTAAAGGTGGGATATAATAATGTGTTTGGATATTATCTCGAAGTGAGAAATACATACAAGGACAAGGTGCCTGCAGAATGGGTGAGAAAACAAACCTTGGCGCAGGCAGAGAGATATATCACACAAGAGCTGAAGGAATACGAAGAGAAGATATTGGGTGCCGACGAGAAGATAATAGCTTTGGAGACAAAGCTCTTCAATCAGCTGGTGGTAGACATCCAGGAGTTTATGCCGCAGATACAGATTAATGCTAATGTGCTGGCACATATCGACGTGCTGTTGGGCTTTGCCAAGACTTCAGAGGAACATCGCTATGTGCGCCCTGTGGTAGATACTTCCGACGTAATAGACCTTAAGCAGGCTCGCCACCCTGTGATAGAAACACAATTGCCTATTGGCGAAAGCTATGTGCCAAACGATATTTACCTGGATAGCGAGAAACAGCAGATAGTGATAATAACCGGTCCGAATATGGCTGGTAAATCAGCCCTATTGCGTCAAACGGCTTTGGTGGTACTGATGGCGCAGATGGGATGCTTCGTGCCTGCAGAGAGTGCGAGAATAGGCTTAGTGGATAAGATATTCACTCGTGTGGGAGCTTCAGACAATATTTCGCTTGGTGAATCAACCTTTATGGTGGAGATGACGGAGGCTTCAAACATATTGAACAACGTTACGCCACGCTCTTTGGTGCTCTTCGATGAGCTGGGTCGTGGTACTTCTACCTATGATGGTATTTCTATAGCATGGGCAATAGTGGAGTATCTTCATGAAAATCCAAGAGCAAAGGCACGCACTCTCTTTGCCACTCACTATCATGAGCTCAACGAGATGGAGAAAAACTTTTCTCGCATCAAGAACTACAACGTGAGCGTGATGGAGAAAGATGGCAAGGTGGTGTTCTTGCGTAGGCTGGTGCGTGGCGGTTCGGAACATTCGTTTGGTATTCATGTGGCAGAGATTGCCGGTATGCCACGAAGCATAGTGAAGAGAGCTAACGATATCTTGCGACAGCTGGAAGCCGACAATGCGCAGGTGGGAAGCGTAGGCAAACCATCGGTAGAAAGACTCGGACAATCAAGAGAGGGAATGCAGCTAAGTTTCTTCCAACTCGACGACCCTGTGTTGAGTCAAATACGCGACGAGATATTGCATGCAGATATAAACAACCTTACGCCTGTGGAAGCCCTCAACAAGCTCAACGATATCAAGAAGATATTGACGGGAAAATGATGTGAAAGGGTAAAAGGGTGAAAGGGTGAAAGGGTAAAAGGGTGAAAAGGGTAAAAACGAGAAAAACGATATGGCTTATAAGATGATAGTGCTCGACTTGGACGGCACTCTAACAAATAGTAAGAAAGAGATTACTCCTCGCACCTACGAGGCGTTGATGGAAGCTCAGAAGAAAGGTATCGTGGTGGTGTTGGCTTCGGGCAGACCTACCTACGGCATTATGCCGCTGGCTAAACAGCTGAAGCTTGCTGAATATGGCGGATATATTCTGGCTTATAATGGTGGTAAGATTATGGATTGCAAGAGCGGCGATACGGTCTTTAATCAGGAATTGTGTCCCGACCTTGTGCCTATGCTCTATGATGAGGCTATGAAAGCAGGAGTACAGATATTGACTTACCAGGGTGACGGCATTGCTGCAACAAAGGCTGACGACGAATATGTGGAGCACGAGGCTTTCATCAATAAAATGGCTGTGGTGGAATATTCCGACTTCAAGAATCAGGTGGAATATCCTATTAATAAATGTCTCATCGTTGGCGACCCAGAGCCTTTGCATAAGCTTGAGCTAAAGTTGGCTGCTGAGATGGAAGGTAAGATTTCGGTTTATCGCTCAGCACCATTCTTCTTGGAGTGTGTGCCTTTGGGTATAGAGAAGTCGCAGTCGATAGATAAACTTATCAAGACTATCGGCATAAAGCAAGAAGAGGTGATAGCTGTAGGCGATGGCTACAACGATATGGGCATGATACAATATGCCGGACTTGGTGTTGCCATGGCTAATGCCGAGGAGGAAGTGAAGACAGCTGCCAACTATGTCACACTAAGCAACGAAGAAGATGGTGTGGCTGTGGTAGTGGAGAAATTTATAAAATAAGAAGCCTCACCCCCAACCCCTCTCCAAAAGCGAGGGGAGTAGTTAGACTTATAGATAAAAGGTATATACAAACTAATGCCCTACAAGAGAAAAAGTGCTGAGCTTCAGACTTTTGCTCTTGTAGGGCATGCAATTTGTACCTTTGATACAATTCACTATTCTTTTTCTATTCTAATGCTCTTTCTTGCAGAGTATACGTAGATGGCGGTAGTGCCGAGGACGTATTTGTCTTCATAACCTTGCTCTTCGAGAGTGAAGCCGAGACCCTTAATCTGCTCAACAAGATTGTTGAAAGCTGCGTTGTTGAAAACAGCTATCAGCACGTTGCCATTAAGAGCCACATAACTTGATGTGCCCTTGGCAAGTGGCTTAGGTGTATCCTCGTAGATGCCATCGCCAAGTTTCTTAGGCAACTTACAATTCTTGAACATCATCTGACTATAGTTGTCGAGGCGATAAATGCCATATTTGCCTACTGCTTTGTATCCCCTTGCTTTAGCTATTGCTGTAGCCTGCTCAGGCGAATTGAGAAGCTTAATAGCCTCCTCTATGGTGATAACGTCAGGATGTGGTGTGACATCATAGGTTATAGGGGCTGTGTTTTTCTTTGCTTCTATGCCATTTTGTTCTGTTATTGGCATCACATTCTTGGTGCCGCAACTTGCCAGCATGGCAAGAGCGAACAACGAGAGAAATAGTTTCTTCATAAATCTGTATATAATTCTATTAATTTGTTTTCTCTATTTATTTTCGAAATAAGCGCCAACTGCTATTAGCGGAATATTCTCCATCCAATCTTGATCTACATATCCCTTCATAGAAATGCGTAGACCTTTGAGCTCAGGATTGTCTTTGATGAATTGTGCTAATGAGCGGGCGCGAACATTCTCTTCTGCTTTTACTTCAATAGGAATGATGCGACTTGCTTGCTGAATGATGAAGTCAATCTCGGCAGGAGTCTTGGCGTTAGTCCAATAGTATGGCGTTAATCCTGCAGAGAGCAACTGTTGCATCACATATTGTTCGGCGAAAGCACCTTTAAACTCAGTAAAGGCATTGTTGCCAACGAGCATTTGGTCGGCAGGAACATCTGTCATACAAGCCAGGAGTCCACAGTCTAATAAGAACAACTTGAAAGCATCAAAGTCTTCATAGAATTTTAGTGGCATCTTAGGCTCTTTTATGCGGTTTACCTTATATATAATGCCTGCATCAAGTAGCCATTGGATAGCAAGTTCAAAATCCTTTGCTCTGCTTCCTTTGCGTATTGCGCCATAGATAAACTTCTTGTTCTCCTTGGCTAATTGCGCAGGAAGCGAGTCGAGTACCTGACGAATTCTTGTAGATTCCGTCTCCGTGGTATGCTTAGAGATGTCGCGCTTATAAGCATTGAGGATTTCCATTTGCAAGGTGCGGACTTGTTGCAAATCTTTGTTTTCTACGAATTTGCTAACCACTCCAGGCATTCCACCTACATAATAGTATTGGCGTAGCAATTCTGTCATTTTAGGCATCATAATCTCTATCAATGCCCAATCCTTTGAATGCAGAATGTCTATCCAAGTCTTGTTGCCTGTGGCATCAAGAAATTCTTCATAATCCATAGGGTACATAGACAGCATGTCTACTTTGCCTACAGGAAACGATTCGCCTTTGCCAAGAGTTACGCCAAGCAAAGAGCCTGCCACTATGATATTATATTCAGGCGCTTTTTCGCAGAAGTATTTCAGACTATGCAAACCGCGTGGTATTTCCTGTATCTCATCAAGAATGATAAGTGTGTCGGCAGAAGTTATTTTTACGCCTGTAATAGCTTGCAGGGTAACTAAAATTCTGTCGATATCGTAGTCGAGTTCGAAGAGTTGCTTAATTCTTGGCTCGTCGTCGCAGTTTACATAAGCCACCTTCTTATACTCGTGCTCACCAAAATGGCGCATAATCCAAGTCTTGCCAACTTGGCGTGCACCAAGTAGCATTAATGGCTTTCTGTCTTTGCTTTCTTTCCATCTAAGAAGCTGTTTATATATCTTTCTCTTCATAAAGCCTTAATATTCAGTGGTTTCTGCTGCAAAGATACACTTTTTCGATGATAAAAACAAGCAAATGCTACACTTTTTCGATGATAAATTTAGCGATTTACTACACTTTTTCGAGGATAAGACCTCTTATTTCAGATATTCTGAGAAGTCGGTAAGGCGCATATCGCCCTTACGTAGGAAGGTGTCGTGGAAGGCGAGAGCTGCCACCATAGATTGTGGCTCATGACCCATAGGAGCTATGTGGTTGAGATAATCGCGCAACAAAGGCTTGTAGTCAGGGTGAGCACAATTCTCTATTATTTCGTGCGCACGACGTACAGGACCCTTGCCACGGAGGTCGGCAAATCCTTGCTCGGTAACGATGATGTCTACATCATGTTCGGTAGAGTCTACATGGCAGCACATAGGAACGATGGCACTAATCTTGCCACCCTTGGCAACAGAAGGCGAAGTGAAGATAGATATGTAGCCATTGCGCTCATAGTCGCACGAACCACCAATACCATTCATTAGCGATGAGCCGCAGATGTGGCTTGAGTTCTCGTTGCCATAGATGTCACACTCCAAGGCGGTGTTTAATGCGATAACTCCCAAGCGGCGGATAACCTCAGGAGAGTTTGCAATCTCGCTTTGGCGTATGGTGAGATGCTTAGAGAAGAAGTCCATATTGTTATACACCTGCTGCAAGCATTCGTTGGTAACGGTCATTGCCGTAGCAGAAGCATATTTGATTTTACCTTCGAGCATATAGTTTACGGCAGCATCTTGCACCACTTCGCTATATACATTAAATTGAGGGATGAGTGGACTTGTGCCCAAAGCCTTGAGCACGGCATTGCCTGTGGCGCCCACACCACTCTGAATAGGCAAGAATGATTTTGGTATTCTGCCATGCTTCATATCGTTGGCAAGGAGGTCGGCTACATGAAGACCTATACGCATAGTATCGTCGTCAGGTTCCTTGAAAGCACGAGCCTCTTCAGGAATATTGCTTTCTATCACACCCATAATTTTGCGAGGGTCTATGCTTACATAGTTGTTGCCCACGCGGTCGTAAGGAGAGTGGATATCCATAACCTCACGATTCTCCCAGCACTCGTGTGGTTCCCATGTGTCGTGAAGGAAACGAGAGTTAGGGTTGTGGAATTGGTTGTGCTCGATAATTACCTTTTTAGCCAAGCGGGCTATAGTAGAAACGATGCCACCAGCAGTAGTAAGATAAGCTCTACACTCTGTGGCACCCTCGTCCAAATCGCTCACTTCGATGATTGCCCAGTCAACTTCGCCATAGAATCCGCGTCGCAGTCGCTCTGCCATATGACCGAGGTGCATATCCTCGTAGTCAACTTCTCCAAGATTGGTATGCGTGCGGAAGTCTTTGTTGGTAGAGAAAGGAGCACGGAACTTTAGTGCATGTGCTGCCGCCATGTCACCTTCCACACTCTGACACGAAGACGCTCCGGTGAGGATTCCCACCTGGAAAGGTTGTCCTGCATCATGCAGTCTTACGGCACGCTTGGATAGTTCCCTAAAAATTGCTTTAGGATTACCATTAGGAGTAAAACCAGACAGAGCCATCATGTCTCCGTCGTTGATCATCTCAGCAGCCTCAATGGCTGTAATTCTTCTATAGGCCATAGGATAAAAGGGTTTAAGTTTGATGGCAAAGATAAGTAAAATAATCAAGACCAAAAAGAAAAAGCTGGTAATTTGTTATTTATATGCAGAAAGCGACGCAATTGTTGTATTTAGATACATTTCTTTTGCAATGTGATAGAAATATATCGTGATATTATGACCATTAATCGTTTTTTTGTGCTAACTTTGCAAGCATCATATTTAAATAAGGATAAATTATGGAACAAACATTAGTAATATACAACACCCTAAGCCGTAGCAAGGAGCGTTTTCAACCATTGCATGCACCAAATGTAGGTATGTATGTTTGTGGTCCAACCGTTTATGGCGATCCACATCTTGGACATGCTCGTCCTGCCATCACCTTCGACCTTTTGTTCCGTTATCTCAAGCATTTGGGATATAAGGTGCGCTATGTTAGAAACATTACCGACGTAGGCCACTTGGAGCACGATGCTGATGAGGGCGACGATAAGATAGAGAAGAAGGCACGCCTTGAGCAACTCGAACCTATGGAGATAGCACAATATTATACTAACCGCTATCATCAGGCTATGGATGCTCTCAACGTGTTGCCACCAAGCATAGAGCCTCATGCCACAGGTCATATCATAGAGCAGGAGCAGCTGGTACAGCAAATCCTCGACAACGGATATGCCTATGAGAGCAATGGCAGTATATATTTCGATATCGAGAAATACAACAAAGACCATAAGTATGGTATCCTCTCTGGTCGTAGCCTTGAGAATATCATCGACGAGAGCCGTACTCTGCAGGGAGTAGGCGAGAAGAAGAACCAAGCAGACTTCGCTTTGTGGAAGAAGGCACAGCCTGAGCATATCATGCGTTGGCCAAGTCCTTGGAGCGATGGTTTCCCAGGATGGCATTGCGAATGTACTGCTATGGGAAGAAAGTATCTTGGCAACCACTTCGATATTCATGGTGGAGGTATGGACCTCGTATTCCCACATCATGAGTGTGAGATAGCACAGGCTGTGGCTTCGCAGGGCGACCAGATGGTGAAATACTGGATGCACAACAACATGATAACCATCAATGGTCAGAAGATGGGTAAGAGCCTTGGCAACTTCATTACATTGGAGCAGTTCTTCACAGGCAACCATCCATCGCTTGAGCAGGCTTATTCGCCAATGACAATACGCTTCTTCATCCTCTCTGCCCACTATCGTGGAACTGTAGACTTCTCTAACGATGCTTTGAAGGCAAGTCAGAAGGGATTGCAGAAACTTATGGATGGCATCTCGGCTATGGAGCGTATCAATGCTGAGGCTAAGAGCACAGAGGATGTTCACAACTTCGTTAGCGCATTACGCCAGAAATGCTATGATGCTATGAACGACGACTTGCAGACTCCACTCGTTATCAGTAACTTGTTTGAGGCTTGCCATGTTATCAATACCATCGTAGACCATAAGGCAACTATCGATGCTGCAGACCTTGAGGAATTGAAGTCTACTATCAGTACCTTCGCTTTCGACATCCTCGGACTCCGTGCTGATGTTTCTTCTGGCGATGGTAAGCGCGAGGAAGCTTTCGGCAAGGTTGTCGACATGGTTTTGGAACTTAGAAAGCAGGCACGTAGCGAGAAGAACTGGGCTGTATGCGACCAGATTCGTGACGCTTTGAAGGAAGCAGGCTTTGATGTTAAAGACACCAAGGATGGCTGCGTATGGAAGCTTAATTGCTAATAATATACTGTTTCACAGATATTTATTACACAAATGATATTAAAGGCTAAGGAAATTCAATTTCTTTAGCCTTTATTGTTGGTGGATATGTGAAATAAGTTGTATTTTTGTAGTCGAAACCAATAACTATAACGTGATGAAAGTAACTACTAAGAAGAATTGTTTCAGCAGAATGAAAATTGGAGCAAAGATTTGTGCTGCCATCTTCTGTTTGTCGTCGTTTGGAGTCTATGCCAACGCCGCTACACCCCACTATGAGCCAACGAAGGAAAACCTTGAATCGCGAAAGGAATTCCAAGATGCTAAGTTTGGTATCTTCTTGCATTGGGGACTATACAGCATGCTTGCTACAGGCGAGTGGACTATGACAAACAAGAATTTAAACTACAAGGAGTATGCTAAGCTTGCAGGAGGCTTCTATCCCGGCAATTTCGATGCTGCTAAATGGGTGTCGGCAATAAAAGCATCGGGTGCTAAGTATATCTGTTTCACCACTCGTCATCACGAGGGCTTCTCGATGTTCCATACCAAGTATTCCGACTATAATATCGTGGATGCTACGCCTTTCAAGCGCGACATACTGAAAGAACTTGCCGACGAATGTCATAAGCAGGGCATACGCTTGCACCTTTATTATTCGCATATAGACTGGTATCGTGAGGATGCTGTTTGGGGCAGAACAGGTCGTGGTACAGGTCGTCCTAACCCTAAGGGCGATTGGAAGAGCTATTATAAGTTTATGAACAATCAGCTCACCGAGCTATTGACAAACTATGGCAAGATTGGTGCTATATGGTTTGATGGCTGGTGGGACCAGGATATAAACCCTAACTTCGATTGGGAGTTGCCATATCAATATAACCTCATCCATAGCTTGCAACCAGCTTGCCTGATAGGCAACAACCATCATCAAACACCTTTCGAGGGCGAAGACTTCCAGATGTTTGAACGCGACCTACCAGGTGAAAATGCTTCAGGATTGTCAGGACAGGATATTAGTCAGCTGCCTTTGGAGACATGCGAAACCATGAATGGCATGTGGGGATATAAGATCACAGACCAAGACTATAAGTCGACCAAGACGTTGATACATTATCTCGTTAAGGCTGCTGGCAAGAATGCCAACCTCTTGATGAATATCGGTCCTCAGCCTGATGGCGAACTGCCTGCTGTAGCCTTGAAGCGATTGTCAGAAGTGGGAGAATGGATGAAGACCTATGGCGAAACCATATACGGCACTCGTAATGGTATCGTAGCTCCTCATGATTGGGGTGTTACTACACAAAAGGGCAACCGCTTGTTTGTGCATATCCTAAACCTTCAGGATAAATCGCTTTATCTTCCTACTGGTAACCATAAGATAAAGGCAGCTTTCGACTTTGCAACAAAGCAGAAGGTGAAAATCCAGAAGGTAGATGGCGGCATATTGCTAAACCTTGACAAAGTGCCTACCGAGGTTGACAAGGTGGTGGAGATTAGCTTGTAATAAAGACTAAAATGTTTTTCGTAATATTCTAAAATTGCATCATGTACTGAAGTTACATGCTTATGCAAAACCCACAACAAACTCCTACAGGAGTGCAGTTGTGGGTTAATCATTTAGTGTGAATTAATTTTAAACTAAAATTATTCTAATAAGATTACGTTTGCTGAATTATTATCCATATTTGGCATGGTTAAACCAACTGGTGCCCCAATGTATGTTGGGTCACAAACAATGTACTTGTATCCATTTAATAATACGTAATCACCTTTTACTTGTTGATTGAAGCAAACGGCTGAGGCAAGATGATTTGGATAATACATCAAGATGCATTTTAAATCAAGTAAATCACGAACCAATCGAGTGAAAAGAATGGCTCTATCTTCACAGTCACAATATGGATAAAATAAAGTTTCTTCAGCGAAAAAAGTACGATCGTGTCCCCAAACTTTGTTATCATATTCGTAAATGAACGCAGTTTGAACCCAATTTAATAGTTTATTAACAGCATCATATTCGTCTAATCCTGCAATCTTCTCTTTGATAACAGGGTACATTTTTTTTTGTACTTCTTGCTCTATAGGAGTATTGGCATACATTGCCCATTTCGTCATGAAATTATTATTTATCTCAGAGGCAGGGTACGTATTGTAGAAGTCTATAAGATTCTTGTTGACGTTTATATTCAAGACCATATCTTTATATCTTGCAGACGCTAATTTTCTCATAATAGTCGGCTGATAGCTGAAGAGTTGCCTATGTGGAATATATAACGAAAGGGTTTGTTCTTTAGGAAAGGCAAAGTCGCATATCTCCATCTTTTCAGGAGCATCATAGAGAGAATAGTAATTGATATCATTTATACGAAAGTACTTTTTATCGTAGATATTATGTTTGCTACCATAGAGGAGATACAACTTGTTGCCGTTACGTCCTAATCGCATTTGATAACCGCTTTGGCTATATATATATGCAGCTGTAAGAGTTGCCATATATCCTTTTCCATAACGAGTTTTGGTAAAAGTATCTATTAGGTTCAGATAAGCCCAATCACATAGATTCATTTTGATTCTAATCTCAAGAAAGTCTCTAATGGTATTATTGAGTTTTTCTGTAGATAGTTGTTTCCATACATCTGCGATATGTTGATTGTCTATAATATCCGTATTTATATATAGGGTAGATGGAAAACGAATATTACATTGTGTTCCACAATATGTAAATTGATATTTATATTCCGCTTTTTGTTCCTTTTCATAGATTGGTGAGACAGGTTTGGGTTGTGGAGCTTGTTTTATTGGTGAAACAATATCCTTGATGGTTATTGCTTTATCTTTAATAGCATTTTCTTTGTCTTTGTTAAATTTGATGACTGGAGGATTAGGCTCGTTTATGGGACATGGAATAGCAGGTAGGCTCTTATATTCCTTCCATATTTTTTTACAAATTCAGAGTATTCTATATTAGATTTAGTACGAAAATCTTCATATATAGCTTTTGTTTGCTTTTTGAAGTCCACATATACTGAATTGAATCCATTTGTTTGTGAATAGGCAGAGTATAATCTGGAAATATAAAAAAATAGTAAGAAAACGAAAATCTTTTTCATTTTTCAAAGAGTTTTATGGTTCGACTTGAATGCTAATTATTTGGCTGTAAGCCTTTTTATCTTGTGCTTTTAGTTTGGAAAGCCATTTTTGGAAAGTTTTTATTTCAATAAGTCCATCATTGGATATCGCTTTATTAAATGGATTTTCTGAGAAAACGAGAATTATTTGATTTAACTCAATATTGTTATTGCATGTGATAGTATATTCGTCAACTTCGTTTCCTTTTGTTGCATCTTTAGACGAAAAGAAAACGTATTGGTGGTTTCCTTCTATAGAAGTTGAGCCAATTGTCTCGGATCTGTATGGTAACATTTCTACAATATGCTCATTGCCATCATATAAATAAACATTTAAATAGCCATTAATTGGAGATTTGAAACTAAGGAATAAATCATCACCACTTTTAAAACTATCACTTTCAAATATGGAGGTTGTCCCATTGCGTAGAACTTTAGCAACGAATTCTGGTTTGGCAGTTAATATTTCACGAGCTTTTCCTTTTATAAAACATTTAACTACTAGCTGATTGTTCACGTAAGTAATGTCGAAAGTTGGTTCTTCTGTATTTTCAATCCATTCTCCTTTTACTTCACTACTTCCCATGGTCAAAAAATCTATATCAGATTTCCCATTGATATTTTCAATGTGGGACAAGTTGTTTTGCATAATAACTGTTCCAAATTCATTTTCAAGAGCTTGAACCTTAGCTCTTTGTAAAGCTGTTTGTTTGGCTATATCTAGTGTTATATTCTCTGGTACATAGTAAGTATATTCTCCATGTACACTTTTTATATGTTGAGCATTTACAGTTTGTATAAAAAGTATAATAAAAAGAACTATTAAATGTATTTTTTTTAATTGTTTCATATTATTCTGTTAAATTCAAGTTTCTCCAAGAACTAACCAAATTTTGCGAAGGTATTACGGTTGGAGTTTGTTTTTTACTATTGACAACTACCGATTGACGTTTAACTTGTTTTGTTACGTAGTCGGTAAATTCCCCAAGTTTAACTTTCCCGCATGTTTGTTGTAATTCTTTGAGGAGGTAATATGTAAACAAACCATGTCCTTTTTCTTCAATTTGATGAGCTGTTTCGTCACCTTGAGCTGCAGAGAATACTATTAGATTTCCTTGTGGTGTTTCCTCTTTTACTTTTATTGCTACTCCTCTTGCAGAAGACAACATGTCATCTTCACGTTTAGCTCCACTAAAGCAAGCATCAAGTAATACCAAGGTGGTTTTTGTTTTTAACATAGATATTTCTTTATATAGTTTTGCTAAGCCATATCCTGTTTCTGTTATAGCTGTTGCATCTCCATCAACTGGAAGTAGATATGCTGTATTATGCTTTTCGTCAGGAAAGCCATGACCTGAATAATAGAAAATTATAGAAGCGTCACCTTCGTATGAATTTGCTATATCTTTCATTTTTTCAATAGCTCCAACAAGCATTCCATATGTAGCATCTTCGTATAAATAAATATTCTCTGAAGGTAACCCTAAAGTTTTGTTGCAATACTCTTTGAAAATTCGTCCATCATTTAGGGAAAAAGGTACTGGTGCATAAGGGTAATTCTCGTTTGCAATGATAAAAGCAAAAGAATTATAATTATTCAGCTTAGTTCTTGGAATATTTTTATCAACATCTGAACTTGGTGAAGGATAGTTAGAGATAACCTTGCGTTGCTTGTTTTTGTTAATTGGAGCATTACTTTCAGCAATTTGGATATCTTGCACATGTTTTAGAGGGTTTTTTATAAGTTTTACTTGTCCATTTTTTATAACAGTTGCAACATCGTTTTCAAAATTTGTAGCTTTATCATATTGGCATGGAATTACTTCTTTTCCATTTGCATAGTATCCCCATTTGCCTCCAATGATTTCTTTTTCGTTTGAATAGTTATTATTATCTTTGCAGAAACCATTTCTATTTACAAGGAAAATAGTACCATCTTTGTTTGGGGAAGCATAACTGTATTCGCATGGAACAATAATAGAACCATTGTAGTCTGCAAAACCAACGCAATTGTTTTTTTCTAAACGTATAACCTTCTCCAATGTCTGTATACTTTGGTATTGTGTAGGATATAGTTCTTTTCCGTCATAAGAGTATAATCCTTCTTTTTCGTTTAAACAAACATGTATACATTTTAGATTAAATGTTATCTTGTCATAAATGCATGGTACAATAACTTTTCCGTAAATATCATATACCCCTTTTTTAACGTCATAATTCTCATATTTAGAAACACAAATATAATAATGATATCTTTGTTTATCTTTAAAGGGATTAAAAGGATACATTTCATTAAATTCACAAGGGATGATAATTTTATTATTATTTCTAAGACCATAAAATCCATTGCTTATTATACGAGTAAGTTGTATTTCTTCAAAATAGATATTGGCTGATTGTGCATTACTCTGCAAGGTACTATTACTTAACAAAATAATGATTATAATAATATTACAAAATAATTTCATTGCACTTTTCTTTTAATGTAGGTGATACGATAAAGATAGGGGTTTGTACTTTATTAAACTTCTCAAATGAAGTCTTTTTTACTTCAGTTGTTACGTTTTTATATAAGTCTTCTAAACTGATTTTTTTGTTTTGTTGCAGTTGTTGCAGTACTTTTAGTGTAAAAAGTCCATGATTATTTTGTTTATCAGAAAGAGCATGGTCTTCTGAGGCAGAAAAAAGTATTGTATTACCTTTTGGTAATAAAGATTTTGTTTTCATCGTTACTCCACGGTTAGAAATAAGTTTCTTATCTTCTTTGTCTGTTCCAGAGAATGGGGCATCGATAATTAAGAGTGAGTATTTGTTATTTGTATTTTGAAAGATGTCTAAAATGCTACTTAATCGAATTCCAGTTTTTTCTATAGCAGTAAATGAAGCATCGACAGGTAACAAAAATTTCTCTTTGTTTTTCTCTTCGTAGGAACCTAGACCAGAGTAGTAGAATATAAATGAGGCTTCACCATCATATACATCTGCAATATCTTGAACTTGTTTCTTTATCATTGCAAAATTTCCAAAAGTAGCATCCTCATAATAACGGATATTTTTTGTATTAACTCCCAAACGTTTTTCGCAGTAAGATTTGAAAATTCTACCATCATTATTTGAAAATGATGATATGTTATTGGGATAGTTTTCGTTAGCAACAATAAAAACAAACAAATTTCTGTTTTCAGAAGAAATCATAGGAATGTCTGTATCTATAGAATTATCTTGTTTATTTACTAACGTGAGTTTAGTTCCTAAAAGTGGATTTGTTAAAAGTGAAGTTTCCCCATTTTTTGTAACTTGAGCAATTCCATTTTCAAAATGATTTACATTTTCATATTCTATAGGTATAATAATCTTTCCATGTTTATCAATAAATCCCCATTTACCACCCGTAAAATTTGAATCGTAGTTTTGTTTGTTTGATGTTTGCTTTCCTCCAATGTTTACAGGTATTAAACCTTCTGATTCTCCACCAATCATGTCATATTGTGGTTGGCATATCCATTTTTGAGTAGTAGGATTATATGCGCCCCATTTTCCTCCTTCTAACATCCAACCTGTTTCAGGTATTGAGCCACCTATAGTAACATAAGCAAATGTACTATCTATAACTCCTATTTCCGAATATTTAAAGTCTAATATAACTTCATTATTTTTTGATATGATTCCCCATTTGTTGTCTTCGTTTTTTGCTGGAAAATATTTCATCCCCTTTTTAAATGCTAGTATATCTTTATATTGACAAGGAATTACTTGTTTGCCATCTTTAGTGACAAGTCCGATTTTTCCCACATTTTCTACATTAATAAATTCATTTTCTTTGTATTGGCTGACAGAAATATTGTCGTATTCACATGGAACGATTAATACTCCTTCTGTGTTTACCAATCCCCATTTGTCATTCTTTTTAACTTCTGCACATTGGTATTCCTTAAGCTCAGAAGCTCTAATATCGTCATATTCGCATGGAACGATTAATACTCCTTCTGTGTTTACTAATCCCCATTTGTCATTTTTTTTAACTTCTGCACACAAGTATTCGGCAAGTTGCCAACCACAAACGTCATCATAGCAAATAGGGATTATTAGTTGGTTCTTTTTGCTCAAAAAACCAACTTTATAGTTACGTGTTACTTTATAACCAGTTCCTTGAAAATCGACCTGATCATATATGGGGGGAATAATTTCATTGCCTTGAATATCACATGCACCTTCTTTCCCATCTGTTTTTATAGTATACCATCCTCCTTCAAAGTCATGATAACAAGCATAGCCGTATTTTTCCTCAAGTTTGTTTTTAATATTTGTATTATCTTGTCCATTAGCTACAGCAAAGAAAGATGCAATAAAAACAAATATACTTAGAACTCTATTATTAATTATTTTCTTCATGATTGTAAATCTTATATCATTCTGTGAAATAATGTCTGTTTTCTTATCTTAATCCAGCTTAATTGTCATATTCTCTTCTGTTGTTGATGAAAACTTTAGCTTCTGTTAGTATAGCTTAATGTTACCAACCTAGAAGGTCGTCAAGTTTCTTTTGAAGATTATCTCCTCTTTTTTCTAAGTCTTTTTTTATACTTGATTTTGCTGCAGCTTTTGCCATGACAGAGTTGTAAGCAATCTTAACTAAAACTTCTTTGTTTTTATTTGGCAAAGTTCTATATACTTCAACAATGGTTATGACACGACCAATGCTTTGGGTTATGAGACTCTTCCCAGCACTTACACTTTTAACAACTGATGTTGCATCATTAGGTTCTAATTGTTTGTTACTGACAGTGTTTTCAATAAGAGCTGTTACTTCAGTTTGAATTTGACCTGCTAAATTTTGTTTAGCAAGTTCAAATGCTTGCATTTTTGCAGCATCATAATTTTGTCCAATACTCATAGCCTCACCAATGAGAAATTTTGGAAACATGTCATCATCATATTCCATTTGCATAGTATATGATTTGTCTAATTGTTTTTCAAGAGGGAGTGTGCCTGGTGTATTATTCCAACCTTCTTTTTTCAATCTTTTAGCTTCTTTTCTTGCGGCTTTGGAAACTTTTTCGTTAAGCTTCATCCTTAGAAGCTTTTAGAATTTCTTCGCGTTCCTTGATTTGCTCTTTAGAAAGTTGTGCGTAAGATGGAGCTACACCAATGGTAAGGGTGATGAAAAGTAATAGTTTAAGAGTTTTCATTTCTTGGTATTTAAATAAGCCAACGACTCCCTAATTGGCTCTTATAAAACGTTTTATGGATATACAAAACAAAAGCGTGGAGCCAGACTGTAGCTCGTTCCACGTGTTAATGCCTTCGCATTGCCCCTGTCTGTCGAAACGAGCAATGTCAAAGCCCCACGTTGATGTAAATATATAATCCACCCTTCTTGCCAATGGACGTTGAAGTGTTCGCTGCCATTGAGGGTTGTATATAATACACCACATAGGGCGTCCCCATTGCTTTGTTCTTGACAGACATTTGAAGTTGCGAAGTTCTAACACGTCAAAACCAAAGCGTCAGTTACGCCTTTATTTATGTATATGTTAACCCATCCTTACCATTTCTAGTAATTTCTGTATGGGTTATGGTTGCAAAGATAGTTATATTTTTGAAATGTTGTATGAGATTTGAATATTATTTTTTGAAAAAGCTAATGTTTATATATAAAAAGAATGCTATACTTAGATAATATCAATTAGATATTGCCTAAACATAGCATGTATTATGTGATTTTAGCTGCAATTACATTTCTATAATCTTAGCAATAGTATCTTTCACTCTCTGAGGTGACGAAACAAGGGTGGTGCCTTCGTCGGCATCCTTAGAGCCCATGTGCACTTCTTGGTTGTGGCTCTTCATTTTGCTTGGCACACTTACTCTTGCTGAGAAATGATATTCATGGATTCCTGTAGCCTCGTAGATAGCGCGAATATTATCTTCTGTTACTCCACTACCAGCCAAGAGGATTATTCTGCCTGCTGCCTTATTCTGGAGTTCTGCCAAGAGATTTACACCCTCTATGGCCTTAGGCTGTTGACCCGAGGTGAGAATGCGCTCGCAGCCAAGTTTGATGATATCTTCCAAAGCCTTGAATGGGTCTGCTGTGCGGTCGAAAGCACGATGAAAACTTACAGACATAGGACGTGCTACTTCAATAAGTCTACGGTTGGCTTCCATATCTACTTCTCCGTCAGGAGTCAAACATCCTATCACAACGCCATCAGCACCCAGTTCCTTGCATATTTTGATATCTTCTTCCATACGCTCAATTTCTAATGGAGTATAGAGGAAGTCGCCGCCACGAGGACGGATGATAACGTGCAACTTAGTGGTGGTTAACACTCTGCGTGACAGCTTTATTTCGCCATACGAAGGTGTGGTACCACCCTCTGGGATGCCTGCACATAGTTCCACTCTGTCGGCGCCACCTTCTTGTGCTGCTATACAACTCTCTACGTTGTTGGTACAAATCTCAAACTTAAAATCTTGTCTGTTCATTACTGTTATGTTAGTTTGGTTAGTGCTGCAAAATTAGGAATATTAAATGATAAAACAAAGAATTTTGCGCTTTTATAGTCTACTTTAGTTTTGTTTCTTTACCTTTGCATAAGATAGTAATAAAAACGTTCAAGTTATCTGTTATGAAGAAACATATTATATCTTTGGCATTATTGCTCTTTGCTTCCTTGTTGCAGGCAAAGGCAGACAACAACCATTTTATTACTGATGCCGCTTATAGAGCAAAGGTTGAAACGGCTTTCGACCAAAGGATGAAGGTGGTAGGAAAGGAGTTTTGCTATCTGAAAGTGCATGATGTAAGCAAGCAAGAGGCTGAGGCTCTGAAATTCCTATATGCTTATATGCCTTTGGCTGACGTTACAGACTATCCTACCACTTTCTATATAGAGAATATTCGCATGAGCTTCAAGGCGCAGAAAGAGATGGCGTGGGGTAGGGAAGTACCCGAACTATTGTTCCGCCATTTTGTGTTGCCTATTCGTGTCAACAACGAAGCGTTGGACGACTCTCGCCAGATATTCTACCGTGACTTAAAGGAACGAGTGAAAGGAATGAGCATGAAGGAGGCAATATTGGAGGTGAACCATTGGTGTCATGAGCGAGTGACTTATCAGCCTTCTGATGCTCGCACGTCAGCACCATTGGCAACAATACGCTCTGCCTACGGACGATGTGGCGAAGAAAGCACCTTTACGGTGGCTGCACTAAGAGCCATCGGTATTCCTGCACGCCAAGTGTATACGCCACGTTGGGCACATACCGACGACAACCATGCTTGGGTAGAAGCATGGGCTGATGGCACATGGTATTTCCTTGGAGCCTGCGAGCCTGAGGCTGTATTGAATCTTGCATGGTTTAATGCTCCTGCTTCGCGTGCGTTGCTGATGCATACTCAGGTGTTTGGCGACTATAATGGTCCAGAGGATGTGATGTCGCGCTCGTCAAACTATACCGAGATAAACCTCATCGACAACTATGGTTCTTCTGCGCATATCGACTTCTCTGTAGTCGACGATAAAGGCAAGGCAGTAGACAGCGCAAGGGTGGATTTCAAGATATATAACTATGGTGAGTTCTGTCCTGTGGTAACTAAATATACCGCTTCTGATGGTAGCACCTCGCTATCAGCAGGCAAAGGTGATATGATGGTGTGGGCATCTAAGGATGGCGACTATGGTTTTGCTAAGGCGTCGTTTGGTAAGGATAAAACCATCGTGATAAAGCTCGATAAGTATGTTGGCGAGGCTTCAAGCATGGTGTTCTATCGTGATTCGTTTGATATTGTTCCTCCTCCTGAGCGATATAATCTGCCAGAGGTTACAGCCCAACAACGTGAGCTAAACTCTAAACGATTGGCTTACGAAGACTCTGTGCGCCATGCTTATATGGCAACCTTCTATACTCCGCAGATTGCTAAGGCTATGTTGCGAAGCATGTGGCTGCCTGAGGATGAAGAGTTGGTGAAATTCCTTACTGCTTCGAGTGGCAATCATCAGACTATCCTGGAATTCTTGGCTTGCCATAAAGACAACTTGCAACGAGCTAAGGATATACTCGCTACGCTAAGGCCAAAAGACTTGCGCGATATAAGTTTTGATATCCTCGAAGATAACTTCTATGCTGAGAGCAATCAGCTATGTCCACGTGTGGAGAATGAGCTTATACTTCGTCGTTTTAAGTTGTATTTTGAACTGGCTTTCAGCAAGAAGCAGAAGGTGCTGTTTCGAAAGAATCCTGCAGAACTCGTAAGCTGGATAAAGGCGAATATACGTCTGCAACAAGACGCTAAGGCATGGAGAGTTACTCAAACACCTACAGGAGTATATCATTCTCGCATCACAGATAAACGCTCGCGTAAAATATTCTTCGTGGATGTGGCTCGCAGCCTTGGCATAGAGGCAAGGGTGGATGCCGTAACATCTAAGCTTCAATATCGCAAGAATGGTGAGTGGATAGACGTGGTGTTTGAAGATGTGGTACAGAAGGCTGCACCAAAGGGTACTCTGAAGCTTATATACAAGGATAATGGCGCTGTAGACGACCCAAAATACTATAGTCATTTCACTCTCGCTCGCATCAATCCTGATGGTTCTACCATGCTCTTGGAATATCCTGAGGATGGCACCACATGGAGTAAGGATTTCAAGAATGGTGTGGAACTTGACGAAGGCGATTATGTCTTGGTTACAGGTATGCGCTTGGCTAATGGTGGAGTGCTATCAGAGATGCAAATGTTTCGCGTGAAACATTCGGAAACTACCTTAGTAGACATGTATTTGCGCACTTCTGAGACTGAGGTTACAGTAAAGGGTAGCTTTGATTCTGAGTCTAAATTCACGCTACTTGATGGAAAAGAGGTTAGTCTTTTGAGTCAGACGGGCAGAGGATATTTTGTTACTGGTATTATTGGAGTAGGACAGGAGCCAACAAACCATGCGTTAAAAGACATCGCTAAAGTTGCTGAAGTCTTTGAGAAATGGAATCGTCCTATAATCCTACTATTTGAAGATGAGGCTGCGGCAAATAAATTCCGCCTAAGCGACTTCGAAGGCTTGCCTTCGAATATCATCTATGGAATAGATTCCAATGGCTCTCTGCGCAAGCAAATAGCTGAAAACATGAAGCTTCGCAATCCTTCTCAACTTCCTCTCTTCATAATTTCCGACACCTTCAACCGCATAGTCTATATCTCGCAAGGATATACCATCGGACTTGGTGAGCAAATGGAGAGCGTGATAAAGAAGTTGTAGCCTCACCCACAACCCCTCTCCGAACAGCCTCACCCCCAACCCCTCTCTTTTGGAGGGCACTGAAAAAGTCCCCTTTTTTTATAACCAAAACGGAAAATGCTTACGATTTGTAACTTCTCTTTCTGCAAATCGCCTAAAATAAGGCTAAAATAGACAGATAATAAAGGGTAAAACAGCTATTTCTCCGTCATCAACTTTCAATTTGATAGTGGGTTTTAGTTTTTCAGTGCCCTCCTTTTGGAGAGGGGTTGGGGGTGAGGCTTCTGTGTGAGGCATTTTTAATGCGCCTCCAACCAGTTGTTTCCCCATCCTGCATCAGCTACGAGTGGCACACTCATGATGTATGCCTGCTCCATCTCATACTTTACGATTTTTTCAACCTTCTCTTTCTCCTCCGGATATACAGAGAAGTTGAGTTCGTCGTGTACCTGCAGAATCATCTTTGAGCGAATGCCTTCTTCGGCAAAGCGACGATGGATGCGTATCATGGCAACCTTAATGATGTCTGCCTCAGAGCCTTGTATAGGAGCGTTGATGGCATTGCGTTCGGCAAAACCACGTACGGTACCATTCTTAGAGTTTATATCTGGCAGATAGCGACGGCGCTTGAAGATAGTCTCGGCATAGCCTTTTTCGCTTGCTGATTGTTTAGCTTTTTCCATGTATTCGTGTACCTTTGGGAAGGTAATGAAATAGTCTTCGATGAGCTGTTTAGCCTCTCTATTGTCTATTTCCATACGTTGTGCCAAGCCATAGGCTGTTATACCATAGATGATACCGAAGTTGGCTTGTTTAGCCTTCTTGCGTTGTGTGCTTGTAACGTCGGCAATGTCCTCGTGGTATATCTTTGCTGCTGTGGCAGTATGGATGTCGTGACCCTCGCGGAAGGCAGCTATCATATTCTCGTCGCCTGATAGGTGAGCCATGATGCGAAGCTCTATCTGACTATAGTCGGCAGAGAAGAATAGACAGCCAGGCTCTGCTACAAAGCACTTGCGGATTTCCTTTCCGTCATCGTCGCGAACAGGGATGTTCTGAAGGTTAGGATCGCTCGACGACAGACGACCTGTAGCTGTAACAGCCTGATTAAAAGACGTATGTATGCGACCTGTCTTAGGATTAATAAGTTTTGGAAGAGCCTCGACGTAGGTGCCAAGCAACTTCTTCAGACCTCGATAAGCCAAGATGTCATCGATGATAGGAGCTTTAGAGCGCAGCGACTGCAGTACCTCTTCGCTTGTGACATACTGTCCAGTCTTAGTCTTCTTTGGTTTTTCCATAATCTGCATTTTGCCAAAGAGTATGTCGCCGACTTGCTTTGGCGAAGCGATATTGAATTTTTCGCCAGCCAACTCATATATATGACTCTCCAACTTCTGCATGCGCTCGTTGAAAGTCTTAGCTGTTTCAGCCAAGGCATCAGTATCGAGGCAAACGCCATTCATCTCCATTTCGGCAAGAACCGGAACCAATGGCATTTCGATATTCCAGAACAAGTCTTCGCCATCTACCTCTTTGAGCTTTGGCTCAAGAACATTTTTCAGTCGGAGAGTGATGTCAGCATCCTCGGCTGCATATTCATATATGTCTTTAGGGTCAAGGTCGCGCATCGACTTTTGTGATTTACCCTTTGCGCCAATCAGCTCATCTATGTGGATGGTCTTATGGTTGAGATAGATCTCAGCCATGTAGTCCATGTTGTGACGAAGTTCTGGCTGGATGATATAATGAGCGAGCATGGTGTCGAACATTTTGCCTTGAAGGCAGATGCCATAGTTCATCAACACCTCATAGTCGTACTTGATGTTTTGTCCAACTTTGAGGATTTCCGGGTTTTCATATATAGGTTTGAAGAACGAAAGGATTTTTAACGCTTCTTCACGATTGCTTGGAATAGGCACATAGTAAGCCTTATTTTCCTCTACAGCGAAGCTCAATCCTACCAATTCTGCATCGATAGTCGACGTAGAAGTTGTTTCTGTATCTAAACAAACAATCTCTTTTGTATTAAAAAGCTCACAAAGTTTTATAATACCCTCCTCTGTATCAACGAGTTGGTAGTCGTGAGAGTGGGTTTTAATGTCTTCGAGACTTGAATTTTCAAACAAATCTTGCCTGTCGGGCGTGTATTCTTCAAAGAGAGAGAGCTGAGCATTAGGTGATTTTTGCTTCTTTTCACCTTTATTAAGAAACTTGTCTAATAGACTCTTAAACTCAAGTTCGTTGAAGAGTTTTGTTAATTTGTCTGGGTTAGGCTCCACAACCTTCAGTTCGTCGAGATTAAGGTCGACAGGAACGTCGGTTCTTATCGTTGCCAAGAATTTCGACATCTTGATATCGTCGACAGCAGCTTCGATCTTTTCACGAAGTTTGCCTTTCACCTCTGATGAGCGGTTGATGAGTTCTTCAACAGAGCCAAACTCATTGATGAGTTTTGCTGCAGTCTTCTCGCCTACACCAGGGCAACCTGGGAAGTTGTCTGCCTTGTCGCCCATGAGAGCCAACAAGTCTTTCACCTGCTCAGGAGTCTTCACTCCATATTTTTCCTCTATTTCTTTAGAGCCAATAATATCGTAGCCGCCACCATGACGAGGGCGATACATCATCACGTTGTTGCTAATTAGCTGGCCATAGTCTTTATCTGGTGTGAGCATATATGTCTCTATGCCCATTTGACCTGCCTTTGTGGCGAGAGTTCCGATAACGTCGTCAGCCTCGAAACCTTCACATTGCAAGATTGGAATGTTGAAGGCGTCGAGCAATTCTTTTATTATTGGTACCGCGAGGCGGATATCTTCAGGAGTTTCTTCGCGTTGAGCTTTATACTCAGGGAAAGCTTCGTGGCGGAAGGTTTTGCCAAGGTCGAAAGCCACTCCGAGGTGAGTAGGGTGCTCCTTGTTTATTATCTCGTTGAGGGTATTGCAAAAACCCAAAATGGCAGATGTATTTAGTCCCTTAGAATTGATGCGAGGTGTACGGATGAATGCATAATACGCTCTGTATATCAAGGCATAAGCATCCAATAAGAATAATTTGTTCATAAAAAGCTGTTTATTTGCGGTAAAATTACTAAAAAATTGCCACATTTGCCGATTTTTCACTAATTTTGTATCAAATTTCATCTCTATGGATTATATATCTAAAATCAAGAAACCCATAACAGGAGATTTGGATGACTTTATATTGATGTTTAATGAAACATTGAGTCATTCTAACGGATTGTTGTCGCAGGCCTTAGACCACATTAAGAATCGTGGCGGTAAGCGCATGCGTCCTATGCTTATGTTGTTGATAGCCAAGGCTTTTGGCGGGATAACAGATGTTACTCAACGTTCGGCAGTAGGCTTGGAACTTCTACATACAGCCAGTCTTGTTCACGACGATGTAGTAGACGAAAGTTCGCAGCGCAGAGGACAAGCAAGTGTTAATGCTACCTATGATAATAAGGTGGCTGTGCTTGTTGGCGACTATATTTTGTCTACTGCCTTGCTAAATGTTTCGCTCACGGGCTCGCAGGATATTGTTTCTTATATTGCTCGCTTGGGTCAGACCTTGTCGAATGGCGAAATTCTGCAGCTTACCAACATTAGTAACCAAGAGATTTCTGAGGAAGTCTATTACGATGTGATAAGGCAGAAGACAGCAGCTTTGTTTGAAGCTTGTGCTGGCATTGGTGCTCTTTCGGTAGGAGTTGATAGAGAAAAGGTTGAGGCTGCCAAGCGATTTGGTAGTAATATTGGTGTAATTTTCCAGATAAGAGACGATATTTTCGACTATTATGATTCACCAGAAATAGGTAAGCCCACAGGTAATGATATGGTAGAGGGAAAACTCACATTACCAGTTATTTACGCGCTTAATTCCACTCAGGATACAGAGATGATGAAGTTGGCATTCAAGGTTAAAGCGGGTGATGTTTCTGCTGAAGAAATCTCCATATTAGTGCGTTTCGCTATCAATAATGGAGGTATTGAATATGCCGAGAATAGAATGAAGCAGTTTCATGACGAATGTCTTGGTTTTATCGACAATTATATTGCTGATGCCGATATTAAAGAGTCGCTAAAAGCTTATCTCGATTTTGTAATAGAACGTAAGCTATAATAAAATATAAAAGCCATCGAAAGTAGTTGCTTTCGATGGCTTAATTCTTTTGCAAAGGTGGGAGATTTAGAAGAATTTCACCTCTTTGCCTTCTATTTCGCTAAGCAATAGGTTAGCGAGGCGGCTTGTGCCAAGGCGGAGCCACTTATTAGTGAGCCATTTTTCGCCCAGAACCTCTTTAACTATTGTGTAGTATGTAATTGCATCCATGACGGTATTTATGCCTCCTGCAGGCTTAAAACCTATCTGTATGCCTGTTTCGTCATAGTATTCCTTAATGGCCTGGCACATCACATAAGCAGCCTCTGGGGTAGCGGAAACTTTCTCCTTGCCAGTAGATGTCTTGATATAGTCGGCACCAGCATACATAGATAGCAAAGAAGCCTTCTTGATGTTGCTTGCTGTAACGATATCGCCAGTTTCGAGTATTACCTTCATTGCTTTATCCCCACAAGTAGCCTTAAGTTCCTGTATGTCGTCGCATACGCCCTCGTAGTCGCCCTGAAGGAACTTGCCTACAGGCATCACGATATCAATCTCGTCAGCGCCATCTTTGATAGCCAATGCTGTCTCGGCAACCTTAACCTCGATAAGTGCCTGAGAAGAAGGGAAAGAGCCTGATACACAAGCGATATTTACGCCGTCAACCTCAAGAGTGTCCTTAACAATCTCGGCAAAGCAAGGATATACGCAGATTGTAGCGACATGTGGGAGGTCAGGATACTGCTCGTCGAACTGGTTTACCTTCTCTGTGAAAGCCATTACGCTAACGTCGGAGTCGGTAGTCTTCAATGTTGTCAATTCGATGCTACCGAAGAGGAACTTCTTAACATCAAGATTATCGTTCTCATGAACCTTTTCTGTGATGATCTTCTTAACCGCCTCGCGAACATCGTTGTCGTCAATGTTAGTGTTGTATTTAGCCAAAGCCTCTTCGTATTTGCTCAAGCTTGGCTTGTTTTCTGTTGTTGTCATAACTAATTTATTTTTTAAGTTTCACATTGTTAATATGCCTATTACTGTCTCTTTTAGTCTTCTTTTCGAAGCTTTTGCGCATCTCTTCCGTTAGGTCTACTCCTGTTTGGTTTGCCAAGCAGGTTAATACCCACAGTATATCTGCCATTTCCTCGCCCAGATTAGGCTTTTCGCCCTCTTTGAAGCTCTGTTCGCCGTATTGGCGTGCAATGATGCGTGCCAGTTCTCCTACTTCCTCTGTGAGGCAAGCCATGTTTGTTAGTTCGTTGAAATACCTAACTCCATAGGTCTTTATCCATTCGTCAACCATCTGTTGGAGGTTGTGTAGGGTAGTGTTGTCGTTAACTTCCATCATGGCTTGGCTATTCTTTGTTTTTGCTGTCCATACATATCGTTACAGGACCATCGTTGATGAGTTCAACCTTCATATCAGCGCCAAACTCGCCTGTACCAACCTCTTTTCCAAGAGCTTCCGACAGCTGCTTACAAAATAGATTATAAAGTGGTATAGAATGCTCATGTTTTGCAGCTCTAAACCAGCTTGGGCGATTGCCTTTCTTATAGCTTGCAAAGAGCGTAAACTGCGAAATTACCAATATTTCTCCATCAATACTCTTGATGTCGCAGTTCATAACATGATTTTCATCGTCAAATATTCTCAATCCTATGGTTTTGCGTACGAGCCAATCAACATCCTGCTCGTTATCTGCTTCTTCTATGCCCACAAGGATGAGCATGCCTTGTCCGATTTCTGATTTTATTTCCTCATTTATGGTTACAGAAGCCCTCTGAACCCTTTGAATTACTATTCTCATTACCTATTTTTGCTACAAAGTTACCTTTTTTTCTGATATTCACAAATTTTTAGCCTTATTTCTTTGTAGTTTTGGATATTAATTGTATCTTTGCCAACGTAAAGAAGTGTTATAGCAGTAATGCTACACCAATTAATTTAGAATTTCAAATAGAAATAAAGATATTTTTTTGCCTTTCCAGGAGAGGAATAGGCAAGATAAAAGCACTTGAGTATTAGTTTGAGTTGAATCATTCCGCTCGTGAGAGTATTATGACTTCGTTATTAATTTGCAAAAATTATAAGTTAGAGAAATCCTAGTCGCGAGACTGGGATTTCTTTTTTTCTTTATACCCTTCTCTTCTTTTTCCTGACTTCGTCACTCAAAAAATACGTATTTTATAACTGATTGATAAACA